>ENA-OQMZ01000064-OQMZ01000064.1-human-gut-metagenome-genome-assembly--contig:-NODE-64-length-39279-cov-3.696797_pt1 | contig 39279 bp, 46 predicted proteins | sample MGYA00242621_ERZ504862 | MGnify/ENA primary metagenome ERZ504862 (study PRJEB26092, sample SAMD00036393) | human gut metagenome | host: Homo sapiens | study: EMG produced TPA metagenomics assembly of...
CTTTTTCTGAAAATAGATTTTTGTTTTTGTCATTTAAAAACCTGCTCCGTGTTTTATGACGGAAAGCAGGTTTTCTTTCGAATCTGTTAGATTTTATTTTTTATGCTACAAGTTTCATCTCCCGCAGAATGCGGTATACGAGATAACAGATCAGCGCTGCACAGACCAGTTTGAACAGAAGCGGAACGACGGCGAACACGATTTTAAATCCAAGCCAGATCACGCCGATCGGGAGAAGAATAGTGGCGCATGCGCCGAGGACTTTTCCTCCAAATTTCAGCAGCAGTCCGACGATCCCAAATAAAATTCCAATTCCGCAGAGCAGACCAAAACAGGTTGCCAGCATGACTAATGTAACTAACATCGTGATCCCTCCTTGTCTTTTTCTCTATGTGTTCCACTTGCTGTGGATGTTTCCGTATCTTTCTTACAAACCATATTGTAGCACTTTTTTTCCAGCAAAACAACGGGGAAGACGTGGAAGAATTTCTTAAGTTTTTCTTTACACTGATCGAGTGAAACCTAAAAAGGACAGACAACGCTGCACTTCTGCAAAATTGTCTGTCCTGTAAATTACAAAATTTTCTTTACTCTTCTGTTGTCTCTTCCTCAGCCTGCGGCTCAACCTCAAGACCAAGCTCTTCCAGCTGTGCTGCGTCAACCGGTGACGGAGCCTCGGTCATCAGACAGGAAGCATCTTTTACCTTCGGGAATGCGATGACGTCGCGGATGCTGTCCTCTTTTGCCATCAGCATAACGAGACGGTCCAGTCCGTAAGCCAGTCCGGCGTGAGGCGGAACTCCGTATTTGAAAGCATCCAGAAGGAAACCAAATCGCTCATGTGCCTGTTCCTTTGTGAAACCAAGCATCTCAAACATCTTCTCCTGCACATCGTTCTGGTGAATACGAACGCTTCCTCCTCCGATCTCAGTGCCGTTCAGGACGATATCGTAAGCTTTTGCACGAACTGCGCCCGGATCGGTATCCAGAAGCGGCAGATCCTCGTCCATCGGCATGGTGAACGGGTGATGCATTGCGGTGAAACGGTTCTCCTCATCGGACCACTCCAGAAGCGGGAACTCGGTAATCCATACGAAACGGTATTCGTTCTTGTCGAGAAGTCCCATCTGCTCTGCCAGTTCCAGACGAAGTGCGCCAAGAACGTTCCAAACAATCTTGTTGCGGTCTGCTGCGAAGAGAAGAAGGTCTCCAGCCTGTCCGTCCATGGCTTTGATGAGGGCTTCCATCTGCTCCTCTGTCATAAATTTGGAGAAGGAAGATTTCCAGCTTCCATCCTCATGGATTGCAATGTATGCAAGACCTTTTGCACCGTAACCTTTCGCAAACTCAACGAGCTTGTCGATTTTCTTTCTCGGCATTGCGCCCTGTCCCTTTGCGTTAATACCGCGGACAGAACCGCCGTTTTCAAGTGCGCCCTTAAATACAACGAACTCGGTATCTTTTACGGTCTCGGAAACATCAACCAGCTCCATACCGAAACGCAGGTCCGGTTTGTCGGAACCGAAACGGTTCATAGCCTCTTTCCAGGTCATTCTCTGGATCGGGAGCTGTACCTCAACGCCGAGCACCTCTTTGAACAGGTGTGCCAGCAGTCTCTCATTGACATCGATAACATCATCTACATCAACGAAAGCAAGCTCCATATCGATCTGGGTGAACTCCGGCTGACGGTCGGCACGCAGGTCCTCGTCACGGAAGCATTTTACAATCTGGATATAGCGGTCATAGCCGGAGCACATCAGAAGCTGTTTGAACAGCTGCGGAGACTGCGGCAGTGCATAGAAGCTGCCCGGATGAACACGGCTCGGTACCAGATAGTCTCTGGCGCCTTCCGGTGTGGATTTGGTCAGCATCGGGGTTTCGATCTCAAGAAAACCTTCTTTTGACATGAACTCACGGGTGAGCATTGCCACCTTGCTTCTCATAATCAGGTTTCTCTGGATATCCGGTCGGCGCAGATCCAGGTAACGGTATTTCAGACGGAGCTCTTCTCTCGTCTTGGAATCCTCCTCGATCGGGAACGGCGGGGTTTCTGCCTCGGAAAGAATGCGTAAGGACTCAGCCTTTACTTCGAGCTCTCCTGTTGCCAGATTTTCATTGACAGCACCGGAGCGGGCCATAACTTCACCTTCTACGGCAATGACGAACTCGCTGCGCAGTTTTGCTGCTTTCTCAAAACCTTCCTCACTGATCGGGCCGTTCTCAAAGATAATCTGCATAATACCGCTTCTGTCACGCAGATCGACGAAAATAATTCCGCCTTTATTACGGCTCTTCTGTACCCAGCCCATCAGGGTTACTTTTTTTCCGATATCTGCTTTTGTGACTTCCGCACAGCGGCAGGTTCTCTTCAGGCCTTTCATGGATTCAGCCATTTTCTTGTTCCTCCTATTTAGAACTGCGGACACAAAGAATCTGCATCCGCAGCACATCGTTTTTTCATGCGATTACTATTATTGGATATTCCTTACATTTTGTCAACAAAAAATTCTTCGATCTCAGTGTAGCCCTCGCTGGCAAGCTGCTCTTTCTGGAATTTCTTGTTCTTTTTCATCACGGCGATGTTGATGGCCGTGCCTTCACTTCTCTCTTTTGTCGCCTGCTGAATGATCTTCTGCATTCCCTCTGCCGGCATGTTTTTCTCGATCAGGTACGCTTTTTTCTTCTGCGCGCCCGGGATCTGGTAATCTCTCTCAAGCAGAAGCATAACGATACGCTCAAATCCGATGGAGAATCCGCATGCGCAGGTCTGGTTTCCGGTGAATTTTCCGATCATTTCATCGTAGCGTCCGCCGCCTCCGACAGATCCGCCGTACTCATCCATAGCGATCTCGAAGATCGGTCCGGTATAGTAGGACATTCCGCGCACCAGAGTCGGATCGAAAGCGATCTTGAATTCTGCGGTCTTCACGGCATTGACACTGTCGATGATGGTCTTCAGGCCGTCTGCGTACTCTTTGTCAAGGAATCCCTCGAGTTTCTCACGGCAGTACTCTACGCCTGCGGTATCCGGGGTGATCTCCTCGAACATTTTCAGGTATTTCTCTACGGACTCTTTTGCAAAGCCGGCTTCCTCGAGCTCTTTGGCACGCTCAAAACCGATTTTATCCATCTTATCGAGGATAATAAATACGGTGTCATAGGACTCCTCCGGGAATCCGCTGTAGGCTGCCATTGCTTTTAAGATGCGGCGGTCATTGATACGGATCGTAAAGTTCTTGAAGTCCAGTTTTCCAAGCAGTGTGGTGGTAGCAAGGATCAGCTCAATCTCTGCGAGGTTGGTCGCTCGCCGAGGATATCGATATCGCACTGCATGAACTGGCGGTATCTTCCTCTCTGCGGACGGTCTGCACGCCATACATTTCCCATCTGAAGTGCTTTGAACGGGGACGGAAGCTCGTTTGCGTTGTTGGAATAGTAACGGCAGAGCGGAACGGTCAGGTCATAACGCAGGCCGCTGTCTACGAGATCGTTTTCTTTCTCAGCGGTCTCGAGTTTCAGCTTCTCTCCTCTTTTTAAGATCTTGAAAATCAGTTTCTCATTCTCGCCGCCCTGTTTGCTGTTCAGGTTTTCGATGTGCTCCACGCATGGGGTCTCCATGGAGGTAAAGCCGAAGGTCCGTAAGTTTCCTTGATCAGACGGATCACGTAGTCACGGATTGCCATTTCTTTCGGTAAAATATCTTTCATTCCGGTAACCGGTTTCTTTTTTAATGCCATTTTCTGTTTTCTCCTTTATGATTTCCCGTATCAATTCATCGACATCAGAAAGCTCGATCGCTTTCCGGCTGCCGCTGTGGATCACTCTCTGAAATGCCAGGAACATTTTCAGATCGAAATTTTTGACTTCTTCTGTCATAAGCTCCATCGCCTGTTCCCGCGTAAACGCACTCCGGTACGGGCGGTCGGAGGTCAGCGCGCAGTACACATCACAGATGCGTAAGATACGCGCCCCAAACGGAATCTTTTCTCCCGCCAGATTGGCCGGATACCCGGTTCCGTCATAATTTTCATGGTGATACAGAATACTCTCCAGCACAAAATCGGAGTAGCCGCGTCCCTGCAGGAGTTCATAGCCAGTGTGGAATGGGTCCGCACAAAGCGCATCTCCTCAACGACGAGCGTATCCTGTTCTTCTACGTAATTCTCCAGTACAATCTTTCCGATATCGTGGAGAACGCCCGCTTTTGCAAGCTCATAGCAGATTTCTTTCTCATACCCAAGTTCCCGCGCAAGATCGTAAGCTAAATTGCTCACTTCCATGCCATGGATGAGCTGCTCGGTCAGGGTATAGCGCAGCATGTGAAGCTGCTGACTGGAATTTTCTTTCATTTTGGCAGATACTTCTCCATTCCGATACGTTTTCTCTCGATCATTTCATCGATACGCTCCACGTAGTTTTTCAGATCCTTCACGTTCTCCACCCGCTCAATGCGCTCTCCGTGTTCAAACACGAATTTCGTGGACGCTCCGGCTCCCGCGGCCAGAATGGACTGTTTTTCCTCCATAATGAGGATGTTGTAGATACCTGCTTTTCCTTCGCGGGAGTAACCGACATTCTCAAAGTTACCCGCCATATTTTTCTGGCGGTACATGTAATACGGTCCCATCTCCATGCGGTGTGCGCTGTCCATCGTCATTTTCATGATCTCGGCAGAGTTTTCAAACGAGATTTCCTGATATTTGTCTTTGAACAGGTTGAGTCTCGTTGCACGCTTTAACGCAAGGGAATGGACGGTCAGGGAATCCGGATTCAGCGCTTCCACTTTTTCCAACGTATGCGCACTTTTTCCTTGTCCTCGCCCGGCAGACCGACGATCAGATCCATGTTGATGTTGTCAAATCCAAGGGAACGCGCCATACGGAACTTCTCCTCGATCTCCTCCACGGTATGGTGGCGTCCGATCAGATCCAGCGTTTCCTGGTTCATGGTCTGTGGATTGATCGAAATACGGGTGACCGGGAATTTGCGGATGGCTTTTAAGACCTCCTCATTGATCGTATCCGGCCGTCCTGCCTCCACGGTGAACTCCTGCACCTGCTCCATCGGGAAGAGCTCTGTCACTTTCGTGAGCAGGCGCTCCATCTGTGCCGCATTCAGCGTGGTCGGCGTACCGCCTCCGATGTAGATCGTATCAAGGGTGTAATCCTTCATGTTCTCACTGATAAAGATCAGTTCTTTGATCAGTGCATCGAGATACGGATCTACCATATGCTCCCAGCGGCTTAACACATGGGAGCCGAAGGAACAGTACAGGCAGATGCTCGGACAGAACGGGATGCCGATGTACAGGCTGTAACCGTGTTCGTAGTCGATCGTCTTTAAAATGTCCTTTTCCCGGTTGGCAATCGTGATCGCAAGTGCCGTCTTTTCCGGCTGGTGTAGTAAGTTTCGCGCATGTATTTCGCAATCTCTACATTTTTTTTACCCTCTTCAAGCATCTTCATCGGAATTTTCGTCGGACGGATGCCGGTGAGATCGCCCCATGGAAGTTCTTTGCCGCTCACTTCGGAAAGCGTGCGGTATACCATCCGTTTCAGGACATTTTTCGTTTCATGGCGGTCTTTTTCATATTCCACCGCCTCACACTGCGAAGCGAGCGTCTCATGTTTCTCGTCTGCAATCGAAAAACAGATCTGATCCGCCTCGTATGTGATCGTATCATAATATGCAAATTCCCCGTCCAGCGCCCCATCCTCTTCGTACCATGAGGTAATCTCACAGCCCGGATAGAATGCCTTGATCAAGGAATACACATCGTATTCAAAATCTTTTCTGTTAAAACAAAGGCTGATATTAAGCAAGGGGATTGTACCTCTTTTCATGTTCAATCGTAGTTTCATCGTTGTGGCCCGGATACACGGTCACATCCCCGGGAAGCTCTTTTAACAGGCGCTTGACCGACGCGATCAGCTCTCTGCCGGAGGATGTCGGGAAGTCGTATCTTCCGTAGGACTCGCAGAACAGCGTATCACCGGAAAAAAGTGCTTTCTCTGCCGGAATATAGTAGCAGACACCGCCTGCCGTGTGCCCCGGTGTCGCAAGAACGTGGATTTCAAAATCTGCGAGATGCAGCACATCGCCCTCTTTTACGGTTTTGTCCGCCTGCATCGTGTACGGTTTGCTCCAGAGCCCGGAAAGATTTTCCTTTGGATCCCCCAGCAGGTGCTGCTCTTTTTCATGGACATAGACCGGGATATGGTATTTTTTCCGCAGCGCATCCGCTGCCAGCATATGGTCGAAATGGCCATGAGTCAGCAGAATGGCCTCCGGGTCGCCGTCGATCTCGTCGATCTGGCGTTCAATCTCCAGCGGCGAATCGCCCGGGTCCACGATCAGCACCTTCTGGCTGTCCGGATTTTCCACAACGTAGCAGTTTGTCGAGAGCATTCCAAGTGCCCGGTAATTTACCTTTATCATACGCTTTTCTCCTTTTTATCCTCTCGATCTCTGAATATCAATCACGCTCTCCACCTGGCGCACCTTCTCGATGATGCTGTTCAGCTCTTCGTTGTTGTGCACGTCGAACGTCACATCGATGGAAGCCGTTCCCTGCTTGCTCGTTCTCACGTTCATCGCCGCAAGGTCGATCTTCCGCTCGGTAAAGATCTTGGAGATATCCACCAGAAGACCGGTACGGTTGTTTGCGTAAACGCTGATCTCCACGGTATAGAGAGAGCCGCCGTTGTCCTCTGCCTGCCATTCAGCATCAATGAGGCGCACCCGCTCAGATTCCGGCAGATTCAGGACATTGACACAGTCGGTGCGGTGAATGGTCACGCCGCGTCCTCTTGTGACAAAGCCCACGATCTCGTCTCCCGGGATCGGATTGCAGCATTTTGAGAAGCGAACTGCCACATCGTGGATACCGCGCACGACGATGCCGCCCTTGCTCTTTCCAACCGGCAGAACTTTCTCTCCAGATGCCGCCTCGAGCACCTGCTCGTCGGTGATCTCTTTTTTATGCTGCTTTTCGTACGTCTCAATCAGCTTGTTGAGGACCTGGCCCTCTTTTAAGCCGCCGTGGCCGATGGCCGCAAGAACGGAATCCCAGTCGCGGAAGCCGTACTTCTCATGACAGCCTCTTCGTACATCGGTTTCGTATAGATTCCAAGGTTTTTGCCCTTCAGCTTTGCATAGTTGGTGAGCATTTCCTTGCCTTTGACGATGTTGTCCGTCTTGTTCTGCTGGCGGAACCACTGGTTGATGCGGCTCTTTGCCTGGGAACTCTTCGCAATTTTCAGCCAGTCGCGGCTCGGTCCCTTGGAGTTCTGCGAGGTGATGATCTCGACGCGGTCTCCGTTGTGAAGTTCCGTCTCGATCGGCACGAGTTTTCCGTTGACCCTCGCTCCGACCATCTTGTTGCCGACCGCACTGTGGACGGAATAAGCAAAGTCGATGGCACAGGAGCCGACCGGAAGCGTTTTGACATCGCCCGCCGGGCTGAAACAGTAAACATTGTCGGCAAACAGGTCGAGATCGCTCTTTAAGAGGTTCATGAACTCATGGTTGTCCGCCATGTCCTGCTGCCACTCCAGAATCTGGCGCAGCAGGTCAGTTTTTCCTCTTCCTGCTCCGGTCCCGGTTTCTTGCCGTCGGAGGCCTCTTTGTATTTCCAGTGTGCAGCGATACCGTATTCTGCAATCCGGTGCATCTCATAAGTACGGATCTGAATCTCAAACGGCTGTCCGTTCGGTCCGATCAGGGTTGTATGCAGGGACTGGTAACGGTTTGGCTTCGGCATCGCAATGTAATCTTTGAAACGGCCCGGGATCGGCGTGTACATTTCATGGATGACACCGAGCGCTGCATAGCAGTCTTTGACGGATTCCACGATGATGCGGACCGCAAAGAGGTCATAGATCTGATCCAGCGTCTTATGCTGGTTGACCATCTTTTTGTAGATGCTGAAAAAGTGCTTGATTCGTCCGTTGACATCTGCCTCAATGCCGGCCTGGTGGATATGACGGGTCACCTCTTTTACGATCGCATCGACAAACTCCTGCCGCTGCTCCCGCTTCATGCTGACCTTCTGCACCAGTTCATAGTACGCATCCGGCTCCAGATATTTCAGAGAAAGGTCATCGAGTTCGACCTTGATCTTGGAAATACCGAGGCGCTGTGCGATCGGGGCATAAATATCCATCGTCTCACGCGCTTTTTTCTTCTGCGTCTCCGGCGACCAGTACTGTGCGGTCCGCATGTTGTGCAGACGGTCCGCCAGTTTTACCAGAATAACACGGATATCCTTTGCCATCGCAAGGAACATCTTTCTCAGGTTTTCTGCCTGCTCCTCGACCTTATCCGCAGAATATTTCAGCTGTGCCAGCTTCGTGACACCGCTTACAATCAGGACACCTCCGGGCCGAACTCCTCGGTCAGCTCTTCTTCGGTCATGACGGTATCTTCGACAACGTCGTGCAGAAGGCCTGCCGCGATCGACTCCTTGTCGAGCTCCAGATCTGCCAGGATAATTGCCACACAGAGCGGATGGATGATGTACGGTTCCCCGCTCTTTCTTTTCTGGTCCTTATGTGCATCCGCTGCCACGCGGTATGCTTTTTCGATCAGGGAAATATCGTCCGATGGATGATATTTTTTCACAGAAGCGATCAATTCCCCGTATAATTCCTCCGGACTTGTAAAATCGTCCGTCTTGCGGATTCTGGCTTCTGCCGCCGCCACATCCTTCTTTAATTCTTCTTCACTGATTCTTTTCTCTTCTTCCATATGTATCCTCCGCTCTCATGATTAACCCCTGCGTTTCGTTGGATACGTTATTTGCCATCGTAACGGATGACAGATTTTACATCATATTTTGCCAGTTTTTCGCGTCCTTTTAAGCCGGCAAGCTCCATCAGGAACACGATTCTGGTTACTTCGCCGCCGAGGCGCTCGATCATTTTTGCACAAGCCTCCACGGTACCGCCGGTTGCAATCAGATCGTCGATGATGACTACCTTCTGGCCCGGTTTGATGGAGTCTTTGTGCATCTCGATCGTTGCGCTGCCGTACTCCAGGTCATAGCTCTCCTCGATGGTCTCCAGAGGAAGTTTTCCTTTTTTACGGATCGGCACGAACGGTTTGTGCAGATTGTAAGCAATCGGCATACCGAAAATGAAGCCGCGGGACTCGGTTCCGCAGATTACATCACAGTCTACTTCTTCTACAAAATGCTGCATCTCATCTATGGCAAGCTGCAGTCCGTCTGCGTCCTGCAGGATACTCGTTACATCTCTGAAAATAATACCCGGTTCCGGGAAATCCGGAATACTTCTTACGTAATCCTCTACTTTTTTCATAAAATATTCCTCCGTTTCGTCAAGGTTTGACAATTCACCTTACAGTATAGCATCAATATTCTTCTGCGTCAATTTTGTTTCCGATAGAAAACAGGGCAGAAAAATCAGGTATTTGCGGCTTTTCTGCATCTTTAAAAATAACTCTGGATATTGATCTGTAATTTGTCGCGTCCGTTCCACGTATCGATCGACGGATAGTACGCTACCGAGAGGGTCGGATGTGCATCCACGTATGCGGCGAACGCTTCTCCCTCGCCGAAATAGACACCATCCATCTGGTATCCGCCCGCATCGGCAAGCTGTACTTTCACCACGTTTCTATTCTTTCCAAAAATGCGGTAATTTAATACAGTCAGTCCTTTCTGTGCAAACAGCGGTTTCGTGTTGCCTTTTCCGAACGGCTCCAAGAGGCTTAACTGGCGGATCAGATTTTTGGTGATGTAGGTGATCGGCATCGGCACATCGATCACGACTTTTTCGACGAAATCCTCTTCCGTCAGCGTGGAATTATCGTTCAGTGCCCGGCGGAACGGTTCGATCATCTCCTCTCCTGCGAGGGAAAGGCCCGCAGCCATCGGGTGGCCGCCGAATTTCGTCATCAGTTCTTTGCATTTGCAGAGCTCCTCATACATCGAATACGCTTCGATCGAGCGGCCGGAGCCCTTGACGCCCTCCTCACTTCTGGTGAGTACGAAGGATGGTTTGTGGAAGTGCTCCCGCAGGCGACCTGCGATGATTCCGGCAAGGCTCTCGTGGCAGTCCGGCAGATAGACGACGAGGACTTTGTCGTTCTGCAGCGGGGAGGTTTCCACGAGCTCGATTGCTTTCGCCTCACCCTGGCGCGTCAGTTCTTTGCGGCTTTCATTCAGGTCTTTCAAGTCCCCGGCAAGCTTTGCGGCTCCTCACGTGTCTTTGCGCAGAGCAGTTTTAACGAATGCTCCGCCGTGTCAAGCCGTCCCGATGCGTTGATGCACGGGCCGAGAACGAAGCCGATGTGATACGGTGTCACGTTTTCCGCCTCGATGCCCTGCACACGGATCAGCTCCTGCAGGCCGAGGTTCTGCGTTTTATGGAGCGCCCGAAGGCCGGCTTTTACAAAAATCCGGTTTTCTCCCTGCAGATCCATCACATCACCGATCGTCGCAATGGCGACAAATTCCAGAAAGCGGAAGCTGTGCTCCTTTGGAATACCTGCTTTTGCCTCCATCGTCTGGATCAGTTTCCATGCGACGGCCGCACCGCAGAGGCCCGGAAACGGATAGGAACAGTCTTTCTGTTTCGGATTGACAACCGCGTCCGCTGGCGGCAGGATGTAGCGGCGTTCTCCGTTTTCATCCTCCTCAAACGGAACCTCGTGGTGGTCCGTCACAACAACCGTCATGCCAAGTTCTTTTGCCAGACGGATCTGACTGCCCGCCGCGATGCCGTTGTCACAGGTGACGATCGTGTCCCGCCCCTCATCCGCGGCAAACTGCACAAGATGCTCATTTAAGCCGTATCCGTCTGCAATCCGGTCCGGGATACGCACATCCGCATCGGCACCGAGATCTTTTAATCCGGTCAGCAGAATATACGTTGCCGTAACACCGTCGATGTCGTAGTCCCCGATGATGCGGATCGGCTTTTTCTCCCGAATTTTTTCTGCGATCAGATCTGCCGCGCGCTCCATATCCTTCATCAGCAGCGGATCGTGGAGCTGCTCCAGATCACCGAAGAGATACTCTTCGATCTCTTTCTCCCCGGTCACATCCCGGTTCCGGATCAGGCGGGCGATGACGGGATCGATGCCGAACCGGTCCGCAATTGCCTGGAAATCGGCGCGTTTTGCCGAAACTACCCAGCGTTCTTTCTTCATATGTTCTCCTCTTTCCTGTTAGCAGGAAACGCCGGACTTTTCCGGTCCGGCGTTTCTCTTTTTATGGTTTTTGCTGCTTTTATTTATTTTTTGTCTTATTCTGTACTGCTTTGGACGGCACATATTTGTTTTTTCCAACGTGCTTCATCACATACCACAGGGCACCTGTGATGCAGACAGAAGTGTAAGCTCCGCATACGATACCAACCATCAGAGGTGCTGCAAAGTCGCGGATGGAAGAAACTCCCATCACGAACAGAACAAAGATGGTGATAAAGGTGGTGAGGGAACTGTAAATGCTTCGGGTCAGGGTGTCCGTGATGCAGCGGTCAACCAGGGACTCGATCGGCTCTCTCTTTAACTCCGGCAGATTCTCACGGATACGGTCGAAGATGACGATCGTACTGTTGATGGAATAGCCGAGGATCGTCAGCATACACGCGATAAAGGTGCTGCCGACCGAAATACGGGATACCACATAGAATCCGAATACAATGGCGATATCGTGCATCAGTGCAAGGATGGCACTCGATGCGAAACGGATGTCGCGGAAACGGATCCAGATGTACAGCAGCATGCAGACTACAGCGATGATAACTGCTTTCATCGCATTCTGGCTCATTTCTTTACTTACAGTAGAAGAAATGTTGTCGAAAGTGATTTCAGAAGTATCGACACCGAAATTGTCTGCCATTGCCTGGTAAACCTGCTCACGCTCTTCCAGAGTCAGAGAACGTGTTTTGATGATGACATTGTTGCCTCCGACAACCTTTGTCATCTGAATATTGGAATCTTTTGTCACGCCTTCCACAACCGGCTCTACCTCTTTGTCCAGCTCTTCGATGGAGTAATCCTCGTTGAACGGAACGTTGATGGAAGTACCGCCCTTGAAGTCAAGGCCGAAGTTCAGTGCGCTTCCCTTTGTCTGATGCATGAAAATCATGCTGGCCGGAACGGCAAGCAGCAGAATGCAGGAGATCGTGAAGAAGATCTTTCTCTTTTCCACAAATGGAAATCCCTTGCGCTCTTTCTTGGTTCCGTAGTATTTCGCATCCTTCAGTCCCATACCGTACAGGCTGTTGACCAGCAGTCTGGAAACAACCATGGCGCTGAACATGGAAAGAACAATACCAAGAGCAAGTGTCATGGCGAATCCGCGGACACTTCCGCTCGCAAGCGCATACAGAACAGCTGCTGCAATCAGGGTCGTCACGTTTCCGTCCAGGATGGCAGAAGCTGCCTTCTTGAATCCGTCGCGGATTGCCGCATGAACCGTCTTTCCGGCACCGATCTCCTCCTCGATACGGGCATAAATGATAACGTTCGCATCGACCGCCATACCGATCGACAGGATAACACCTGCGATACCAGGCAGGGTCAATGTCAGGTCAAATGCATTTAAAGCAATCAGATTCAGCTCAACATAGATGAGCAGTGCCCATCCGGCAGCAATACCAGGCAGGCGATATACGATTGCAAGGAAAAGGATAATCAGTACAATGCCGATCGCTCCCGCTTTTACGCTGGTGGAAACAGCTGCAGATCCAAGCTGTGCTCCAACGACGCTGGAGTTGATCTCCTCAAGTTTCAGGGAAAGGGAACCGATACGGAGGGTGGATGCCAGGCTGGTTGCTTCATCCCAGTCCATGTTTCCGCCGGAGATGACTGCAGTACCATCGGAAATCACAGCGTTTACACTCGGTACACTGACGAATTTTTCATCATAGTAGATACCGATGCTCTTTCCTGCGCTGTAGGCTTCCTGGGTTGCGTCTGCAAATTTCTGTTTTCCTTCGTCGGTCATTTTCAGCTGAACGACGCTCTCGGTTGCTTTTGTGGTGGAGTTCTGCTGATGCATGGCTTCTGCGCTCTCCACATCTTTACCGGTCAGAACGACGGAGCCGTCCTCCTCGAGCTCTTCGATAGTTTTTCCGTTCAGAACGTACTCGCCGGTCGAGCTGTCGTAGGTGTAGTTTTCTGTTCCGTCATCGTTGGTCTGTTTGATGAAATACAGGCTTCCCGGTTTACCCATCTCTTCCAGAATGGTGGTTGCATCGGTTGCACCCGGGATTTCAATGGTGATACGGTTGTCGCCCTGCAGATATACCTGTGCCTCTTCGCTGTACTGCTGCGCACGCTGTTCCAGCTTGTAGCGGGTATCTGACATTTCTTCGTCTGTCGGGTTGTCCTTTACGGCTGATAGGTAATGCTGACACCGCCGGACAGATCCAGACCCAGGTTGATGTTCTTCATCGAACCGGTTCCGGTAGGACCCCATCCTTTGATCATCGTCCATCCAAGAAGCACTGTTACAATGGCTGCCAGGACGAGTGCGATGATACTCTGTTTCTTCTTCATCATGTCGCGATTTTCCTCTTTTCTTTAATCTTCGGCCAGAGCTGCCTTTATCATCAATGCACACTCGATCCGTTTCTGCTGCATCTTGCATCCGATCTCGTAAACATCGTTGATCTTACCTGTGAAATTGTAGGAGTTTGCCGCGCATCCGCCGCTGCAGTAGAACCGTGCAAAGCACTGGCTGCACTCCTTCTTGGAATAAACGTTGCATTTTTTGAATTCGTTGACAGTTTCTGTCTTTTTCACGCCTTCGTAAACATTTCCGAGGCAGAAATCTTCCTGTCCTACGAACTGGTGGCACGGATAGAAATCGCCCCACGGTGTTACCGCAAGGTACTCGGTTCCGGAACCGCAGCCGGAAAGACGTTTATAAACACATGGTCCGCCGGTCAGATCGATCATAAAGTGGAAGAAATTGAAGCCTCTTCCCTCTTTTTCCCTCTTGATCATCTCTCTTGCCAGAATGTCGTACTGTTCGAAGATCACCGGAAGGTCTTCCTCACGGATCGCATAGTCCTCGGTCGGAGGCGCTACAACAGGCTCAACCGAGATCTGCTTGAAGCCGAGGTCTGCCAGATGGAGAACATCAGCTGCAAAGTCTGTGTTGTAATGCGTGAAGGTTCCGCGCACATAGTATTTATCCTGATGACGAAGCTCAGCGAATTTCTGGAATTTCGGCACGATCAGATCGTAGCTTCCGGCACCTTTGCGGAACGGACGCATGTGATCGTGAACTTCTTTTCTTCCGTCGATACTTAATACGACGTTGCCCATCTCTTTATTGCAGAACTCCATGACCTCGTCGTTTAAGAGAACACCGTTGGTGGTCAGGGTGAAACGGAAGTTCTTGTTATGTAACTTCTCCTGTTCTCTTCCGTAGGCTACGAGCTGTTTTACAACATCCCAGTTCATCAGCGGTTCACCGCCGAAGAATCTACCTCGAGGTTTCTTCTGCTGCCGGAGTTTGCGATCAGGAAATCAAGCGCTTTTTTGCCGACTTCCAGGGACATCAGTGCACGTCTTCCGTGATACTCGCCCTCTTCTGCGAAGCAGTAACGACAGGCAAGGTTGCAGTCGTGTGCAATGTGGAGGCAGAGTGCTTTTACGACGGTCGGACGGTTGGAAAACTGATCAATTGCGTTTTCGTAAATGTCTTTTGTAAAGAGCATGCCGTTATCTGTAAGTTCCTGAATTTCTTCTCTGGCTTCGGTGATGTCCTGCTCGGCATATTTACTGCTAAGCGCCTCTGCTGCCTCTTCTGCATTTTTTCCTTCGTTCATGCAGGAAAGGACATCGTATACGCAGTCATCCACAACATGGACGGAGCCGCTGTTGACGTCCAGCACCATGTTGAAGCCATTGCTTTTATATAAATGTATCACTGTGGTATTCCTTTCTATAACTCTCTCTTTTTTTTGATGTGCCTGGCAAAAAGAATGTTCCCAAATCCGGCGAAACCGGTTCTGGGAACACCTTTTACTCGTCCTTATGGATTACTTTTACTTATGCTCGCAGCTCTGGTTGCCTACGGTGCAAGAAGTCTTACATGCGGACTGGCAGGATGTCTGGCACTCACCGCATCCACCTTTTTTTACAGTGTTCTGTAAGCTTTTTGTATTTAAAGTTTTGATGTGTTTCATGGCACATTCCTCCTTCATTGTAGTTGACGCGCGACTTTTTTATAGTCTTCGGCATTAGCTCTTCCCATTATAGCATAGGTTTTTCAAATTTAAAAGTCTGTTTTTTGAAAAATGTTCTGTTTTGTCCGCTTTTATCTGCCGTGTGCCGTCATTCCGCCTGCCATTCCGCCGACGGCACAGACTGCTGCCGCCCACAGAAGTCTTCCGGCTCCGGCAAATCCGCCCGGCAGGAAGACTGCGGAGACGATGATCAGAATGGCAAAATACACGATTCCAAAGCAGATGCCCCAGAGAAACCGCCGTTTTCCCGCCATGTTTCCTGCCATTCTTCCGCCGGAAAAGCTTGATGCCAGATAGATCACCACAATGCCCGCCTGCACCCAGCTTTCCTTCCAGGAAAATTTCCAGAGCAGGAAAGACAGCAGCAAAAGAAGAAGCACCGAGATCAGATAGGAAACGAGAAGAGCCTTCAGCCAGCTGATCCCGCTGCCCGCACCCACCGCCCATGTTTTCTTTTCTTCCATAAGAAAAAGCCCTCCCATACTGTAAATGTATGGAATGGCTTTTCCGGATATGCCTGTTTCTTTATTTTTCGTCAAACGGATGATTCTTTTTGAATTCCAGCCATGCGGCCATGCTCTTTGCGCGTTTCGCCTGCATCTGAAGGAATGCCATGCAGAACATAACGGCTGCAGAAAGTGCGGAGCTGATCGCCAGCGGAAGCACCATCGTCTCATCGCCGGTGTTGACCGGGATGCTGCGGATGCTTACAGTGGTCTGTGTCTTCTTCTGCGGAATCTTTGTGCTTCCGGTATTGGAATTGGAAGAGCTGTTGTTACTGCTGCTCTTCGACGGTGTGGCTGTCGGAGTCGGAGTGGATGTCTTATTCGTTCCGTAGTTGTCCGGTCCTACAAGGATCGTTCCTGCGGCACGCAGCGTACTTACGTCATCGGCTGCACTTGCTGTCATTTCACCTGCACTCAGGTTGGATTTCTGCTCTGCAGCTGCAAGCAGTTCATGCTCGCCTTCGTCCGCCGTCTCAGCTTCTGCTGTTTCCGTCTGCTCCTCTGATACAAGGCTTCTGGACAGACTTACTGCCACCGGCTGGATCAAAAGAGAGACATTGGAGATCAGATAGCCGTCTTCTGTGCTGTCCGTACCGGATGGATTGGAAATTTCATCGAAATTTTTTACGGTTTCGTTTTCTTTCTGAATTTCATCTTTTACAAGGTCATCCAGATTTTCATCCTGTTTCCACTGGTCCGATGATGCATCATTTCCCGTTCCGTTCTGGTTATCCTGGTTTGTATCGTCCTGGTTTGTATCATCTGCTGCAGGATCGTCTTTTGCTGTATCATCCGGGGCAGGTGTCACGGTTGGATCTTCTGCCGGAGTTTCCGGATTCTCCGGATTTTCACTGTCATCGGTATTCTCGCCCGGTGCTGTCGTCGGAGTTACTTCCGGCGTTACGGTCGGTTCCGCATCCGGTGTCGGCGCTGCCGTTGGTGTATCCCCTGTATCTTCTCCGTTGTCCGCATCCGGTGTCGGAGTTGCCGTTGGTTCCTCCGCCGGCGTACGGTCGGCTCTGCGTCCGGCGTTTCCGTCGGTTCTGCGTCCGGGGTCACCGTTGGTTCTGCGGTTGGCTCTGCATCCGGCGTTTCCGTCGGACCCGGAGTTGGTGTTACGGTATCTTCTGCGCATCCGGTGCCGGAGACTCGCCTGGCGCAAGCGTTGGTGTTTCCGAAACCGTTTCTTTTGCTTTTTCTGCTGCCAGAACAGCCTCATATCCGGCTTCTGTCACCACGATTTCATCTGCCGCAAAAACGGTATCTGTTACTCTTCCCAAAAAAGTCTGTTTTCTGCTGTTTCTTTCGATACGTTTCCAGCTCTTTTTCATCCATTCCGACGAATACCAGATATTTTTCTGCTGCTTCCTCCGCTGCCGTTTTGCTGGTATCTGCAGCAGTGTTTTTTTCGGTTGTTTTCCCGTCCGCCTGCAGTTCTGCCGCTGCAACTGCAAGAAGCTCCTGTGCTTTTTCCACGGTTTTTACTGCTGTCTCTGCCGTTGTACCGTCTGCCGTATCATCGCCGGTTTTCAGATTCACATAAACGGCTGCCCGTTTTGTCTTTGTCTCTGTACCGTTCTCCGTTCCGGAGACAGTTTCGTTCTGTACTGCGCTTTTTTCCGTTCCTGCCGATGCGCTGGCACGAAGCGGAACTGCATCGGAAAATACCAGTGTGCCCGCAAGGACAGCACCCATCACTTTCCATGCCTGTTTTTTCTTCATTGCGTTTCTCCTTATGTTCTCTTGGTCTATCTTAAAAAAATCTGTCTTTTTGTGTCATAATTTCGCATTACAGCATTATAGCACAAGAAAGAATCCCGCGCAAGGCTGAAGTCGCTTGAAACGCGGGATTCTCATCTGCTTTTATCGCTTTTTAGTTTGTTTCCATTCTCGTTGTCGTGAGCTGATCCGGGGATAAATTCAGGATTTCCATAAACTCATCACCTGTGATTGTCTCTTTCTCATACAGATATTTTGCCAGCTCGTGGAGTTTCGGCATGTTATCTTTTAAGAGCTGCTCTGCTTTGTCGTACTGTTTTCTGACTGCTGCAACAACCTTCTCATCAATCTGTGCTGCTGTCGATTCGGAGCATGCCAGGGAAGTGTCACCGCCGAGGTACTGGTTCGTTACCGTCTCAAATGCAACCATACCAAATTCCTCGTTCATACCGAAGCGGGTGATCATGGATCTTGCCACCTTCGTTGCCTGCTCGATATCGTTCGAAGCACCTGTCGTGATGGAATGAAACACCAGATCCTCTGCCACACGGCCGCCGGTCAGCGTTGCAATCTTGTTTTCCAGCTCTTCGCGGCTCATCAGGTTGTGCTCATCTTCATCCACCTGCATCGTATAGCCGAGGGCGCCGGACGTACGCGGGATAATGGTGATCTTCGTAACCGGAGCGGAATGGCTCTGCAGTGCTGCGACGAGTGCATGGCCGACCTCGTGGTAGGAAACGATCAGTTTCTCTTTGTCGGTCATGATCTTATTCTTCTTCTGGTATCCGGCGATGACAACCTCAACGCTCTCCTCCAGATCCGCCTGGGTGACGAATTTTCTTCCATCACGACGGCACGGAGTGCTGCCTCGTTGATCATATTGGCAAGTTCTGCACCAGAAGCACCGGATGCCATACGTGCGATCGCATTGTAATCGACATTGTCGCCCACGCGGATGTTTTTCGCATGGACTTTCAGGATTTCCTCACGGCCTTTTAAGTCAGGCAGTTCAACCGGCACACGGCGGTCGAAACGGCCCGGACGAAGAAGTGCCGGGTCCAGGGAATCCGGACGGTTCGTCGCTGCCAGAATGACAACGCCTTTCTTTCCATCGAATCCATCCATCTCGGCAAGCAGCTGGTTCAGGGTCTGCTCACGCTCGTCGTTTCCGGAGAATCCGCCGCCGTCACGTTTTTTGCCGACGGTATCGATCTCATCGATAAAGACGATACACGGTGCTTTCTCATTTGCCTGCTGGAACAGGTCACGCACCTTCGCAGCTCCCATGCCGACGAACATCTCGACAAACTCAGAACCGGAAATGGAGAAGAACGGAACATTTGCCTCTCCGGCTACTGCCTTTGCAAGCAGCGTTTTACCGGTTCCTGGAGGGCCGACAAGCAGTGCTCCTTTCGGCATTTTTGCACCAATTTCTTCATATTTTTTGGGATTATGCAGGAAGTCAACAATCTCCTGTAAAATTTCTTTTGCCTCATCCTCTCCGGCAACATCTGCAAATTTAATGCCGGTTTCGGACTGTACATAAACCTTGGCGTTGCTCTTTCCAAAGCTCATCGCATTTCCCATGCCACCCATCATCTTGCTCGTCATGCGTTTCATCAGCCACTGTCCGAGCGCAACCATCACAACGATCGGTATTACCCATGTTAAAAGAAATTCCATGAGTGGCGACATCTGCTCTATGATCGGCGTTCCGAATTCGGTAATACCTGCCTCATATAAACGATCTACCAGCTTGTAATCATTCATCACACCCGTCTTATAATAATTCGCCGGGCTTGATTTGTCGCTGAAAATAATCTCATTTGACTGGATCTGGACTTCGCTGATTTCGTTGTTATCTACCATCTGCAAAAATTTTCCGTAATCAACTTCTGTTACTTTTGGCTCGAGAAGTCTCGGGAAAAGCAGAAGATTTAACAGCAGAATGACGATCAGCGCAATCACATAATAAAAAATCATGGGTTTTTTCGGTTTTTGCACCTGCTTCATCTGTATCCCCTCCTGTTTCTTGATTTTCTTTCTTTTTAGTAGCATAAACTTTTCTTTCGCTAAAATCAATCAAATTCTGACATTTCATGAAACTTTTATACTTTTTTATATTTTCGATATAGAAAGGTAAGTTTCTTGCTTTTCCATCTGTTTTCGGCTATACTTGCGAAAGACTGGGAAAGTCTCTTTTTGAAATTTTGCCCCGAAATGACAGGGTTCATTCGATAAAAAAGCTATAGAAACGGAGGTTTTGTGTATGGGACACAGGTTTACATATGTGGTTTCGCCGGAGGAGGAACGGGAAAATCTGACTGTGGAATGGTTTCTCCGCCGGCATGGATATTCGCGCCATATTATTACGGGCTTAAAACGCACAGAGGACGGCATTTTCCGAAACGGCGTCCGCGCCTGGACGAGCCAGGCCGTGCACGCCGGGGATGTGATCGAAACGCACCTTGTCGAAACAGAACCCTCCGACGGAATTCTGCCGCGGCCGGTTCCGTTTTCGGTTGTGTATGAGGATGACGACATCCTCGTTGTGGATAAACCCGCTGATACGCCGATTCATCCGTCGATTGGAAATTATGAAAATACGCTGGCAAACGGCATTGCATGGTATTTTGAACAGAAAGGTGAACCCTTCGTCTACCGCTGTATCAACCGCCTCGACCGCGACACCACCGGCCTTATCGTGCTCGCCAAGCACGCCTTAAGCGCCGCCGTTCTCTCCCAGGCCATGCGCTCCCGCGAAATCCACCGCACGTATCAGGCCTTCGCCCTCGGCGAAACCGCTGCATCCGGCACCATCGACGCCCCGATCGCCCGCCTCAACGGCTCCCTCATCCAGCGCACCGTCGACTTTGCCTCCGGCGAGCGCTCCGTAACCCATTACCGCACCCTCGCGCACTGCTCCGTTTTCTCCCACCTCGAACTCAATCTCGAAACCGGCCGCACCCACCAGATCCGCGTCCACATGGCTTACATCGGCCATCCGCTGCTCGGCGATACCCTCTACAACAAAACTCCCGGCACTTTCCCCCGCCAAGCACTTCACTCTGCATCGCTCTCCTTCGTCCATCCGATCACCGGAGAACCCTTAAACTTCCACGCACCACTGCCGGAAGATATGCAAAACCTGCTGACATAAACCAACCCCCGTGAGTTGCCGCTCACGGGGGTTTTGTTGTCCCTGATGGAACTGTCATGTCTTTTTGCCGGTGACATTGTATCATACACAAAATTTAGTTTCAATCATCATTTTCATACAGTTCTGATTCTCGGTACTTCATCGATATGCAAATATTTGCTGATGCATTTCACAATCACATCATGATCCGAAACCTGTCCCATGCCGGACACTGCTACGGTTGCCACAACGCCGACTTCTTCCACGCAGATCGGAAAACCTCCGCCCAGCATTGCGTATTCCTTCGGGTCCAGTACCATCTGTTTTACGCTCTCCGGCGCATTCGTCGCTGCCATGTAGAGCTGCAGCGAACTCCGCTCCGTCAGAAGCACCGAATTGCTCTTCCGTCTCATCAGCTCCACATTGTGCGGCGTAATGCCGTTATCACAATACTGGAATACAACTTCCCCGTTGCTTCTGCGGATCATGATGCCAACCTGCGCTCCGCGCCGTCTTGCCTCCATCAGGATCATCGTTCCCAGTTCCCATGCGTCTGCATTTGTAAAATGCGTAAACTGCAGAATATCCTCCTGCATATCGAGCACTTTCATCAGTTCATCCATTGTCATTGTCATACTTTTGCCCCGTCCTTTCTGCCATTTTATATTTTTTTAGCTTTTCGCCCCTCGTTTTCTGACTTTCAGTTTATCATTTTCCCAAATTCAAGTCAAGCCAGCCACCCCCGGCATTGGCTAACACGATATCACCGAAAAGCAAAAATTCCACGCCGCAGAAGTTCCCTCCCACAGCATGGAATTTCTCATTTTTATTTTTCTACCATAATACACTTCCGCGGGCAGTTCTCCGCGCAGAGGCCGCAGCCCGTACATTTTGCCGGGTCGATCTCCGCGCGCTGGTCCACAACGTGAATTGCATCCGACGGGCAGTTCTTCTCGCACTTCTTACATCCGATACAGCCGATCTCACACGCTGCCATCACCGCCTTGCCCTTCTCGGTTGAGCGGCATTTCACCGTGATCTTCTGCTCATACGGAATCAGGTCGATCAGATTTCTCGGACAGGCCCTCACGCAGGCACCGCATGCCTTGCACGCTTCGCCGTCCACAACGGCAATGCCGTTTTCAATATGGATCGCATCAAACTTACATGCCTTCACGCAGTTTCCAAAACCAAGACATCCGTTTCCGCAGCTCTTCGGACCGCCGCCCGGTACAAAAACGGCGTAGGAGCAGTCCCTTGCACCCGTGTATTCATACTTGTTCTTTGCCACGTCACACGTACCGGCGCACCGTACCACTGCTTTTCTGCGCTCCTGTGCTCCGGCTTCCTGTCCCATAATGGCACCGATCGCTGCCGCAACCGGAGAACCGCCGACCGGACAGACCGAAATCGGGGCTTCACCCTTTACCACTGCAGCCGCCGCTCCGTCACAGCCCGGGTAACCGCAGCCGCCGCAGTTGTTGCCCGGCAGCGCTTCACGGACCTTCGTCTCGCGCTCGTCCACTTCCACATAAAACTTCTTTCCGGCAATTCCAAGGAGAATACCAATCAAAAGGCCGGTTCCACCCACCATCAGGGTGGCTGCTAAAATACCATTCATCTCTTCATCCCTCCTAGATCATTCCGGAAAATCCCATAAATGCCATTGACATCAGCATAGCCGTAAGAAGAACGATCGGCATTCCTTTGAATGACTCCGGGATATCGTTGTACTCCATCTTTTCCCGCAGGCCGGCCATCAGCACCATGGCAATCGTAAAGCCGATTGCGGTTGCCAGACCGTAAACCGTACCCTGCAGAATCGTGTAATCCTTCTGTACGTTGATGAGTGCCACACCGAGTACCGCGCAGTTTGTTGTAATCAGCGGAAGGTAAACGCCGAGCGCTCGATACAGAGACGGAATCGTCTTTTTCAGGAACATCTCAACGAGCTGTACCAGCGCCGCGATGACAAGAATGAAACGATCGTTTTCAGATAATCAAGTTCTGCCGGTGCCAGGATAAATTTGTAAATCAGACTTGTCACAAATGAAGAAATCGTGAGGACAAAAATAACCGCTCCGCCCATGCCGGCCGCCGTATCCATCTTTTTGGAAACACCGAGGAAAGCACAGATGCCGAGGAACTGGCTTAAGACAACGTTGTTCACCAGCGCCGCACCGATCGCAATTAAAATCAGTTCTTTCATTTCGCTTCCTCCTTTCCTTTCACAGCCTGGCAGTATGCCTTATTGGCGCATGCCATACAGCCGGTCTCTTCTGCCGGGACTGCCGGTTTTCCGGTTTTCTCTGACTTCTGGCGTTTGATGCGGTTCTGCACCGCAACGAGCATTGCCAGCACAAGGAATGCACCCGGCGCCATGATGAAGATGTTGACCGGCTCGTAAGCACTCGGCATTACCTGGATACCGAACAGGGTTCCGGCTCCGATCAGCTCACGGAACATACCGATCAGGGTCAGGCCGACGGTAAATCCAAGGCCCATGCCGATACCATCAAATAAAGACGGGATCGGACCATGTTTTCCAGCATATGCCTCGGCGCGTCCCAGGATGATACAGTTTACAACGATCAGCGGGATGTAGATGCCAAGGGCGGAATAGAGTGCCGGAATAAAACCTTCCATCAAAAATTCCACGATGGTTACAAACGATGCCACAACAACGATGTATGCTGGCATACGCACGCCGTCCGGGATGATTTTCCGAAGCAGGGAAATCATCAGGTTGGAGGCGGTCAGGATGACCATCGTCGCAAGGCCCATGCCGATACCGTTCTTTGCAGAAGTGGTAACCGCAAGCGTCGGACACATACCCAGCATCATGACGAAGGTCGGGTTTTCTTTTATGATACCATTATAAAGCCGTTCCAGCGGCGTATCTTTTCTCATGAGTTCCCTCCCTCTCCGGAAAGCAGACCGGATTCGTTGCAGTAGTTAAAACAGCAGATTCCTGCATTGACACCGTTTGTTACAGCGTTCGTTGTCAGAGTTGCTCCGCTCAGCGCATCGATTTCATCATCCGCGGATGCGCCGGATTTTGTGTAGGAGAATGCTTCTACGTTTTTATCCTTGAACTGATTCTTGAAATCGTCTGTGTCGGCACGCATACCAAGCCGGCCGTCTCGGAAAGTGACAGGAAAGAGATTCCTTTTGTCGTTCCGTCCGATGCAATTCCCATCGAGAACTGCATGCCGCCGCCATAGCCTTCGGTTGTGGAGATGATCTCAACCAGGCCGATCGTCGCGCCGGATGCGTCTTTTGCAAGCAGCAGTTCGTCAATCGTCTGTGCTTCAAAACCGTGGCCGATCAGTGCTGCCGTAAGCTCTGCCTGTTCTGCATCGCTCATTGTTACTTCTTCAAAGGAAGCTGCCTCCGGGAATACGTTCTGACAGGATTCCTGTTTTTCTTTCTCCTGCTGTTTCTGGATCGGCTCCAGGGTTACCTGATGTGCCGCCCCGAGAAGCAATCCGGCAATCAGCGTGATCGCCGCAAGAATCAGTGCGTTTTTTATGATTTTGTTCATGCTTTTTTCTTGCCTCCTCTTCCGAATCCAACCGGCACGGTCACGCGCTCAATAAGCGGAACCAGAAGGTTGGTAAAGATGATGGCATAGGAAACGCCCTCTGCCGAATTTCCAAAGATACGGAATACGCCGGTCAGAAGTCCTAAAATGACCGCATAGATATACTGTCCCTTCTTTGTGATCGGGCGGGTAACGTAATCGGTTGCCATGAACCATGCGCCGAGCATCAGACCGCCGCCCAAAAGATGCGCGCCAAGGAAATTGATGTCAAAGCCGTGGCCGCCGAAAAGCAGGGCGAATAAAAGCTCGGTTCCGATGTAAATGAGCGGAATGTTGAGGTCAATCACATGGATGCAGACAAGGAAAATTCCGCCGATCAGAAGGGCAAGCGCGGAAGTCTCGCCGATGGTTCCTGTCGTGTTTCCAAGGAACATGGACAGCAGATTCACCTGCTCTCCTGCTTTTGCTGCGGCAAGCGGTGTCGCACCGGATACGGTATCCACAAGATGTGCGGCTGCCGGAGCGGCGAAATTGGTCATATGGCCCGGGAAGGAAATCAAAAGAAAGCATCTTCCTGCAAGCGCCGGGTTCATAATGTTCTGGCCAAGACCGCCGAAAAGCTGTTTTACGACGAGAATTGCAAACACACCGCCGATCACCGGCATCCAAAGAGGCGCCTGCACCGGCATGTTCATGGCCAGCAGAAGGCCGGTTACCAGTGCACTGCCGTCGCAATCGTCACCGGTTTCTTCATTCCTTTTTCATACAGATATTCCGTCAGGGGACAGACTGCCATCGAAATCACAATCAGAAGCAGCGCCCGAAGGCCGAAATTCCAGATTCCCACGCAGGCTGCCGGGGCAAGGGCAAGCAGGACGGCAAACATGATTTTGTCTGTCGTCACCTTGGACCGCGCGTGTGGGGAAGATGATACGTGTAATAATCCATTCATATGTAAGATCCCCCTATTTCTTCTTTCTCTTTGCCAGAAGCACTTTACGCATTGAGCTGATCTCCTGCGTCAGCGGACGTCTTGCCGGGCAGATAAAGGAACAACAGCCACATTCACAGCACTCCATTCCGCCGTATTTCAGGAACTTCTCTTCCTCTCCGTGCTCCGCAAAAACGGAAAGGCGGGCCGGAAGAATCTGACCCGGACAGACAGAAACGCAGCGTCCGCAATTGATGCAGGCAGATGGTGCCAGCGCAGATACTTCATCCTCGGTGAGGCAGGTCAGTGCAGATGTTGTCTTGGTTACAGGAACCTCCATTATAAACAGGGCTTTTCCCATCATCGGACCGCCGCAGATGATCTTGGCTGCCTCATGTTTCAGACTGCCTGCCTGCTCTAAAAGTTCGGATAAGAGCATGCCGACCGGCACTTCAAAGTTGCACGGATTCTGTACGGCATCTCCTGTCACGGTAACGATACGGCTCATCAGCGGTTCGCCGAAGCGGACTGCCTGGTAAATAGCGGTCACGGTATCAATGTTATCCACGATACAGCCCGCGTCCGCCGGCAGCATGGAGGAATTTACCTTTCGTCCCGTTGCTGCATAGATCAGCATACGCTCGGCACCCTGCGGGTATTTCGTTTTAAGCTCCAGAACCTCAATGTTATCCTCCGGAAGCACCAGCTCACGGAACTTCGCGATACAGTCCGGTTTGTTGTCTTCAATGCAGATGACTCCCTTTGCCCTCGGGAACATATGCAGCATGATTTTTAAGCCTCCGATCACCTTTTCCGGCTCTTCGAGCATTCTGCGATAGTCGCTCGTCAGATACGGCTCACACTCTGCTCCATTGACGAGAATGTGGTCAATCGCTGACGGATCTTTCGGGGATACCTTGACGTGTGTCGGAAAGCCTGCACCTCCCATTCCCACGATTCCGGCCTCTTTGATCTTGTTCCGGATCGTATCTACGTCGAGTTTTTCCCAGTGCGGGCACTCCTCAAATGCTTCTTTTTCATACAGCCCGTCGTTCTCCACAACGATACAGTCTACCGGGGAACCGGCTGCGGAAACTTTTTTCTCAATTCCTTTTACCGTGCCGGAAACCGATGCGTAAACAGGAGCCGAAACAAATCCTCCCGCTTCTGCGATTTTCTGTCCCGCTTTTACATGGTCGCCTTTTTGTACGGTCGGCACAGCAGGCGCTCCGATGTGCTGTGACACTGCGTAATACAATAAGTTGCCCGGCTGCGCTTTGACAATCGGTTTGTCCTTGGAGAGCTCTTTTCCCTCGTACGGGTGAACGCCGCCATGAAAAGTATTTCTTTTCTTCTGAAACATGCTTTTCACCTCATCCTTTCTCTTTTCTATGCTGCATTTATCAATTCACAGCCTTTTTTCGGTTTTTTATGCAAAAAAGGCTGGTGCATTGCCCTGATTATTTCGGTTATTCATATCGGACTTCTTTTAACAGGAGTCCGCATGCCGGTGCAAGAAAACCCGCACTTTCGCGGTTTTTTGCTTTGAGAAGCTCCATCATTGATGCGATATCCCGTTTTCCCATCCCGGCCTCCACAAGTGTTCCGGTCAGGATCCGCACCATGTGGTACAGAAAACCGGTTCCGGTATAGGAAATGATAAGAATCCCGTCTTTCTCGCAGAAATCAATTCCGGTAATCGTCCGTACTGTCGATTTTTTCATACGTTTGTTGGCACAGAAGCTCCTGAAATCATACGTTCCGATAAACGCTTTCGATGCTTCTTTCATTTTTTCCACATTGAGCGGTGCTTCCGGAAAATACACGTATTTCCGCTCGAAAACATGCTTTCTGCCATCGATCACGATACGGTATTCGTATGTTTTGTCCACCGCATTCAGACGGCTGTGGAAGCGCTCCGGCATCCGCGCGAGGCTGGTGACTTCGATGTCTTCCGGCAGATAATGGTTGATTGTCTGCAGAAGTTCTTCATCGGATAGATCGGTATGGAACTTTGCATTTGCGACCTGTCCCGCCGCATGGACGCCGGCATCGGTTCTGCCCGCGCCGTGGATCTCCACCGGCTCTCCTGCGATCCTGGACAGCAGCGTTTCGAGCTTGCCCTGAATCGTGTTGTCCGTATTTCCCTGCTTCTGCCAGCCGTTATAGCGCGTGCCGTCGTACTGCAGGATCATTTTATAATTCATCTTTTTCTCCTTTCCTCTGTCCCGTTTTTCCTCTGCCTTTCAAATCATTTTTCTCCAGAAATGGGCTTTTCAGAACCATTTTCTTCTTTACAAAATGGCAGCTTATCCTTCGGCATCCATGCTTTCCTCAATCAAAAAGCCCCGTAACGCTGGACTTCGCGCCAGATTTGCTTCAAACAGCACCACCTCTGCTCCGCCCGGAAAGCTGTTCTGTAAAAATTCAGCGGCACGGCGGATCTGTTGCTTCACATCTTTTACTTCCTTCTCCGCTTTTTCCTGTTCCAGTTCACATACCGTTTCAAAAAGCTCTTTCATCTGATCCGGATCGGTTTTGCGACATTTTTTAGCGGTCTCCTCGAGTTTTTTTAACTTTTTCAAGACCCGCGCATTCGTTTCTTCCTCGCCCTTTTTCAGCAGTCCCTGCTGTTTGCACACTGCAAATCCCTGCTCTTTCTGTTGTAGCCAGGATGCGTATGTCTCATCTTTTTTCTGCCTGCAAAGCCCGGTAAACTGGCGAAAGCACTCGGAGAGCTCCTTTGCCGTGTGCTCCTGCTTCTGGCAGCCGGATGCCTCTTTCTGAAGTGCCGCATGAAACAGAGACAGCAGTACAGATCGCTCTTCTGCGGAACCGTTTTCTGCCATCTTCTTTTTTTCTGCCATGATTTCTCCGGAAAATGCACTGGTCAAAATCTCCTCCACACCGTAATCCTGTCCATATTTTTCGTAAATCCTGTAGTACGAGTTGAATTCCTCCGCCGTCTTTTCTTCCTGCAAATATTGTCCAATCAGTGCTTCGTCGACCGGAAAATTCAGGATTTCATAACTTTTCAGCACTGCCGACAAATCCTCCCAGCCGCGTGCCGTTACAAAACGCTTTTCATCCGCTTCCTGCGAAACAGAATAAAAATGGTCACTGTGTGCCATAAGGTACGTTGTCACAGCACCGTGGATCTGATTTTTCTCTGCATAGGAAAGCCACACGGAAAGCTCGGGAACCACCTCGATCTTCCGCACACGGTCAAGCGTTGCCACATCAAATTCCCGCACAGATTTATTATATTCCGGCGGATTTCCGGCGGCCACGATCAGCCAGTCATCCGGGATGTGCTGATTGCCGAATTTTTTGTCCTGCAAAAGCTGCAGCATTACCGGAGCGAGGGTCTCGGAGACGCAGTTAATTTCATCGAGAAAGAGGATACCCCGCTTCTTTCCGGTCTGCTCCATGCAGTCATAGATCGAGGCGATGATCTCGCTCATCGTGTATTCCGTTGTATGTACCATTTTCCCTTCGATTCCACGTGTGCAGATCTCCGGAAGGCCCATGGCACTCTGACGCGTATGGTGTGTCATCGTGTAGGCGACAAGCCCCACACCGCACTCTTCTGCGATCTGCTCCATAATTGCCGTTTTTCCGATGCCCGGCGGGCCGATCAGGAGAATGGGACGCTGCTGCCGGAGCGGAACCAGCGGAAAACCAATTTCATCTCTTGCAAAGTATGCGCGCAGGGCTGTTTCAATTGTCTCTTTTGCTTCTTGTATGTTCATATGTTCTCTCTTATCTTATGCGCTCTTTATGTACTCTCGAAATCTTTCTGTGTTTGATTTTGCGAGATGCTTTTTTGTCAGTTGTGTTCAAAGAGTACATTCTTCTGTCAGCAGTTTTTTTGCCCATTTTGGGACAAGATTCATTTTTTCGGTCTGTCTGACAAAGACAAATGCCGTCTCGTAATCGGGCTTTTGTTCGGGATAAATTCCGTCTCCGTCGGTAAAATAGATCAACGCTTTTAAGTTTCGGAATACATGCTGTTTCCGCAACTCTTCCACTTTCTGAAAGACAGGACGGAAATCGGTTCCGCCTCGGCCCTTGATGGTAATTGTTTCACGGTAAGCTTCCCATTCTTTCGGTGAATGGATCATCGTGACATCCTGCACGAAGCTGTCGCACTGGATCAGGCAGACGTTCCATTGGGAAAAGAAGTTTTCTTTTTCTTCAAGAATGCTGCGCGTCTCACCGAGAAATTTTGCTACGATTTCTTTTTTGCACGAACCGGATGTGTCGATCGCGATAACCAGCTCTTCGAGACGGTTTCCCTCGCGCGTCTCCGGCGGCTCGATGAAAGGGAAATTTCCGTAATACATAAGCCCATAATGGTAAGCGACTGGATCGAAGCTGTCGAGATCCAGCTCCATTTCCTCGCGGGTAACGGTAAAGCGTTTCAGAAAGCGACGGTAATCGTACGCTCTTTTTTCGATCCCGGACAGAGTTTCTTTTTTTCCACCGCAGTTCTGGCCTCGCCGCAGGCGCCGGTGCCGTAGTTTTCCGCCAACTTGCGGGAAGCACGTTTCCAGACTGATTGAAAAGACTCGATAAGTTCCGGTTCTTTTCCCGGCACCAGCCATGAAACCGGAGACTGTTTTTCTTTTTCCGGCATCAGCCATGAAACCGGGGGCTGTTCTTTTTTTTCCGGCTCCGGTGTTTCTTTCCCAAACCGGCGGATGCATTCCAGCAGCAGGTGCTGATAGCCTTCCTTGAGGAACGATGAATTTTCGGCACACATGCAGAGTACAAAATCGGAGTTAAAATATATCGTATGACCGTCGGATGTGATGGCTTTTGTCCTGTCGGATGGCTGATGCTGAAAGAAAAGAATCGCTTCACCAAGTTCCGGGTACAGCCAGCAGAGGTTTTTGCGGGCTTCTTCGAAAAGCCGGAGCGCCAGCGCTTCTTTTTCTTTTGTGGGCTTTTCTTTTTGAAACGCAGCTTCTGTTTTTCTGCTTTCCGTATTCTCCTGCATCGGATCCTGTGAGCTCCGGTTCAGGAGAATGCGGAAGGCCTGCCATTTCTGCTGGTCGGCAGCAAGGTTGAGAAAACGTTTTCGGTCTGCATCGGACAGCCATCCGGTCTGCATAATACGTTCCAGCTTTGAAAAATCATCCTCACGAATCAGCATTTCGACAGCGGGACGGATGCGTTTCCGCAGGTATGCGGTATATGCGGCTCGCTGTTCTTCCGGAAGATCCTGCAATTCACAAAAGCCGGAAAGTGCAGCCCGGAGGCGCTGCTGTTCGGATGTCGTCGTTCTGAAACTACTCCAGTCATCCATTTTATTCACTCCCTTACTCGCCGCGTTTTCTCACTTGCACTCAATCTTACGCTGCCGCGTAAGCGACATTCGTCGTTCGCCAACTGAAAATAAATTTTCATTTGGCTCACTTGCACTCAATCTTACGCTATCGCGTAAGCGACATTCGTCGTTCGTCAAATGAAAATAAATTTTCATTTGACTCACTTGCACTCATTATATCGTCATTTTTGAGCATTGACAATGTTGGATCGTGTTATTTTTTTCACACTTTTACCATATTTTTATGATATACTTGATATTATAAAATACGATTGCAGTCGTAAAAGTGCAAAGGAGATCCTTTTTATGAACAAAGAAAACAGAAAAGCTGCCAGGGAACGGCGTGCCAAAGAGCGGGAGCACGAAGCGAAAGTAGCGCATTACAAAAAGATCTGGAGCTGGGCCGGACCAGCTCTGATTGTCGTTGTGATCGTCGGCCTTATTATTGCCAGCGTACTCGATTCCAAACGGCTCTCTGCCAAAAGTGCTCGGAAGATACCTCCACAGCCTCATCGGCTCATCAGCCTCCACTTCGGCTTCTGCCTCTTTGCAGACCGACACTTCCCTCACCATTGAGGACGGTGATACCGTCAATATCGACTATGTCGGCTCCATTGACGGCGTGGAATTTGAAGGTGGAAACACAAAAGGAAACGGCGCTGATCTTGTGATCGGTTCTCATACTTACATCGATGACTTTGAAGAACAGCTCATCGGTCATCACCCGGGCGACAGCGTAGATGTAACCGTCACTTTCCCGGAAGACTATGGAAAAGACGAACTCAACGGAAAAGAAGCTCTTTTCAAAGTTACCGTCAACGGCATTTATAAATAGAACAGCAAAAAAGACATCCTCCACAGATTTTCCGTCTGCGCCGGATGTCTTTTTCTCATCGTTTTTTGTTAAGTTTTTTTCAAAGCCGCGCTGATGTTTTTAAAAAAAAGTACATCTTTTTATTCCACAATTTTGTAATACGCCCGCGCCGTCAGCACATAGACGATCAGGTAAACCACGGCAAACGCCGCAATCGTAATCGCTGTTGCAGCCAGAAACAGATTGCTGTCCGGGAAATTCAGCATTGCCATGATACGCCTGGTCAATGGAAACGCTACCATTGTATGCACCACGGCCACCGCGAGCGGCATGAAAAAGACCGTTACCACCTGTGACTGAATCGTCTGACGGATTTCTTTGCGGCTCATGCCGACCTTCTGCATAATCTGGAACCGTTTTCGGTCATCGAAGCCTTCTGAAACCTGCTTGTAATAGATAATCATAACGCACCCATCAAAAATAGCGCACCGACGAAAACACCTAAAAACAGAAGTGAACCATACAGACTGTAAACCGTATTGCGCTCTTTTTCGCGCACTTCCACCCATCCGTTAAAAGATGATTCCGTCAGTATCGTCTCAATCTCATCTCCAACAGTGATCTGTTCGCCGGCATCCCCGATAAGATCCAGAGCATATTCCCAACTGTATCCTTCTGGCTCCTTTCCCTGCACAGCCGCATACGCTTCCTTTGCTTCATGGTTCCGCGTCACCACCGTCATTGTCTCATACACCTGCGTCTTCTCATCCAGAATGTACGATTTCTTATCGGTATTCCATTTTTTACTTCATACGTCTGATTTCCCAGTTCAATCGTGTCATATCCATAATTTTTCTGTTTTGCCTGAAAAACCAGAGCCTGCCCTGGTTCCAGCTCTACCTGTTCGCCGGTTACCTGATTGTACTCCGACTCTTCCATGATTTTTATCAGTGTGCTCGCCGCAGCATCATCTGACTGTGTTTTTTCTACTTTGTTTCTATCTACAACAGCAAGCATAACATAGTATCTCTGATCACTTTCATACTTTTTTCTGAGCTGCTTTTCTTCCAGATGCTGATCAATCCCAGTTTTCACTTCCTCTATCATCTTCTGACTGACCGGCTCCACCGTCTTCATAATGCCGCTCACGCCAGTATTTGCTTCGATCGAAATCTGATGTGGAAACCGCGTATAGGTAACCTCCTCAATTCCCGTCCACAGACATGTGCTGATGGAGATAACCAGAAGCACACCCGTTGACAGAATACAGATATTTGCAAGACCGACCGCATTTTGCTTCATGCGGTACAGCATGCCCGAAATGCTTGTAAAATGGCGTGTCTGGTAATAGTAATTCTTGTTTTTCTTCAGAATTTTCAAAAATGCAATACTTCCAGCAGAAAACAGGCAGTACGTTCCCACCATAACCAAAGCGATTGCATTAAAAAACTTATCAAGTGCATCCATCGAGGATTGGCAGGTCAGAGCCAGATAATAGCCAACACCAAGAAGCATGAATCCAAGAACCGCCGTCAAAAGCTTCGTTTTCGGTTCCCGCTCACCCTGCGCGCCGCCGTGCAGCAGTTCGACCGGCTGTGAGACGTGGATCTGGCGAAGGCTTAAGAGAAAATTGATCACAAAAGTCAGGCCGAACAGCAGCATCGTACTTCCCACGGCTTTTGCACTGAACGCAAAACCAATTGTTCCGTTCAGTCCGGTCAGCTTCATCAGCACCAGAAACAGCAGGCGGTACAGCAACACACCGAGCAGAATACCGATTCCAAGCGATGCCGCCCACAGATACAGACTCTCAAAAAAGAGGATCTTCGCCAGATGCTTTTTCTCCATGCCGAGAATCTGGAACAGACCGAACTCTTTTTTCTTCTTTTTGCCAGAAAACTGTTGCTGTAAATCAGAAAAATCACCGCGAACAGGCCAATGATATAGGTTCCCATCCCCATCACTGTCAGGATCGTATCTTTCCGATCATGGATCAAAGCCACTTCCCTGCGCCAGTGTATCCATGATAAAAACATCACCACCGTGCCGATGCATGACAGCAGATACGGAAGAATATTCTGACGGTTTTTGCTCAAATTTGTTTTTGCCAGTCTGGCATACAGCAGATTATTCATCCCGTTCACCACCCGTCGCAAGAATTGTCAGCGTATCGGAGATCTTCTGATACATCTCATCGCGCCCTAAAGAACCGCGATACAACTGGTGGAAGACCTCGCCGTCCTTGATGAACAGCACACGCTTCGCCGAGCAGGCCGCCTTCACACTGTGCGTTACCATAACAATCGTCTGGCCCTCCTCGTTGATCTCCCCGAACAGTTTCATGAGGCCATCCGCTGCATGGGAATCGAGCGCGCCGGAAGGCTCATCCGCAAGAACCAGCTCCGGATTGGTAATCAGCGCACGCGCAACGGCTGCACGCTGCTTCTGTCCGCCGGACACCTCATATGGGTATTTATTGAGGATCTGGGTGATGCCGAGTTTTTTCGCAATCGGCTCTGCCCGAAGACTCATCTCCTCGTATTTTTTTCCTTCCAGCACGAGCGGCAGATAAATGTTGTCACGCAGGGAAAAGGTATCGAGCAGGTTGAAGTCCTGGAACACGAAACCTAAATTTTCGCGGCGGAATCCGGCAATCTCCTTCTCCTTTAATTCGCCGAGATTCTTTCCATTTAACCGCACCTGTCCGCCGGTTGGCTTGTCTAGTGCTGCGAGCAGGTTCAGAAGCGTCGTTTTTCCGCTTCCCGATTCGCCCATGATTGCAACAAATTCGCCCCGTTCCACTGTAAAATTAACGTCTTTCAACGCTTCCACGGTTGCTGCCAAGGCGCGTGGTATATGTTTTTTTCAGATGTTCTACTTCCAGAATTGCCATGTCACATTTTCCTTTCTATCTGAACTGTTTTCTTAATTGACAAGGCTTATTATACCCGTCCGCGCCCTCTTCTGCCTTAGGATCATCTTACAAAAAGACCGGCAACCTTACATTTCTGTAAGATTCCCGGCGAAGCTCTCTATGTACTACAGGGATACGGTATCCAGCCCAAGATACACCTTCGTTCCCACTCCCATCTCCGACTCGATGCGGATGGTATGCGAAAGTTTCTCCATGATCTGGCGGCACAGATACAGTCCGATGCCCGTTGACCGCTTGTCTGCGCGGCCGTTGCAGCCCGTGTAGCCTTTTTCGAAAATCCGCGGCAGATCCTCCGGCGCAATGCCGATGCCGGTGTCCTCAATCACCAGCGTTTTTGGTGCATCCGGTGACAGATAGATGTGAATGCTTCCACTTTTCGTGTATTTCAGCGCATTTGACAGAATCTGCTCCAGCACAAAGACGAGCCATTTTTCATCTGTCAGCACCTCGCAGTGCACCGGCTCGTAGGAAAGGATAATCTTCCGGCGGATAAAAAGCGGAGCATATTTCCGCACAGCCTGGCGGATCAGCGCATCCAAATCGTACCTTGCAAAGACAAGATCCGATGTCATTTTTTCCATGCGCAGGTACTGCAGCGCCATCTGCACATACTGCTCCGTCTGGAAAAGTTCGCTCTGCATTTCACGCGAAAACGGCGTATCCTCCTCCTGCAGAAGCAGCCGCATCGCCGCAATCGGCGTTTTGATCTGATGGGTCCACATCGTGTAATACTCCATCATATCGCGGTATTTCTGCTCCATCTTAATCTGTTCTTCCTGAAACTGCCGCTCATAGGATGCGATGATCTGCTGGTAATCCCGCGCCAGAAGCCCGTCCGCCTCCGGAAGCGCTTCTGTTTTGCCCTGCGGTTCGGCGGCAAGGAGTGCTAAGACCAGATGATGTTTCCGGTACTTCCCATAATGAAAGCAAAAACCTGTGGCTCCGACAGCAGCCATCAGCACGATCATATAAACGGTGACATCCTGCGGCACATTGCGCAGAAAACAGAGGAGTGAAAATACTCCTATAAAAGCGGCAATCCGCACGGCCGATGCAAGATGCTCTTTCAAATACCAGTTAAGAAGTGTAACCTCCTGCCGGATTCCCTCTTTCTGTTGTTCCATCCTCTTTCTCCTGTTCTGCTTCCGTCATGCGATCAGGTAGCCGACACCCTTTTTCGTCTGGATAAAGTCTGTAAGTCCTGCCTCCTCCAGTTTTTTCCGCAAGCGCGTGACGTTGACGGTCAACGTGTTGTCATCTATAAAGCTGTCCGACTCCCACAGATGCATCATCAGCATATCGCGGCTGACGGCTTTTCCTTTATTTTCGAGAAGGGACTGCAGAATGCGCCACTCATTTTTTGTCAGCTCAATTCGCTTTCCCCGGTAATTCAGCACACCACTTCCCGTATCGAGCATGGCACCGCGGTGCTCGAGGAAATTCGTTTTTCCGGCAAATTCGTAGGTGCGGCGGAGCATCGCCTGGACTTTGGCGGTCAGGACACTTAAATCAAACGGCTTCGCGATAAAGTCATCGCCGCCCATATTAACGGCCATAATAATGTTCATGTTGTCCGATGCAGAAGAAAGAAAAATTACCGGCACTTTCGAGACCTTTCGAATCTCCTGGCACCAGTGAAATCCGTTAAAAAAGGGAAGATGAATGTCCATCAGCACTAATTGCGGATTTTTCACGGCAAATTCAGCGAGAACACTGGAAAAATCCTGTACGCAGAACGCATCCATGCCCCAGGAAACCAGGCTCTGCTGCACGGCGCGGGCGATGACTTCATCATCTTCTACAATCATAATTCGATACATGGCTGTTCCTCTGTTGTCTCTAGCAAAGCGGATATTCGCAATCCGCTTCGCTACTTGCTTGATTCGGTTAAAAATATAGACTCCGGGCGGGTGTTTTCAACGCACAGCCGCTCCCGGAGCCGTTTTCGCAGATGATTATACTCTTACAATATAATCTGCTTTTCTTTCTTTTGCCTCCGGGTACTCACAGTCGCGATAGCCGAGGATGCAGTGGCCGATGCCAACATAATTTTCGGAAAGTCCCCACTCTTTTAAGAGGGCTTTTCCCTCCGGGCTCGCGAACTCTTCTTTTGCACGATGGATCCAGCAGGAATCCACACCAACGGCATGTGCTGCCAGCATCAGATTTCCCATGACAAGAGAGCCGTCCTCCACATAAGTTCCGCGCTCCGGGTCAGCAAGCACGATCAGAACGGTCGGAGCGCCGTAGAACGGATCGGATGTTGTACCCATAACAGCTGCATTCATTTTCGAAAGCTTTGCAATCAGCTCCGGTTTCTGTACCACAACAATCACCGGCGACTGTTTTCCCATGCCGGTTGCCGCATACGTTCCGGCCTCCAGAATTGCATCGAGCTGCTCATCGGTAATCTGCTCCGCTTTGTATTTGCGGATGCTTCTTCTTGTTTTGATTGCATTTAATACTTCGTTGTTCATGGTAAAAATCCTCCTGTTCTTTTTTTGTTTTTATCGCAAACGCCGCAGCTTTGTATACCGGACGCATTGCCTGCCTACATCTGTTTCCGCACAATCCGATACTCATCGCCGAGCTGGTAGTACGGACAGTCGTAAAATTTATCCTGCAGAAAACGTGCCATCTCATCCTCATCAAGATCGACCTCGCAGGTGTAGCACTCATACTCCTCATCATACACAAAATTGCCGCACGACTCACAGCTTGTGGCCATCTGGCGGGAGTGCTTTTTCTTTTGTGCATGGGGTGTTGGTTCTATCATATGGCAATTCCTCCCATTTCTTACACTTCGCTTTTCCGTTTCGGCGCTTCCGGCAGAGGAAGAATTTCTATTTTTCATCCACAACCTGGAAAGTGTAGAACTTCAGATAATAGGACTCATCCGCCGCCCACAGAATTGGATGATCCGGGGCCTGGGTGCGGTATTCTACCTGACGAAGGCGTTTGTGGACGTTGTGAGCCGCCTGGTTGATGGTTTTCGTGAAGAGTTCGTAGTCCATAAAGTGGGAACACGAACAGGTGCACAGATAGCCGCCGTCTTTGACCAGTTTCATGCCGCGCAAATTGATTTCACGATATCCCTTGATTGCGTTTTTGATAGAGTTTCTTGATTTTGTGAAAGCCGGCGGATCAAGGATAACGACGTCGAATTTTTCTCCCTCTTTTTCAAGACGTGGCAACAGTTCAAAGACATCCTCGCACACGAAAGATGCTACGTTTTCCAGACCATTTAAGGCTGCGTTTTTCCGTGCCTGCTCTATACCGAGCTCTGATGCATCAACGCCGATAACTTCCTTTGCTCCTGCATATGCCGCATTCAGTGCAAACGATCCGGTATGGGTAAAGCAGTCAAGGACTCTCGCGTCCTTGCAGAGCTTCTGCACTGCCAGACGGTTGTATTTCTGATCCAGGAAGAAACCGGTTTTCTGGCCGTCCTTGACATCGACGAGATAGTGGACACCATTCTCGACGATTTCAACGCTGGTGTCAAACGGCTCGGAGAGAAATCCTTTCACACGCTCCATGCCTTCCTGCTCACGCACTTTTGCATCGCTTCGCTCAAACACGCCGCGGATCTTAACCCCGTCAGCTGCCAGAACCTCCTCCAGCAGACGGATAATCGTCATTTTCATTTTGTCGATACCAAGTGCCAGTGACTGAACGACCAGCACATCGGAGAATTTATCCACTACGAGTCCCGGCAGGAAGTCTGCCTCGCCAAAGATCAGGCGGCAGCTTGATGTGTCTGTCACTTTTTTGCGGTATTCCCAGGCATCCTGCACTCTTTTTCTCAAAAATGCTTCATCGATTTCCTGGTCGATATTTCTTGTCATCATACGGATGCGGATTTTGGAATGCTCGTTGATGAAACCTCGTCCCATCGGGTATCCGTCGAAGTCGCGCACCAGCACGATATCTCCGTTTTCATATGCTCCTAAAATCGAAGCGATCTCATTATCAAAAATCCAGGCTCCGCCCTGCTTTAAGGCGCGGCCCTCTCCTTTTTTCAGTGTTACAACTGCGTTGCTCAAAAGTTTTTCCTCCTTAAAACAATATAGTTAGTCATATCTAATCATAGACAAATGTGTTTTGCTTGCATTCACAAAACCGCGCTTCCAGCGCTTTTTGCTGCTGCACAGCTCCTTTTTGCACGAGTGAACTATAACGTCAGATTCCTCTTCCGTCAAACTCCGGAATGAAGCTCTCCTCGGCCACCGGGCCTTCCTGTAAAAAGGCGTTGGTGACGCCGAGGGAAAACGTATAGTCCAGCAGACGCTCATACTCCCGCTTTGTCGTTTTCCGGTTCAGCGGACTTATGTTTTCCACCTGCGGAAGCGGCGTGTACTGGCTCATGAGGCTCAGCCAGACGGTATCGCCGTACGTCTCATAGACGTATTTTACCACAGCTTTTGCATTTTTTACAGCACCGGGCAGCAATAAATGGCGCACAATCACACCTTTTTTCATCAGACCATTCTCATCGAATACAGCCCTGCCCGTCTGACGCACCATTTCCGCCAGCGCCCGTTTTGCTGTTTCTGGGTAATCTTCTGCCCGCGAGTACGCTTTTGCAAGCGAGGGAACCATATATTTAAAATCCGTCAGGTAAATATCGATCAGCCCATCAAGGGCCTGCAGGCTTCCACGCTCTCATACTCACCGCAGTTATAGACAATCGGTACGGTAAGTCCCTTCTCTTTCGCCAGAAGAAGTGCTTCCCGGATCTGCAGCACGTAGTGGCTCGGCGTCACGAGATTGATGTTATTCGCATTCTGCGCCTGCAGCTCCAGAAAAATATCCGAAAGCCGCCCGATCGAAATCACTTTTCCGCTCTCCATCTCCGCAATATGATGGTTCTGACAGTAAACACACCGCAGATACATCCGGAAAAGAAAACCGTCCCCGACCCCGTCGTCCCGGAAATACACGGCTCCTCCCAGAAATGCAGTGCAGCCCGCGCCGCCGCAACCCCGGAGCGCCTTACAATATCCCGTCTTTCCATGCTCCCGGTCCGCTCCGCACTTCCGCGGACAAACCCGGCACCGGCTCATCTCCTGTTCCAAATCCAGCATAATATTTCTCCCTTTTCTCTTAGAAAAAAAGCCGTG
>ENA-OQMZ01000065-OQMZ01000065.1-human-gut-metagenome-genome-assembly--contig:-NODE-65-length-38964-cov-6.277802_pt1 | contig 38964 bp, 37 predicted proteins | sample MGYA00242621_ERZ504862 | MGnify/ENA primary metagenome ERZ504862 (study PRJEB26092, sample SAMD00036393) | human gut metagenome | host: Homo sapiens | study: EMG produced TPA metagenomics assembly of...
CATTTGTCAGAAAAATTATTATGTAAAATAAAACAAGTGTTCATTTATTTGACTCCATATTTTTCTCTGATTTCTTCAAATATATCAGCAACTCACTATTTTTTCTGTAGAAGGCAGGCGTATAGCCAAGCTCGGCTGATACTGTTATTTCTCCGCCGTGATACTCTTCGCCTGTCCACAAATGTACCCATTCATCCTGTGGCAGATACACATCCCATTCATGCTTATCCTGCTCATAAACAGGTGCTATCAGCATATCTCTTCCAAAAAGATACTCATACTGTATGTCATAAGCTTTCTCATCAGACTCATAATGCATGAACAAAGGTCTTTGCACCGGATGTCCACTGTCTGCATTCTCTTCAACAAGTGTCTTTGTATACGGTGCAAGCATCGTGTATACATCAACGAGTCTCGCCAGCCGCTCCATGGTATCCTCATCATCGTAATACTGAAAATTGGTATCCGGTCTGTTTCCCTCATGTGTCCTCATAAATGGTGTAAACATCGCCATCTCAGCCCATCTGAGAAACAGCTCCTTTGTACGAGTATTATCAAAAAGCGATGTATAGCTCCAATATCACTATGCGTGAGCCCACATCCCATCATTCCTGCACTAAGTGCTCCGCAGATAACAGATGCGAGTCCATCATGTATTGTAAAGTCAACAGACTGATCGCCGGCCCACAGCAATGTGCAGTATTTCTGGCTTCCGGCACCTCCGGCACGCATGAAGTAAACCACATCTCCAAGCTTTCCTGACTCTTTTACTGCCTCATAGTTACACTTTGCCCATAGCACCGGCCAGTGATTGTGCTCAATCATAGGTGATTTGCCGCTGTATAAGCATATATCATCTGTAGGCAGATACTCTCCAAAGTCTGCCATCCAGCCATCAATGCCTATACCAAGTGTGTATTCTTTAATAATATCCTTAAACCACTCGAATGCCTCCGGGTTTGTGAGATCCACAACTCCACAATAAAATTCACCAAAATCCACGAGATAATCACTGCCATCTGCCTTTGTTGCAAAATAGCCTTTTTCCCTGCCTTCCTTATAGAGCTCACCATCATTTACCAGATATGGATTAACATATCCTAAAAATTTTATGCCATTTGCATTTATCTCTTTAATCTTCTTTGGCAGATCCGGATACATTTCCTTGTGATATTTCCAGTCCCATTGGAGTCTCTTTCCGAATGATGTCACTCTCTTTCCGCACCAATCCTGGCACCATATGCCAGCTACCTTGATGTTCTTATCAAGGGTCTTATCAAGCAATCCAAATGACCTTTCATTTCCACCCTGAACACCAATTATGAGCCCATTGTATACCCAATCCGGGAGCTTTGGCTGTCTTCCAAAATATGCTGTAAGTCTCTCAAGCAGTTTGAGATATGTATCAGCACACTCTATACGGATCTGCTTAGGCACCTCCCAGATCTGCAGCTCATGAAAGCTGTCATTTCTGAAATCAAAATCAGCATATGCTGTTGAATCCACATGCAGATAATATTTATTTGTGGAAACAAAGGTTGGCTGTGGATAATTTGTGTTGTAATAGTCTCCTCCAGCTTTATTTTCTACATCCGAACGCCATGTAACGTAAGTTGTCTTATCACGTCCGACACCTGGTTCAGATGTCCAGATAGGAAAATTTCTTCCACGCAGATTAAAGTAAGACATCTGCTCACCGCAGCCATAGCATTTTTCCTCTTTATCCGCGGCTACCCTAAACCAGAATCGGTTAATCCTGTCATCCTTTTGTTCAAAATCAATGGTACACAGATTTTCGTCACATTTAATTTTCGCAATGATATAGCTTTCAAAGCATAGTCTGACTGTATCAGCTGTCTGAATCACATCTGTGAGCTTTAGTGGAAAACGCTCGGTAACATAATCTGTTATCTTGAAGTTACCTCTGTACATATCAACATCTTCCTGTCCTACTCCGACATAAATCATCGGTCTTTCTTTGCTATGCTCCAGAATCCTTTTTTCTCCCACAAAAAGCTGAAATTCATTATCATTTACTTTAATCTGCATTTAATAACCTCCCTAAGCTGTCTTTTTACGCTTGTTCATCTCTTTCACAATCAGAACAATTGTCTCAATCACAAATATTGCTGTTACAATAGCAATTCTTACTACATTTTTGTTCTCTGTTGCAATTCCTGCAGGCGAGAAAATGAAATACTCATATACCAGGAATGAAACAAGCCAGATTGCAAAAGCATTTTTATGCTTCCATGCTGTCATATCATAGCCATCATTTCTTGAAGCACTCTTGTCAAATACCTTTGTATTTGGTGCAATCTTGCTGCATACAAAGATGATTACAAGCATGATAACAAATGAGATAGCGTATATATACATATAATTAATTCCACTAACAGCATTTGTGAATGGTGTGTCAATATGTGGGAAGATAAACTTGTAGCATGCGTAGAATGCAATATGGAATATTGTTGCACATATTGCTCCAAGCTTAGAGCCCTTCTTTGAGAACATTCCTACAAGCACCATTGTAATGATAGGAATATTATAAAAACCTGTAAAGCTTCGTCCGAAATCATAAAGTCCTGTGCTAAGCACATCAAGGAATGGTGTAAAGATAATGGCAAATGCTGCAAAGCCCCATCCAATTTTCTTTGCAAGTTTTACTGTAGCTTCCTCTGAGAGATTTGGGTTAAAAATCGGCTTATAAATATCAATCATAAATACGGTACTAGCTGCATTGAGAAATGAATTATAAGTTGAGATAATTGATCCAAACAATGCTGCACAAAACAGTCCTACAGCCGGCCATGGCAATGACCTAGCTACAAGTGAAGGATATGCAAAATCCTTGCTTGTAAGACCTGGTACAAGTCTTGCTGCGATTACTCCGGGAATAACAAGAAGTAATGGTACCATCATCTTTAAAAAGCCTGAAAGTAAAACTCCCTTTTGTCCTTCCTTTAAGTTTTCAGCACCAAGTGCTCTCTGAATAAGTACTTGGTTAGTACCCCAGTAAAACAGATTTGCAAGCAGCATACCTGTAAAAATACATGCAAATGGTACAGGATCATTTTTTCCACCAATCGCATTGAGCTTTGCCGGTTCAGATGTAATAACATCCTTCACACCGACAATAAATCCACCTCCGCTTAATTTTCCAACAGCTATAAAACCAAATACGACTACAAGCACTGAGCCTAAAACAAGTAAAATTCCATTGATTGTGTCTGATACAGCTACTGCTCTCATACCTCCAAGTACGGCATATAGTGCACCAATAATACCTACAAGCACTATAAGAATTGTAAGTGCCATACCCTCGCTGATTCCAAATACTGTAGCAAAATCAAAAATCTGCTCAAATGCTATAGCGCCTGCGTACAGACATACAGGAATTCCGATTACTAAATATCCAATAAGAAATAGGATAGAAACCATACGGCGTACACCAACGCCATACCTCTCCTCCATAAACTCCGGCAGCGTTGTATATCCTTTTCTAAGATACATCGGCAAAAACACAAAAGCCATAATAATTGTGGCTATAACCGCTGTTGCTTCCCATGCCATGCCTGACATATTAGCTGCATATGACTGTCCCGACAAACCTACCAGATTTTCTGCCGACAGATTCGTAAGCAGCATTGAGCCTGCAATGAAAAAACCTCCAAGTCCATTTCCGGCAAGGAAATAACCCTTTGCCGTTTTCTGGTCATCGCTATTCTTCACTATCTTTCCTGAAATAATTCCAACCAGTGCTGTGAAAAGCACAAATGTCACCAAAGTAAATACTAAATGCTCCATAAAATCCTCCAATTTAATAGAAAAAATATACATCGATTTGTTGAAACTAACTATTCACATTCAATCTCTCACATGATATACTTTTTCTGAAAATTATTTCCCACGCAACCGAAAGTACAGTAATATGTCCAGTATTCAGTCTTTCGGTCACGTGGTTTTTTTAATAATAAAGTTCCTTATTCTCTCCAAGCAATCCAGGATATGCCCCTTGTTTTATCAATGGTTCTCTATCGGGATGTGCTATTACCCACTTATTTCTTTGCAAAAGCAGTCTCTCTTCTCCTATAGCAGCTTCATCTGCCCCTCCATTATTGAGTGGTGTATTGGTTCCCCGTGGAAGAATCACAACATTCTTAAATCCAATATCTGACACCCTGCATGGTGATAGATGAAGTGTCGTCTGGTACATCTCTATTGCTGTACCCTTTTCCACAAAAAATACCTTTGCATCTTCAATACGGTATGTATTGTCTTTTATCTCCCAGGTATGCCCCAGCACCAGCATAAAGTCAGTTACCGCTATATTGATTTCGCTGCCCTTATGGTACTCAAAACCATTGTATGTGGTGTTTCTGCCATTACAGTAGCCTATCTGTATAGGCATCTCTCCATATATACGATTTTTAAAAAACTCTGCTATATGTGTACGTTCAAGCTCTTCTACTGAAGCCACATATATATTTCCTTTCTCAGGAATTACAGTATTTTGTTCCATAAATGAGATAAGTTCGTTGCAATTGATATTTGAAATCACCCTTCCGTAGGTTTCAAAACATGGATCAGTGACACTGTATATAGTCACAGAATTTTTTTCATTCAAATGTTTTAACATATTTCCCCCACTTATCTTTGCATTGCCTTGACAGCCTTTATAGTAGCGCAGAAATCTTCTTTTCCAAAGCCAAGTTCCATTGCCTTGTCATATACCTGCTTTGCAGCGTTTTCTCCTTGAAGCTTTAATCCACTCTCCTTTGCCATATTCATGCAGATATTCACATCCTTGTACATGTTTTCAATCGAAAAGGCAGTGGTGTAATCCTCATTTTTGATTGGCACATTTTTGGAATCCAGATAAAAGTTCTGTCCACCGCCATATGAGATAGCTGTAGTATAGCTTTCTATATCTATTCCATATGCCCTTGCAAGTGTCAGTGTCTCATTTACACCATTTTGAATCTGTGATACAAGCGCGTTATGGCAGATTTTCATGACCAGACCTTTTCCGTTTCCACCCATCCTGATGATATTTTCTCCCATATAGGAAAGAATCGGCATAGCCTTCTCACATGCTTTTTCATCTCCACCGACATATATTCCGAGCTTTCCTGCAATAGCAGCAGGCTTCGATTTCACAACCGGTGCGTCCACAAACTCTGCGCCCGTCTTCTTTACCATTTCAGAAATCTCCACAGAAACAGATGGATCTATCGTGCTCATATCAATACAGAGCTTTGTATCATCAAGTGCCGGTAAAACCTCCTTATAAACAGCCATCGAATGCTCTGACTTTGGAACCATTGATATAATTACGTCTGATTTTTCTGCCAGCTTAAGCGAACTGCTGCAGCCGATTGCACCCTTGCTCTCCAATAGCTCTACCTTCTCCTTTACGAAATCAAATACATATACCTCATCATCATGCTTCTTCACTATATTCTCACTCATGGACTCCCCCATGATTCCGAGTCCTACAAATCCAATTTTCATTGCCTACAAACACCTCCCTGTTTCATCTATTCTGTAACTGTATTATCCCATGCATTCTGGAATGTCTCAAGTCCCTGTCTGGTATATGCATGTTTGATACTGTCCTTGTATACTGCAAGGCCTGTTGTAACGATATCTGCTCCTGCAACCGCACAGTCTACAATCTGCTTAGGTGTACGGATAGCCGCACAGATAATCTGTGTCTTTCCCTTATATCCATAATTGTCATAGATATCTGAAATAGCCTGAATGTACGCTTTACAATCCTCTCCATTTGCCTCTTTCCAGCCGATGAAAGGTGAAACAAAAAGCGAATTATTCTTTGCCGGCAGAATAGCCTGTGCTGGTGAGAATACGAGTGTCACATTTGTTCTGATTCCCTCTGCCTCGAGTCTTCTTGCTGCCTGAATACCGGCCTCTGTGCACGGAATCTTGATAACAAAGTTGCTGCAGATAGCTGAAATCTTTCTTGCCTCTGCTACCATCTCATCTGCATCATCAAGGTGTGGGTTGATTTCAACGGAAATAGGGAATTTCTCGTATCCCTCGATTCCTTCCGCCTTAACCCAGTCTGCCATCTCACTGATTACAGTAAGGAAAGGCTTTCCGCTTACCATTATGTGGCGTGGATTTGTTGTCACTCCATCAATACCAAATGTATGGTAGGCCTCCTTGATTTCTTCGATTTTTGCACTGTCCAGAAAATACTTCATGATTGCTTCCTCCTTGATAGTTAGTTAAATTTGTTAATTAATTGTTGTAAAAAATATAAGCCGTTATGTTTTTCTCTTGGCTTCTGTTTGTATTATATTACTATAGCATTGACTTTTCAATAGTATATAACGTTGCAAAAGCATTTTCAGCTATTTGTTTAAATTTATTAATCATTTTTTGTGCAATATGCAATAGCCATAAAAAAATAAGCAGATAAAACTACTTTTTATTATAAAAAACCACCCGGAACTTTTTTTGCGTTCCGAGCGGTTTTTTAGTTAATCCTGTGATTGTACAGCTCTATCCTTATATGTCAGCTATTATTATCTACTTGCTACAGCTCTTCCTCTACCATGCTCTTCTCTCTGTTGAACGCATCATAGATACATGGAATTACTATAAGCGTAAGGATGGTTCCGTATACGAGACCTCCTATTATTGCGATTGCCATCGGCTTTATCATATCTGAGCCATCTCCGATACCTATCGCCGATGTAAACATTGCGAGTATGGTGGTCATCGCTGTCATCAGTATTGGACGAAGCCTTGTACGGCCTGCGTCTATGATTGCCTCATGCTTGCTCATGCCCTCTCTCCTGGCTGATTGATGTAATCAATGAGCACGATTCCATTATTTACAATGAGACCTGCCAGCATGATAAAGCCAAGCATTGATATGATTCCAAGCTCATTTCCCGTGATGAAAAGAGCTATAAAGCCTCCTGTAAACGCAAGAGGTATACAGAACATGATAATAAACGGTGAAAGCAATGACTGGAACTGCGCCACCATGATAAGATAGATAAATATCACTGCAAGCACAAGCATAAGTCCAAGCTGACTCATTGACTCATTTATTGTCTCATCCTCGCCCTCCATATCTATTGAATAGCCATCAGGAATACTAAGTTTATTAATTTTTGATTTAATTTTATCGCTTAGTAATGTTACATTATGGTTTTCATCAACCGCACCTGATACTGTAATATATCTTGTCTGAGCATCTCGATGAATGGTACTCAGTGTCTGTTCCTGCGAAATAGTGCAGATATCACTGAGCGGAATCTCCTTTTCACTGCCATCATTATCCTTATAGGTAAATGTAAGGTTTTTGATGTCGTCCACAGTCACATCAGACTGCTCTGCAGATTGTAAGTATACCTCATAGTCCTTTATGTCGGTCGTAATGGTTGTTGCGCTCTTTTGAGATGATATCTCACTGGATACGAGCTGGTATACCTGAGCCACCGTATAGCCATACTTTGCTGCTTTTTCCTTATCCACAGTTATCTTAAGCTCATTGATTGTATCTCCAAGACCGTCATCTATATCTGTCACTCCATTTGTGTCCTTAAGAATATCCGCCACATCACCTGCAAGCTTCTGCAGCTTGTCTATATCATTACCCTTAATCCTGACAGAGAGACCACTTCCGAAAAACTCTGATGAGTCCATAGCCTGCGAAGATGCTGTTACCTTGCAGTCCAGATTCTTTGTGCGTTTTTCAATTTCATCTATTACCTTATCCGATGAAACATTCGACTTCTCATCAAGCAATATATACATGCTCACGCTGTCGCTTCCTGAGCTCATCAGGTTCATGGTCGAGCTGCCGCCTGCTGTAGCTCCTATTGTGTCTATGCCCTTTATATCAGATATTTTGTCCATTACCTTATCAGACAGCTCTGTAAGCTGCTTGAAGTCAAGCTTTTCGTCATCCTTTGCCTCTATGGTAAGTGAAATCTGATTTGACTCCATGTCCATATCCATAAATGTCATTCCCCTTGACATGCAAAGTGCGCCACTGCCGACTAAAAGCACTACTGCCGCAATAAATACCACCGGCTTAAATCTAAGACATGTGCCGAGCACATTTCCATACCAATCCTTAAAACGGTCAAACCATGGATGCTTTATATCCTTCGTCTTTTTGAGCATGCCTGAAGCAATTGCCGGTACAAATGTGAGTGCACTACAAGAGATGCCATAAGTGTAAATGCTACAGTAAGAGCCAAATCTACAAAGAGCTGTCTCGTGATTCCATCAGTAAAAATGATTGGCGCGTACACACTTACCGTGGTAAGTGTAGAGGCAAAAATGGCTCCTGCCACCTGATTTGCACCCTCAACAGCCGCCTTCTTTACCGAATATCCCTCTCCCCTTAATCTGTAGATATTCTCGATTACTACGATTGAATTATCCACCAGCATTCCTATTCCAAGCACAAGTCCCGACATAGAAATGATATTTAAGGTGATATCCGTAAAATACATAAGCACCACTGCCACAATAACCGATAGCGGTATAGATGCTGCGATAACAAGCGTTGGCTTTATATCCTTTAAGAACAAAAGCAATACGAAAATAGCAAGTATTGCTCCCACTATCATATTTTCCATAACACTCTTTACTACCATGTCGATGTATACGCCCTGATTCATGAGCACTGTGGTGTGTAATCCGTCATTTTCCTTTTCCAGCGAATCAAGCTTGTCCAAAAGACGGTCTGTGACGTCTCCTGTAGAGTAGCCGGTCTGCTTCTCCATGGAGAGCATTATTCCGGGATTACCGTTGACTATCGCATATGTCTCATCCGAATTGTCAGTCATCTCAACATCTGCCACATCACCGACATGAATAGGAGCTATTCCATCAAGCTTCATATCCATAAGCACTAGATTTGTTAAATCATCAATTGATTTTATCTCATCTCCCACCTGTACTATGTACTGCGTGCCATTTGAATCATTTACATAGCCTGCAGGCATATCAAAGTTCTGTGCGACGAGCAGCTGCGAGAGTGAGTCAATTGTTAAAACTGCATTTAAGTTTGACTTGTCAAGTGCATCATCCTTACTCTTTTCAAGCTCCTTTTTTGAGCTGTCAAGAGATGCCGCTGCTGTTGCAAGCTGTGCCGACTGCTGTCCTATGCTTATCGAGCTGATGGCTGCCTGACTGTTTAGATTATCATAGGCATCTAAAAGTGCTGTCTCTCCTTGTGCTATCCGGTCAAGCCCGCTTTGGCACTGCTCTATACCTGTATTCACCTGAATGAGAGTCTGTGCTATCGCTGACGCTGCCGCAGGCAGATCATCTGCTGTGTTTACCTTGATTCCAAGCGTCGAGAGACCTGAAAACTGTGTTGCAATCTGCTTATTAACCTGCTCAAGTTGCGCTTTGAGTGCTGTGCCCGCTTCACCCGGTGCATTTGCGCCCTCTTTGAGTGACGGAATTGTCTTTGTATATGTATCACTATTCATGAAGTCTGAAAGAGCTGACTGAATTGTTTCAAGCTGGCTCTTCTGCTCATTTAAGCTTGAAAGTGTACTCTCTAGCTGAGTCTTCTGCTCTGCAAGCTTTGCCTTTTGCTCCTTTAGCGTATCCACTCCCGCGCTCATCTGATCCGATGCCGATGTGATTGCGTTTTTGTCCGCTCTCTATCTTTGCGCTTGCATCATCCATCTGACTTTTTGCATCGTCAAATTTCTTTGAAACGGCATTATTTATTATCTCATTGAGCGCATCTATCTTGGCCTGATTCATCGTGACCTGTATCTGCTCAGTGAGCTCACCTGTTGCAGTCACTGATGCGACTCCTTCTGTACTCTCAATTGCAGGCTTAAGTGTGTTTTCCACAAAGTCTGTGATTTCCGACTTGCTTTTCCCATCCATATCCACAGCAGTCATCATGATTGGAAGCATGTCCGGATTTATCTTCATAATGGTCGGAGTACCCACTCCATCCTTCCAGCCAGCCTTGACCTGATCTATTTTCTGCTGCATCTCTATCACTACAGAATCCATGTTGGCATTCTGCTCATACTCGCATGTCACCAGAGAATAGCTGTTATATGACATTGAGCTTACGTTTTTGATATTGGACGTAGTTGCCATAGCTGCTTCAAGCGGCGCGGTGACATCGCTCTCCACCTCCTGTGGACTTGCTCCCATATCTGTTGTCACGATAAGTGCATACTGAAAGCTCATATCCGGCAGCAGATCTGTCGTCATCCTGCCGAGCGATACAACACCGAGTACTATTACCAGCAGTACTCCTACAAGTACAGTAAAAGGCTTTTTTACACTATATCTTGATATCATCTGACCCCTCCTTTTTCTTTTCTTTGATAATGTCCTGCATTAGTTTAATAGACAATGTGATTACTGCGATTTTCACAATAAATTTAATTCGCTGTTATACTTTTATTATACAATGTTGCGGATTGCAACTCAATTGGTTTATACTTTTTTAAGAGATTTTGACAATAAAAAGACACCCAATTATACGATCAATATAATTCGATGTCTTTAAATATCTTTTAATATCTTTTATTGATTTTAGCTTCAGATGCCCTCTTCCTCTGTCTCATCCTCATCATCATTGATACCTGCAACAGCACTTGTAACGGCTCCGATTACAGCGACCAGCGCAAAGATGATAACTAAAAAAATAACTATAAAGAATGCTACTAAAAAACCTGTATCTGTCATATAATTTACCCCCATAGCTGTCTCACAGCTTCTTTAAAATATAGTTTTAGTTTAACACACTTGTCTGTAAATAACAATATCGTACAGGGCTAAAATATTGACTAAATATTGACTTAAATATTGATTTATGAAATTGCTCAGTCCTTGATCTGCATACCGTTTGCATCCATATGATAGCCTTCTGTCATGATCAGCTTTGATACCGGAACTATCTCATAACCCATGTCCTGCAGCTTCGTGAGCATCTCATCGAGTGCCTGCGAGGTGTATTTTGCGCCTAGATGGCAGAGTATTATCGAGCCACAATCCAGGCTTTTGTGATTGCACACTGTATCTATAATGTTTTGCATACCATAGTTTTTCCAGTCGAGTGAATCCACATCCCACTGGATTGGATAATAGTCACAGCCATACACTGTGTCAATCAGTTCATTGTTGTACGAGCCGTATGGCGGTCTGAATACCTTCATATCCTTTCCGGTCAGCTCCTTGACCTTTTTGTGCACATCCATTATCTCTGTCTTCATCTCGCCTGCAGTGATTGTTGCCATATCATAGTGGTGCTCACTGTGATTTCCGGGCTCATGCCCTTTTTCAACCAGCGTCTTTACACATTCAGGATTATCACTCACAAACCCTCCTGTCATAAAAAATGTAGCCTTTACGTTGTGCTTGTCAAGTGTCTCCATCATACTGTCAAAATCCTCTGCTCCCCAGGCACAGTCAAATGAAAGGGCTATCTTTTTTTCTGTTGTCTGAACCGAATATACAGGCAGCTTTCTGTCCCCGAACTGACTCACAGCACTGCTAAGTGTCTCCATCACCTCTATATTTTTCAGCTGCGATATGTCATACTCTCTGCCATATAAAGCGCCTGTAATAAGAAGCGCCGACAGCAGCACTCCAAAAAGGAATCTGTGTCGGCGTTTCTTTCGTTTTGTCCCATTATGTAGTTTTGTATTTTGCATGTATGCTCTGTATTCACTCATGCTATATACTATTCTTTATTATCACAAATTATGAATAATGAAATAACTCTATTTCAGTTCTTCTGCCCTTCCGATAAACTCAAGCACTACCTCAATCGACTGATGCGCAGCCTTCTCCGCAAAGGTCTGGTAGTCTGTCTCGCCGCCATCGCCGTCTGATATTGAGCGAAGAATGGCAAATGGCACCTTATTCACATAGCACACATGACCGATGCTGCCTCCCTCCATCTCTGCTGCGATTGCATCAAATGTATTCGAAATATAATCCTTCTGCTCCTTTGTGGCAATAAACTGATCTCCTGTTGCGATATTACCCTTTTTGTAGTGGATATTCCTGTCAGCTAAGCATGAGCACATGAGCTCCACCATTTTTGTATCTGCCGGAAGCAGAATCATATTGATGCCTGAGAGAAGTCCCTTCGGATCTCCGATTGGCGATGTATCCATATCGTGCTGCAGCACGTTTGTGGCTACTGCCACGTCAAGCACATTTAAGTCCTTTGTCAAAGTTCCTGCCACTCCGATATTGACAATCATATCTACATCATATTTCAAAATCATGGCCTCTGCACATATTGCCGCAAATACCTTTCCTATTCCGCATTTTGCCGCAACAACATACTGATCACCGATTTTACCCTCAACAAACTCCACTCCGCTGTAAACCTCTGTCTGTGTGTCTGTCATCTGAGCCTTTAAGTCATCGACCTCCATCTGCATTGCACCAATTACACCTATTGTCATTTTATTTCTCCATTCCTGCTATCTTACTATTATATTTTTAGTCTTCGTTTACTGTGGATAAGTAAACTCCATATTTGTCTGGCTCTCAAGCACCTTAAGATATGCACGGCACTCCTTCTTTGCCTCATCAAGTGACAGATTCTCGTAATGTCCGCACTCTATGGCTGATGCACCAAACACCGGTCCATCATACTCTAGTATCTGTTTTAAGACCTCTTTGGTGATTTCAAAAACCTTTCCCGGCTCGACATCCCTCACAACGAGATAGAAGCCTGTCTGACAGCCCATCGGTCCAAAATATACCACATCATCTGCAATCTCAGAGTTTCTCACACATGTTGCAAACATATGCTCCACTGAGTGCATAGCTGAATTGGTCATATAATCGCCTGCATTAGGTTTTCTTGTACGAAGGTCGTATGTAACGATTTCTCCATCTTTTCTTGAAATATAAAATCCAGGTTTAAGAATATTATGATTGATTGTAAAGCTTTTAATTCTTTCCATAAAAATGTTTCTCCTTACTTAGTTGCTGCCTCAAACTGCTTCAGATAATCCTCAAATACATTGAGTGCATCATCACAGGCTTTGGTGTGCTCATATCGACACCGGCACTCTTTAGCAGCTCGATTGGATTCTTCGAGCATCCACCGCACAGGAAATTTCTATATACTTATCCACAGCAGGCTTTCCCTCCTCAAGTATCTTTTTTGAAAAAGCAACTGCTGCCGAATAGCCTGTCGAGTACTGATATACATAGTACGGTGTGTAAAAATGCGGTATGCGCATCCACTCATATGATATCTCATCATCCACGCGCATATCCGGTCCGTAGTACTGCACATTCAGCTCATGCCACAGTTCATTTAGCACATCCTTGGTAACCGGCTCACCCTTTTGCATTTTCCGGTGAGCTATATGCTCAAACTCTGCAAACTGCGCCTGCCTGAAAAGTGTCGTCCTGAAGCCGTCCAGAAAATGTGTCATGAGATATTTTCTCTCATTCTCATCCTCACAATGCTCAAGCATATAGTGCATTAGAAGCGACTCATTGCAGGTGGATGCAACCTCTGCCACAAAAATCAGGTATCCCGCGTAGGTGATGCTCTGATGCTCATTTGAATAGTATGTATGCATCGCATGTCCCATCTCATGAGCCAGCGTAAACACACTGTCCAGATTGTCGGCATAGTTCAAAAGCACATACGGATGAGTGCCGTAAGCGCCCCATGAATACGCACCGCTTCTCTTGTTCTCATTCTCATATACATCTATCCAGCCACTCTCCATGCCAGACTTAAGTGTGCTGACATACTCATCTCCCATAGGCTCAAGCGCCTTTGCCACAAGCTTTTTCGCCTCATCATAGGTGTAGGTAGTCTGTACATTGTCCACAATCGGTGCAAATAAATCATACATATGCAGATGCTCCACACCCAAAAGCTTCTTCCTAAGCGCCATGTACCTGTGCAGAGCCGGCAGATGTGCGTGAACCGTCTCAATCAGATTGTCATATACGCTCTCAGGAATATCGCCACCGGATAAATACATGGCCCTTGCGCTGTCATATTTTCTGACCCTTGCATAAAAAGTGTCATTTTTCAACTTGCTGATGTACATCATAGAAACAGTATTGCTCCACTTCTTGTACGAATCATAGACTCCACGGAACACCTGCTTGCGCAGGCTTCTGTCCTTGCTGCTTAAAAAATCTATGAAATTGCCATGCGTGATACGGATTTTATTTCCCTCGACATCAGTGATATACGGGAATTTGATATCCGCATTGTTGAACATGCTGAATATATTCTCCGGCGCTGCAGCCATCTCACCGCACTGCGCCAGGATATTCTCCTCTGCAGCCGATAAGGTATGCGCTTTCTGACGCATTATCTCATCAATCGCACGCTTATAGTGCACAAGCTCATTGCTCTCACTGTAAAAGCTCTCAAGCCTTTTATCATCTATCTGCAAAATCTCCGGACTCGCAAATGCCAGCGCACCTGATGCCTGAACAGTCAGTGTCTCTGCCTTTGACACATATGCCTGATATTTCGACACGGCAGTGTCTGATGCGAGCGCTCATTCGCATAAACCACTATACGCTCCAAATAATAAGACAACTCATCCTGCTTCTTAAAAAAATCAAGCAGCGTTGCTGCACTGTCGGCCAGATGTTCCTTAAATCCGGATAGCTTTTCTGCAAGCTGTGACGCTTTTTCACACTCAGCCTCCCACAGCTCATCTGTCTCATACATATCCTCAAGCTTCCATTTGTACTCGTCTGAGATTTCATCTCTCTTTTGAAGCCTTTTCTCACTCATTTTGTGTTACCTTCTATCTTACTCTTTTTATTTAGAATCCCACACATCTGCTCTGCAAAATGCATATAGACGTGTGGGATATGTGTGAATTATAACAATTAAGCTCTACTTTGTAATTAAAGTGCCCATACCACCTGAAACTGTCTTGCCCTCTTTGTTGAGCTTTGTGATAAGCACTGAACGGATGGCAGAGTCACCGATAAAGTCGATAGCCGCCTCAATCTTTGGAGCCATGGTACCCTCATCAAACTCGCCTGCTGCAAGGTACTTCTTTGCCTCATCGACAGTCATGGTATCAAGCGGCTTCTCATCCTCCTTGCCATAGTTCAGGCAGACCTTGTCAACGCTTGTAAGTATAACAAGTCTGTCAGCATCAAGAGTATCTGCAAGCTTTCCGGCTGCAAGATCCTTCTCAATAACAGCGCTTGCGCCCTGAAGCTTATTATCCTGTGCTAAAACAGGAATTCCGCCGCCACCGCATGCGATAACAACCTGATCCGCATCAACAAGAGCCTTAATAGCATCCTTTTCCACTATATCAACAGGCTTTGGAGCTGCCACAACTCTTCTGTAGCCTCCCTCGACCTGTGTCACATGGTTGCCCTTCTTCTCCTCTTCCTCAGCCTCAGCCTCTGTCATAACACGGCCAATGATCTTTGTCGGATGATAAAAAGCCTCATCATATGGGTCAACAACCACCTGTGTAAGTATTGTTGAAACGGTCTTGTAAATTCCTCTGCCAAGAAGCTCTGTACGGATAGCATTCTGTAAATCATATCCTATATATCCCTGGCTCATTGCAGAGCAGACTGCTGTAGGTGTAGCTGTATACTCAGGATAAATCCTGCAAAACTCAGACATAGCGGTGTGAATCATGCCCACCTGCGGTCCGTTGCTGTGTGTGATAACAACCTCATAATCGTCCCTGATAAAATCTGCAACTGCCTTTGCTGTATGCTTTGTAGCCTCGTGCTGCTCCGGAAGAGTTGTTCCAAGAGCATCGTGTCCGAGTGCAATAACTATTTTTTTCTTCTTCATGCCGACCTCCTATGCTGCATCCGCTCAATGTGTATTATATCTCATAATCATAAACCGATGTGTATACTATGATAAATCTAGATATAAACCATCAATTTTGAAGAATTCCTATGCGGTGCAAAAGTAAAATTATTTATATACATTATCTAATATTTTAGGGAATTTGTCTAGTACTTTGAACTGATTTGAACAACATTTCCGCCACAACATAGCGAACGTAAGCCGCGCATAGCAGCGGCGCACACGTAAGCACAATTCCGCCACAGCGTAAGGGACATAAGCCCCGGGCACCGGTGGCGCACACGTACTCTTGCAGGAGCGAATAGCGAAGTGGCTTAGATACTGTAGAAATTATGCCCATGAAACGCAGAAACACCCCTGCATGGACGCAGGGGTGAGGAGAAAACGCGCCGGAATTACTGCTGAATATCCTTTGCAGAGCTTAAGGTTACTTCAACCTTGCTCTCTTCATACTGTCTGCCACTCTGACGGGCAACAGTAAGAGTAACCTTATCTCCGGCCTTGTAGCTCTTTAACGCTGACTGCAGCTCTGTCATAGAAGAAATCTTTGTGCTGTCAACAGCAGTGATGATATCTCCCTCCTGTAAGCCGGCATTTGCGGCACCTGAACCAGCTGAAACAGATGAAACATACACACCTGTGGGAAGCCGTAGGCTACCATCTCAGATGAAACATCGCCACCCTTGATACCAAGGTATGCCTGATTCTCATTAGTATATTTTCCGTCCTGGATGAGGCTCTCAATAATAGGCTTTGCAACTGACATAGGAATTGCATATCCAATACCCTCAACCTCAGTTGAAGAATATTTTACAGAGTTTATACCGATAACCTCGCCATTTTCATTTAAGAGTGCTCCACCACTGTTTCCAGGGTTTATGGCTGCATCGGTCTGGATAAGCTTGTTGTTGGTAACAGTCTCACCTGTCTGTGAATCCTGTGTAGTAACAGTTCTGTTAAGTGCACTTACTATACCTGTTGTGACAGACTGTCCGTATCCAAGTGCATTACCGATAGCAATCGCAGGACTTCCAACAGCTATACTATCAGAATCTCCGATTGTTGCAATCTTGATATTTGAGTAAGTGTCTTTTCCAAGGTCTGCTTTCTTTACACGTACAACTGCAAGATCGTCATCCGGATCTGTTCCTCTGATTTCTGCCTTTACCACTGAATCATCATCAAACTGTACCGTGAGCTCCTCTGAATCTGCCACAACATGATTGTTTGTAGCAATATAAAGATAATCATCATCCTCACTCACAATAATTCCTGAGCCACAGCTCTGAGACTGCTGTGACTGCTTTCCGAAAAAGCTGTTGTAGGTGACTGTTCCTGTATTTGTGATAGCTACGATGCTAGGCATAACCTCATCGACAACAGATGATACATCTGTCAGATCCTTTGCATCCCCTGAGGATGTCTGCTTAGTCCCACCGGATGTTGTAGTGGTAAGCTTTGCACTTGCAGTAGAAGAATTTGAAATAGCTCTCGTGCCAATATAGCTTACTCCTGTGAAAACTCCGCCTCCGACGAGTCCGAAGATAAGAGCTGCAGCTACTGTCTTTGCTGCAAATGGTCCAAATGCACCAGGCTTTCTAGGTGCTCTCTGTTTCTTAGGCTTTACAGTCTGCTGGTATGCCTGACCATTCATATTCATCCGGCGGCTATATGAATTGTCTGTCGAACCTGCTGATGTGCCGCCATATGCATTATTATTTGTGCCTGAATTATACGACTGATTAGAATAAGGCTGGTTTGCATATGACTGATTTTCATTTGGCTGTCCTGCTGCAGAAGCCTGCGAATATGGATTGTAGCTCTGTGAATAGCTTTCAGCTGATGTATTATTAGTCTGTGCAGCCTTCTGTGACTCATCCGGATTGTAAGGATTACCCGACATTGTGAAATTTACATTATTTGTATTGTTATTTGTACTGTTAGTATTATTTGTATTATTTGTATCATTCATATTTCTATAATTGTTATCCATAATAATTTCTCCTTTCGTTTACAATTAGAAGTATACTGTCAATCTGTGTTTAATTTGTGACGGGATTATTTATTTTTTCATAAATCAGTTAACTATTTATAGCCTATGTTCCCCATTGCAGGCCACTATGCGATTATAAAAATAAAATAACTGCTCATCGGCAGATGCACCTCTAAGTCTGCGATAAATAGAAATTGCAGAATATCAATACATCCCTGCCAATGAACAGTTACCATAAATCATATATTAAATTTCAATTCCGTTCTTCTCAAGAAGAGCTCTCGCTGTTTCAACCGAATCTGTACCTGTCGCATTCTTTACAGGTGCAAACTCCTTCTCTCTGTCTACCTCAAATGGCAGGCTATTGTCCATCATGTATACCATATCGAGGATGAGTGTCTCGAACTTGTATGCATTCGGAGTCTCAGGCTTGTGCTCTGTACCATTCTCATCAATGTAAGGTACCTTCTTCTCTACCACATGAAGTGGAAGGCTCTTTTCTGCGATAGCCATGAGCTTGTCCACGCGGAATAAATAGTTTAAGATAACACCAAAACCATACTGCAATGAACCATTCTCGTTCTTTGCCTCTGCCATCTCAGGAGTAAGCTCGTAATACTCAACAATCGAAGGCTTGCCATTCTCAAGACACATAGCACCAACTCTCTCATATGGATCACATTTTCTGACCACCTTAGAGCCGCTGACACAGCCGGACTCGATTGTAGCACCTACAAATACAGGATCTGCAATCTGCTGAAGCACATTGTCCACAGCAAATACATTGAGCCACTCAACACCCTTGTCCTTCAAATCCTTGTCAAGACCGGCATTGATGAGTGACTTGAACCATCCACCGTTTCCGTTTGGTGACATGGCAAGTGAATCCTCAGATTTCATGAGCAGATTTCCATCAAAATCAACTGCCGGAACCATCTCCTGCACGAAAAACTTCACATAATCCTTGTTGTATCCAAAATAGTCGTGCTCTTCAAAGAACTCTCTTGTCATGCCATCATTTATCTCGCTTGTCATGACATACAGCGGCACCCATGTACCGGTCTGATTTGTAACCTTCATGAGGTTTGAGACAAGCTGCTCAAAGATGTAGAGTTCCTTTGTCTTTCCGATATTGAACATGCCCTTAGCCTTGTCAAAGCCAAGACGTGTACCCTGTCCACCGGCAAGAAGAATTGCACCGACCTTGCCATTCTTGACAGCATCAAGACCTGTTGCAAGGTATTTGTCCTTATTTGCCTCTATCTCTGAAAGCTCCATAGCAGCAAGCGGTGAAAATGTACCTCTCTGCTGCTCCTTGTTGTGAATCATATCAAGGTATGACCAGTCCATGTGCTCAAGCTGGCTCTCAAGCTTAGCCGGAGCTTCCTCTGTTAAGAATTTCTTTAAGTATTTCTGGTTTGTTGCCGTGATTTTTTCTTTGATTTCCGGTTTCATAATAAATAATCTCCCTAATAGCTAACTTTAATTATTTAATCATCCGAACCATCTGATGATGATTTTTCTTCTGAACCGTTTTCAGATTCTGACTGGCTCTTTTTCAGGGCATCCTGCTTGTCCTTATTTTTTTTCTTTGCCCCTTCTGTTCCATCAGAGCCAACAGTATCATTGTACTGCGTGAGATCAAATGCTGAAGTCTTAGATGTAACACCTGTCTTTTTAGCAATCTTATCACTTACTGTCTGAACTGTCTCTGTTGGCTGGTAATCAGTCTCATTAAACAGGAACTGATGAAGCTTAGAAACATTCTGTGCCAGGTCTATAGGAATTACGGTATCGCCAGTAGTTGACAGATTCATTGTAGTCAGCTCAAATGGGAAGCCTGTTGTCTCCTTCATCTGATATTTTGTAACAGCTGTTGCATACTGGATAATCTCTTTAGCTGTAAAATTAGTACTTATCTGACTCATAATATCCTTACACATCTCTGTTAGAGAGCCTAAATCTGACTGTTTAGCCTTGTCAAGCATAGCCTGAAGCACAATTCTCTGACGGGATGCCCTTAAGAAATCATCACCTGAGGTGCTTCTGATACGTGCATAGCATGTAGCCTGAGTTCCATCAAGATGCTGCATACCATCCCCCTCAAGATAAGGAGTATTATATCCTGTAGTATAATCAACCTCAGGAATCAGATAATTGATTTCCTTCATCTCCGCATTAGTAATCTCAAGATCAAGGCCACCGATATCATCTATAGCATCTACAAGAGCCTTCCAGTCAACACAGACATACTTGGTTATATTCAAATCCAAATTTGAATTAAGCATAGCTACTGCTCTCTTTGCCCCACCATTTGCATAAGCGGCATTTGCCTTTGCAAACTTTCCATTGCCTATAGGCAGATACGTATCTCTGTAGACAGAAACAAGCTGAACCTCCTTAGTATCATAATTCAGACTAGCAATCATGATACAATCGGAATGCCCCTCATCGTATGAACCATTACTTCTGTTGTCCAGACCAAACAACGCTACATTGAGATATCCATGCATATTGGCAAGAACATCCTCATCAATCTCCTCATTGATTCCGGCCTCACTATTTGTCAGCGCATCCTCATATTTAACCTGTCCGAGTGTCTTATTATAAGCCCAAACCACTAACAGAACAATTAACAGCAGCAGGATTTCAAATACAAAGAGTATAATCTTCTTACGTCCACTTCTTCTCTTTTTTCTTCTTCTCTTCTTTGCCATGTTATTTTTCCTTTTTCCTATGAATGTAAAGCCACGCGTCTGCGTAGTCCTGACGTTCCTTCTCTGACATATTGGTATACTTTCCAAACTCCAGATTCGTCAGACGCATCTGCGGCCTGCCACACTTGAAGCATTCAACCTCTTTCCTTCTTGAAACCATCCGTATCCAGCCACAATCCGGGCAAATGTATATTTTCATCATAGTCTTTATTCAAACTGTCCGAGAACCTCAGCTGACAAAGCATCAAGCTTAGCCTGTGAATCTTCAAGAGACACTCCTTTAACTCCGAAATAGAATTTAATCTTAGGCTCTGTACCAGAAGGGCGTACACAGCACCAAGCGTTATCGTTAAGTTCGTAGTAAAGTACATTGGAAGAAGGAAGACCTGTCGGCTCGACCTTTCCTGTTGTCATATCTTTTCTTGTGTCATTCTTGTAATCACGGATAGCAAGCACCTGATAATCACCAAATTTCTTTGGCTCAGCGGCACGTGCCTTTGTCATAATCTCATTTATCTGTGCAGCACCATCAATGCCCTTTAAGGTCATTGTGGAAATGCCCTCTCTGTAGTAGCCGTACTTCTCGTACATGTCAATCATGCCATCCCAGAGTGTCTTGCCCTGTGACTTGTAGAAGGCAGCCACCTCACACAGCATGCAAACTGCTGCAGGAGCATCCTTGTCCCTTGCATATGTGCCAGGTAAGCATCCGTAGCTCTCCTCCATACCGAATACATAGTTGTTGCAGCCGGTCTTTTCGAATTTGAGCATCTGCTCACCGATATACTTAAAGCCTGTTAAAACCTCGATATGCTTTACGCCATATGCTGCCGCAATTGCCTTACCCATATCTGTTGAAACAATTGACTCAACAAATGCAGGATTCTCAGGCAGAGTACCATTAGCGCTCTTCTGGCTTAAAATGTACTCACCGATAAGCATAGCTGACATATTTCCTGTAAATGTCACATACTCACCTGTCTTTGTATCCTTGCAGTATACACCGAGTCTGTCGGCATCAGGGTCAGTTGCTAAAACAATATCAGCATCCTTTTCCTTTGCCAGCTCAAGTGCAAGCTTCCATGCATCAGGATTCTCAGGATTTGGATAAGGACATGTAGGGAAATTGCCGTCAGGTACTGCCTGGCTTGGCTCAATGTATACATTCTCAAAGCCATATCCTTAAGCACTCTCTGTACAGGGCGAAGTCCTGTGCCGTGGAGTGGTGTGTAAACAATCTTGATATCCTTTGCCATAGCCTTGATGATCTCAGGATGAATAGAAAGCTTACGAAGCTCTCCGAAATATCCCTCCTCAACCTCATCAGAGATGACATTGTAAAGGCCTGCCTCAATAGCAGCAGCCTTGTCCATAGTCTTAACCTGGTCAAACGATGTAACCTTTGCCACCTCAGCCATGATGCTTGTATCATGAGGTGGAGTAACCTGTGCGCCATCCTCCCAGTAAACCTTGTATCCATTGTACTCACGAGGATTGTGGCTTGCTGTGATAACAACACCGGCTATTGTGCCAAGTGTCCTTACTGCGTATGACAGCTCAGGAACAGGCGCAAGCTGTGGGAACACATATGTCTTGATTCCGTTTGCTGCAAGGCAGAGTGCTGTGGCATCTGTGAACTCATCATGCATATTACGTGAGTCATGCGCGATTGCAACGCCTCTCTTTACTGCGTCCTCTCCCTGTGAAAGTATGTAATTGGCCAGTCCCTGTGTAGCCTGACGGACTGTGTATATATTCATCCTGTTGGTGCCGGCTCCTATTACACCACGAAGACCTGCTGTACCAAACTCAAGTGTGCGATAGAATCTGTCCTCTATCTCCTTATCATCACCTGCGATAGCCTTAAGCTCAGCCTTTGTAGCCTCATCAAAATATGGGTCTGTGCACCATTTTTCGTACTCCGCTCTAAAATCCATTTATATTAACCTCCTGTATCAGCTAGTAAATAAGCCTATTAATGTTAACTATACCGATTTTACCACATTAACGTGCATTTGAAAAGTTTTAGTTCCTTAATATTTTTTTAAACACAAGGCTCCTCATCCAAAGTGGCATCATACAGACAACAAGCTGTGCCGAAATCGTAACAAAATAATCGGCTGCGCTTATGGTCCCTGTCTTTAAAATACGTTTTCTTCCGGCTTTGTATTTAAGGAAATAATCAAAGCCGCCACGCCTCCTTAGCATATCATCACCGGTTCTGGCATACACAAGAGTCTCACCTATATTTGCCATACGGCAGTGATTTCTGATCATATTCGCCCAAAGAAGAGAATCCTCCATAAGCAGACAATCCTGATAATTGCCTGCAGCAAGCACTGCAGACCTTTTGTACATAACAGTCATGTGATTGAACGCATCGCGCTTTCTCTGATACTGCTTTATCACATAATTCCCAAGAGGCACTGTCCTCTCTGATAAAATATTATGCGTATCATCGGAAAACTCGCTGATGTAGCCACCTATGATATCAAGCTTTGGATTTTCCGAAAAAGCATTCAGCTGTCTTTCAAACCGGTCAGGCACACATATATCATCCGTGTCCATCCTGGCCACAAGCTCATTAGAGCAATGCTTTATGCCTTCAGCAAGGGCAAGACCGAGCCCGCTGTTTTTTTCAAGCTTTACCGTAACAAAATTTATCTCCGAGGCCTGCATTCATACTCACTGATTGCCTCATAAAGCTCATCTGTCAGCCTGCCATCCTCCACCAGCACTATCTCGTCCGGTAAAACAGTCTGTGAATATACGCTTTCCATGCACTCCCTGAAATACTCAGGCTTTTCCTTGTAATAAATCGACAATAATACTGAAAATTTAACTTTATTCATAAGTATCATCCTCCCAGACAAACAGACTAATGTATTACCGCAAGCACAGTCTCTATGCACAGTCTGATATCATTTATCAGTGAAAATCTCTTAAGATACTTAAGATTGTACCTCATCTTGCCCGGCAACACCTTGTGAATATATGTGTAATCCACATCATCAGAAGCCTCAAGAAGCCTGTCCTCATCCTTATACCTGATGCTTGCCTCACTTGTGATTCCGGCAGGCATCAGAAGTGTCGCCATCATCGCAGGTGTATATGCCATGACATACTTCTCCACCTCAGGTCTTGTGCCAACAAAGCTCATATCACCACATAGCACATTTATAAGCTGCGGAATCTCATCAAGCCTGTACTTTCTGATGACAGCACCGACTCTTGTGATTCTTGAATCCCCACCGACAGTCACGAGTGAACCCTTTTTGTCAGCATCATTCACCATGGTTCTGAACTTAAATATGCGAAACTTCCTGCCATACTGTGTAATACGCTCCTGCCTGAAAAAAACAGGTCCTTTGCTATCCACCTTTATCCAGACAGCAAGGACCAGTATAACAGGCGAAAGCAACACAAGAAGAACAGCGGACATAATCACATCAAAAATGCGTTTAAATACCATGCTTGTCCTCTTTCTGCTCAGATGCCTGTAATATTTAAGTGTAAAATCATTTTTCATGAATGTAGGAATCTCTCCCCATGTTCTCCATCTACTCATGTAAAATCTCCAATAAATTGTTAATTATATACTCCACATCCTCATCGCTAAGCTTTGTGTTAAGAGGAAGTGTAATCTCATTCTCATACTGATGATAAGCGTTTGGAAAATCGGCTATATCAAAGCCCATATTCTTATATGCTGTCATCATCGGAAGCGGCTTGAAATGCACATTTGTGGCGATACCTCGCTCCGCCATCTGCACTATAAGTTCATTGCGCCTGTCCACACCGATGCCCGGTATGCGAAGCAGATACAGATGCCCGTTCGATGTATGCTTGTCTGTAAAATGAGGCACAGTCAAAAGTCCAAGTGGCTTAAATGCCGTATCATAGCGCTCTATAATATCACGGCGCCTCTTAAGAAGCCCATCATATCTGTCAAGCTGTACCAGACCAATGGCAGCCTGGATATCAGTCATATTGCACTTATACGAAGGAGCCACAATATCATACTCCCAGTTGCCCTGACCATTCTTGTGGAAAGCATCCTTCGTCTGTCCGTGGAGTGAAAGCAGCATAAACTGCTTGTAGATATACTCATCATCAAAGCCCTCTATAGGTCTCCAGGTGAGTGCTCCGCCCTCTGCAGTGGTCAGATTCTTGACCGCATGAAACGAAAAGCTTGTAAAATCAGCTACATTACCACACATAATCCGCTCACCGTCTCTCATGTATGAGGCGCCAAAAGCATGAGCTGAGTCAGCCGCCACAATCACACGTCCGATTGCCCTCTGCACATCGTTTGACGGATGAAAAAGAGCCTTTTTTCTTTCCACAATATCCAAAATCCTGTCATAGTCGCAAGGCACGCCTGCAATATCAACCGGCACGATAACCTTTGTCTTTTCTGTAATAGCAGCCTCCAAAGCCTCGTAATCCATCTCAAAGGAATCAGGTGCTACGTCTATAAACTTAAGTGTCGCACCGACATGCACAGCAGGGCTTGCAGATGCAGTATAAGTGTATGCACTTGTGATGACCTCATCACCTGCACCTATTCCTAAGAATCTGAGTATCGACTCAAGACACGCAGTAGCAGAGCCCAGAGCCACAGCCTTATTCGTGCCGCATAGCTTAGCAATCCTCTTCTCAAATTCCTTAGTCCTTGGACCTGTTGTAATCCAGTCGCTTCGTAGCACATCAGCAACAGCTGACACCTCTGCTTCTGTTATATCAGGTGGTGAAAATGAAATCTGTCTTTTTTCCATAGTTATATTCCTCACTTCCCGTGTAAACCATGCCAATCATCCGGCTTTTACAGTCTATATTATCAGAATCAAAAGATATTTTAGTTCTCAAGCTCCGGATGATATGTCTTGACCACAGATGCAACTATCTGCTTGATATCCTTTGCTTCTGAGGTGCATGCCTTCTCGAGCATCTCAAGCTGCTTCTCAAAGAGCTCATCATCCATCTCAATAGGCTCACCCACATGAATCAGCTTGTTTGGAGTCTCCTTAAGACCCTCCTCACTCATCAGCATCTCCTCGTAGAGCTTCTCGCCCGGACGCAGTCCTGTGTATACAATCTGGATATCCACATCAGGCTCCAGTCCCGAAAGCCTGATAAGATTCCTTGCCATATCATCAATCTTGACAGGCTCGCCCATATCGAGTACGAAAATCTCTCCTCCATGAGCATAGAGCCCGGCCTGCAGTACAAGTGCCACCGCCTCCGGAATTGTCATAAAGTACCTAATAATACGCTTGTCCGTCACAGTAACCGGACCGCCATCCTCTATCTGCTTCTTAAATAGCGGGATAACACTTCCGTTACTTCCGAGCACATTTCCAAAACGTACCGCTACAAAATCAGTCCCAGTCTGCCTGTTCATCATCTGTATAACCATCTCGCACAGGCGCTTTGACGCGCCCATGATATTAGTCGGATTGACCGCCTTATCTGTAGAGATAAGTACAAACTTCTTCACATGGTACTCTGCTGCAAGCCTTGAGAGCTTTAATGTGCCAAGCACATTGTTTTTTATTGCCTCATTCGGGCTCTCCTCCATCAGCGGTACATGCTTATGTGCTGCCGCATGATAGATAATCTCAGGATGATATGTCTGAAATACATAGTGCAGCCTGTTGGTATTGCGCACAGAGCCAATCAGCGTCTCCACCCTTACATAAGGATACTTACGCTTCAGCTCCTGCTGTATATCGTATGCATTATTCTCGTAAATATCAAAAATGATAAGAAGCTTCGGGTCCTCTCTGGCTATCTGACGGCAAAGCTCACTACCTATGGAGCCACCGCCACCTGTAACCATAACCACCTTGCCCTGTAAAAATGAATGAATACCATCATTATCCACAACAACCGGATCCCTGCCAAGCAAATCCTCTATACTGACCGGACGCAGATTAGAAACCGAAACCCTGCCGTCCACCATCTGATATATTCCCGGAACCACAGACACATCACAGCCGGTATCCTTACAAATATTGAGTATATCCTTCCTGTCCTTACCCGATGTGGAAGGTACAGCATACACAATCTTTGTGATATCATACTTCTCAACCATCTCCGGAATGTCGTTTCGATTGCCGACAATAGGCACGCCGTCTATGAAGCGGCCGAGCTTCGCCGGATTGTCATCTATGATACAGCAGGCCTTTGTGTGCAGATGTGAGCTCATGATAAGCTCTCTGATAAGCATCCTGCCCGCATTTCCTGCTCCTATAATCATGACTCTCTCATCACCGTTTGCAAAGCCTCTCTGCTCAAGCATCTTCTGGCCTGTCCTGATAAATCTGTACGCAAACCGGCACGCTGTGCACAGTGCAAAGCTGAGCATCAGTCCGATAATCCAGAAGGCATACGGCATCTTAATCTCATACACCTCATGAATGATAACGCACAGAACCGTAAGCACCAGAAAGGCACCAATAATATGCATAAACTCATTGATGCTCGCAAAGCGCCATATACTGTGATACAGCCTGAAAATATAAAACACCACAAGTGAAATCACCATAAACAATGGCACAATGTGCAGATACCCCTCCAAAAATGAGAGCGGAATATGTGAATATGAAAACTCAAACCTGATCATCAAAGCGAAAAAGAATGAGATTGCAATAATACACATATCAACAAATGCAAGAACCAATGCCCTGAAAACCCATTGCTTGTCATTGCCCATGTATGAATCCGGCTTCTCCGGACCATCGCATTTTGTTTTGTCTTTTAGATTATTTGTATCTTTTTTCATGTCAAGTCTATTACTCATATAGAATTTTCTCCTTTTGTCCTACACTGCAAAAAGCAGCTTCTATATCCCTATGCAAATCAACTTCTCATAAACTGCATTTAAATTTACGCTTTATTATACCATACACACACTATTATAGTTCTTATTATTTTATTAAATATACCACATTTAGCGATTTTTGAAAACAAACAGCTTGCTTATGACATAGTTGAGCACAACCACAACCACCTGTGCTGCAAGCTTCACCCACATGCTTGGATAGTCCAAAAGCGTGATAAAAATAAAGATAATAGCCTCTTCAATAACCAGTGTGATAAATCTGCCACTGAAAAAAGCAAACATCTGTACTAAAAACGCCGTCTTTGTCGGCGTAGCAACCTTAAACACCCACTTCTTGTTGGTAACATATGAGAAAAGTACAGCAAACACCCATGCCAGCGCATTCGCAATCAGCTCATTGATTCCAAACAAAACATTAAAAATAGCATATGCACCTATACTGATCACAAAGGTCATATTGCCAAAAACCGTGTATAAAACAAGCTCCTTAAACTCCTCTTTCCTGTTTTGTATTATAATATTATCCATTTCTCCACCTATGTGACAGGCTTTATTCCCCTGTCGTAATTTATACGTGTAAGTTGATAGTAATGTTAATTTGCGATTTTTATATAATAACTGCATAGCCAAAATAAGTCAATATGTGATATGATATCTGCATGAAAAAGAAAACACAAAAATACAAGAGTATAAAACTAAACTACATATATAATGTGAGCTACCAGATACTCACACTGATCACACCGCTTATCACAGCGCCGTACCTCTCGAGGGTGCTTAAGGCAGACGGAATAGGTGCATACAGCTATACCTACTCACTGGTATCATACTTTATCATGTTTGCCGCACTGGGCACTGTAAACTACGGAAACAGGGAAATATCATACCTGCAGGAGGACAGAGCAAAACGCACCAAAACCTTCTGGGAGATAGAGCTTCTATCCGTCATCAGCGTGATTGTGTGTCTGTGTGCATATATGGTATTCACACTTGCATTTGGGCACTCACCGCTCAAAAAGCACCTGCTATTGATTGAAGCCGTGTACCTGATATCAGTTGCTTCTGATATCTCCTGGCTGTTTCAGGGACTTGAGGAATTTGGCAAAATAGTCGGTCGAAACGTGATTTTTAAAATCATAAACATCGCTTTTATCTTCATCGCCGTGCGCTCAGAGGGTGATTTGCTCATATATGTGGCAGGAATATGTCTATTAGAGCTTTTTGCCAATATATCCATCTGGTTTTACCTGCCTCAATATGTTGACAGACCAAAGCTTAAGGAGCTTAAGCCATTCTCTCATCTAAGGGCTACTCTCACACTATTTGTACCTACTATAGCTACAACCATATACACAGCGCTTGACAAAACCATGCTCAACAACATAACCGGCAGCATGACAGAAAACGGCTACTATGAGCAAGCCAACAAGATATCCAAAATGGTTCTCATGCTCGTAACCTCACTCGGTACTGTGATGCTTCCAAGAATAGGAAGAGCCTTCAGTGAAAATAAAAAAGACGAAGTAAAAGCCCTCCTTTATAAGAGCTTTCAATTCGTCTGGTTTATAGGTCTTGCCCTGTGCTTTGGCCTGATAGGCATCGCGCGCAATTTCTCGCCATGGTTTTTTGGTCCGGGATATGAAAAGGTGCCATATCTCATCATGATAATGGCCACCCTGTTGCCGATTATAGGCTTAAGCAATGTAATCGGTATACAGTATCTGGTAACAACCAAGCGTGAAAGCCTGCTGACACGCTCAGTATGTATCGGAGCCGCAGCCAATTTTGTCATGAATATGATTCTCATACATCAGCTCTATTCATACGGTGCAGCCATAGCCTCTGTCATCTCGGAGGTAATAATAACTGCCGTACAGCTTTACTTCATACGAAATGAGCTTAGCATCCCGAAAATATTTTCTCTATCGTGGAAATATCTCATATCAGCAGTCTGTATGCTTATAGTACTGCTGCTCATGGATGCAAGGCTGTCAGTCAGCTTCATGCACACAATGATTATGATTGTGACCGGATTTATAGTCTATATGGTGCTGCTTGTACTGATGCGTGACGAGATGGTGTGGGAAGGCATAAGGCTCATCAAAGCCCGAATCAATGCCACTAAATAATACCATTCTGCAACGCTTAATTCCCCGGCAGCTTCACTTATTTGGCTGCCTCATACTCTCCAACCACCTGTGCCTCTCCTCTGTCAGTATATTCTCTTGCCATTTTCAGAGCTTTTTTAGTCCTCTTCACAGACTTTTTCCATCTTGAAAGCTCTGATTTTGCCGTATCAGACTTTATACCATATTGATTCACAGCCATATCGCCAATATATGACGAAAGCTTTTGGGCACCATAGGCATTCAGGTGTTCAAAATCTGCGAAATCATGGGAATCATCTATCCCTACAGAACTCTCATAATCAGTACTCAGATCAAGAAAATCGTATCCATACTCCTTCGTTATACTTTCAATCTGCTCAAGACCCGACTTATCAGCCGCCTGTGTCTCATGAGGCGGCTGCAGCAACAGCACATGCTCTATGCCAAGCTTATTGCAGTACGAAAGCAGCTCCTTAAGATATGCTCTGCACTCATCAGTCAGCACATAGGCTTCTTTAGTAGGCTGTCCGATATTTGCCAGATTGTCACGGCCTCCGGTGATGCCTGTTTTTGAATAAAAGCCTTCAGATAGCCTCCACCACTGAGCCTCATATAGGCACGAGTGACAAATGAGGTATACACCGCCTCAGGGTCCTTCCAGTTGCCATGATACTTCTTCAATGGAAAATAAAGGGTATCCGATATGTTATCCTTCACCTTTTCATCATCCTTATTGATATTTTTGGGAATAGTCTTTACTGTGTCAAGCTTGTTCTGTGACATAGGCATATTGTCAATCCACTTTCTCAGATAAACCTCATCAGTCAGATTCCAATTTCCCTGACTAAATGCAGAAGCATTGATTACAAGAAGCTTCGGCTTCTGTCTCTTCACAATCTCCGTGACGATGGACTTGTACATATTGCATGGCACAGCTCCTATTGAAAGATTGCACGACTTAAGGCCATACTCCTCCCACGCCAGAGCCGGCGCATAGCCCGTGTATACCTCACTTGGTCCAATCATGACCATATCAAGGCTGTTCTTTGGCTCTGCGTAAAAGCCATATATATTTTCAATATCGCTGCTGTCAATGGCAATAAATGCCTTTGATACTATTTGCATGAGCAATAGGAGGACTATTGCAAATGCAGGGATTTTAATAAATTTCATGGTGTTTCCTTTTCTATTAAAACGCTTTATTTTGATATTTTTTCAGTAAACACTATATAGTATAGCGGATTAGTATTAAAAAACAACACCCTGATTCATATTTATCATTTTCTGATATGAAGCTGTTTACCCGGGTAGAATATAAAATCGATAAGCCTGATTTTCTTTATGATACACTCATACAATATCCAGCATATAGCAGTGCTTCCTGCAAATCCACATATACACTGCAGCGCCATATTGGTTATACCGGCCCTGTTCAATATAATCCTGATTCCACCTACAAATATCACATTCATCGCATAAAACGGCATGCTGTCACGGCCGATAGACTGTAACCATTTAGGGAAATCACAATACCCTGATAAAAAATAGCTTACTGCAAATATAAATACAGTCACTATACAGGCGGTAAGCCGCTCAAACAGACTGCTACACAGGGGATTGCTGCTCATGTCATCCTGTAATACTATGCCGGACGACTCAACAAGCACACTCATAACGGCAAGGCTCAGCACAGCATACCTATTATACAGTTTATCAAGCCACTTCTTAATCAGGCATCCCAGATAAAAGTACATCTGAAAGCCGGCTATGTAGTTAAAGCCCTCATAGTGAAAGCTGCCATAGCATGTGAAAGCAATTATTAAAAACAGCACAAATAAAAGCTCCATTTTATAATTAAAATGTGGCAGAAGCCTCGCAAACACATAATCAACCATATACGCAACACAATATAAGAGAAACAGTGCGTATAAATACCATAAAAACTCTATCGGCTTCCACGGTATGCTTATCAGGCTGCTAACGGAAACCGGCTCCCTTATCAAATTTGAAAGGGCAAATTTAATAATCCAGTAAATAACTAAAATCATCACGTAAGGCAGAAGGATATTAAATGCTTTATGAAATATCCGGCTAAAAATGCCTTGTGAAACATTCCCTACATATTCACTGTATAAGAAGCCTGAAACTGCGATAAAGCAAGGCATGTGAAAGCTGTATATTACATTTGCAATACCATTCATTGTATCATCAAATGAATACATGTCTGTCAGGCCCAATGTAGTGTGACCTAAAATCACAAATAAAATAAGGATGCCCTTTATGAAATCAATTGTTTTATCTCGTGTGGTGTTGGTTTGCATGTTATGACCTTTCCTTAAACACAACCAGCTTACTAATCACATAATTCAGCACAATAACAATAACCTGCGCAATCACCTTAATCAGCATACTATTAAACCCAAGCCATGTGATAAACACAAGCAATATAGCTTCCTCAACAACCAGTGTAATCACTCGCCATGAATAAAACACAAACATCTGCTTTATAAATGCCTGCACACTATCAGTCGGTGACTGAAATACCCAGACACAATTCGTCAGAAATGCAAACATAACAGTTATAATCCATGAAAGAATATTGGCAATAAGCTCATTTATTCCCATACCAACATTAAAACATGCATATGTAGCTATGCTCACAATAAAGCTCAATCCACCAAAAAATAAATACAATAGCATCTCTTTGTACTTCTTGTAGAATGGATTAAAAATTCTGAGTATAGGTAATTCCATTAATTTATCAAATACTTTCATTCCACATAAAACCTAATAAATCACAACCTTTGTTCCATTTGGAATATTATCATACAGCCACTTTGCATTATTAATGTCCAATCTTACACAGCCATGAGAAACTTGTTTGCCAAGCGTTCCATCTTGTATCTGTGTCATACTACCACGATTATAAAGCACTGAATGGAACAAATAGTTTCCATAAAACTGCGTATAATACCACCATGTATAAGACCTGCTACCAAAAGATTTACCTCTTCCATAGATTGTAAACTCCCCTTTTACTGTAGCGTAGAAGCTTTCCCGGCCCACATGACCACAATGCAACTCGACTCCAATTACCATAGCTTCCACTATAAACGCCTACCTGACATGCAGATGTGTCTGTCATAATAAGCCATCTTGTAGAACTGGCTCTTACCTGTGCGTTCTTAGACATTACATCTAATGCTGCCGGTTTCGGTGTATACACGGGCTTATTTTTATAATAATTTGCAACACTTCCAGGTGCAGGTGCCCCCTTTCTTACCAAATTAATCCTTAGAGCCTCTACTCTATAACTAATACCAGTTGAGCCTGATGTCTGCCCATTTGAAGCCCAACCTAACCATCCATAATTCTCTATATGTGAACTGTAGTATATATTATAAAATGTTGCTAACTGACCTGTAAGCTTTATCTCAATGGCTTCTACCTGCTTAGCCCTACCTGAGGTTCCAGAATATTGCCCCAAAGTTTTCCATCCAGTCCATCCTATATCCTGCACATGCGTTCTATACATGATAGTACCGGTTAATGAATGTACAGTATCCTGAGATAAATTGATATTAATTCCTTCAATTCTCAGTTTTCGTCCTGTCGTACCTGTAATGTTTCCCCCTGAAACCCACGGCATATTACCTATATCCTGTTTATAGTTCTATTTTATCACATATGCATTTTATTTAAAACAAAAAAGAAACTAATACAAATTATCTGTATCAGTTTCTTTTTTATTAATTTATCTGGCAATATATGCCATTGTATTTTTAGAAATTATTCCACCATAATTGTTGCCAGGTGCTGACTGTCCTTTCTTCACTAATACTATCTGCAATGCCTCTAAATGAAGGTTTTGTCCGGATGTTCCTGCATTCTGTCCATTCTTTGCCCATCCAAGCCATCCGTAATTTTGTGCATGTACTCTGTAATAGATATCGTATTGATTTGCCATTTCTCCCGTCAGAGACATATTTATTGCCTCTACATTCAGAGCTCTGCCTGTCGTTCCTGCAAGTGCACCATCCATCACCGTATTCTGCCAGCCGATATTCTGTACATGTGTCTGGTATTTTATTCCTCCTGAACACGGCTGCCCGTCAAGATCTATCTTTATTGCTTCAAGTCCAAGATTTCTGCCTGTTGTTCCACTGAGACTTCCGTTTTCCACTGCACTCTGCCATCCGATATTACTTACGTGGCTCTGATATCTTACCGATGCATTTGTGTTGATTATCGGAACAGTACTGGTTTTTGATATATACGCTTTTGCGTTATTAGATGTGTATCCTCCATAAAATACTGTAGGAGCCATATCTCCCTTTGCCGTTACAACTATCTGGATTGCTTCAAGTCTATATGCATATCCTGAGGTTCCTGCTGCCTCTCCGTTTTTTGCCCAGGCTAACCAGCCGTAATTCTGTGCATGTACTCTGTAGTATATATCATACTTATCAGCATCTTTACCGGTAAGTTTTAGCATCAATGCTTCCACATGCTTATTCTGGCCGGTTGTTCCACTCTGTTCTCCATTGAACGAGTTTCCAAGCCATCCGTCATTTTTCACATGTGCTGTATAGATCACACCAATGTCTGCATCTGATTTTACATTTATTTTTATTGCCTCAAGCTGCAGTCCTCTGCCTACGGTTCCCGCCATAGCTCCATTTGACACACCATTCTGCCATCCGATATTTGCTACATGTGTCTGGTATGATACTGATACACTGTTTAATACCCAATGTGCATACAGTACATGATCAGAAGCTGTTTTTACTACACTCTCAGCATTTATCTGTTCTCCACTGTCTACAGCCGTCCACCAGCCTGCAAATGTATATCCGCTTCTCGAAGGTGTAGGTAATTCACCATATGTGCTTCCAAAAGTAACATTTTTTGTACTAGCAGTAACTGTTCCACCATCAGCATTAAATGTAACTGCGTAGCTGTTTGCTGTCCAGTGTGCATAGATAGTCTGATCAGATGTAACCTCTACTTTTATATCTTTAGTAATCTGTGTTCCACCGTTAGCTGCTGTATACCAGCCGGTAAATGTATAACCATCTCTTTCAGGAGATTCCAAATCGCCATATGTGCCGCCATATGTAATATTCTTGCTTGTATTTGTAAGATTACCTCCTGCTGCATCATAATTTAATTTTACTGTAACCGGAGTCCATACCGCATTAACTGTAGTATCTGAAGCAATCTTATTATATGCCTTATCCCACGATAATACATACCCGGTCTTTGTTATTTCCGGAGCTTTCGCCCCTCTCATACACAAAACATTCTGTGACTCAACAATCTGACCATTATCAACAAAATCCACTTTATATCTAAGTGGTGACGCATCACGTTCTTCATTTATACCATATGATATGTAATGGTCTACATAACCCTCATAATCATCACCAAACGCACTTTGTAAGTCCCTATATCTTGTTTTGTAACTTATAACATCAAAATTCTCACTTGCCTGACGTCCCTCTCGTATTCCATTTTCTAGATAATGCTGATAATATAAATACCAATTATCTCAAAAAGCATTTTTGCAAATCTATATTATTATCCTTATAAAAATGCACATCAAAAATTTCATTACCACGACGACCTTCAGCCATGCCATATTTAATAAAATGTTGCAGTGCAGCTTCTGCAGTATTTCCCCAATTATTCTTCACATCAGGATTATTATTCAAATAATATGATGCGTCAAATATAAGGTGATAGTCTTCTTGTTTTAATCCAAAATAATTAACAATTCCCTGTGCATCTGCGATGCCAAGTTTTTTTAAAGCTGTCTCCGATCCAAGGTAATTAGTCGCGTCACTTTGATTACTTATATACGCATGTTCAATAATAATTCCCGGGAAACCGGCCTTTTTACTATTTCTTATTACACTATAGTAATCACAAATAGATCCATCTGTATAGGTATCTCCACTCTCAGAATTTCTGATACGCGTTCCATCATTTGCCAGTCCTAATGCGACTAACTGTTTAAGAACCTCGTTTGCTAATGCTCCCCCCTGTGCACCAATATTTGCATTTAAGCTGGAATTAGGATAATAAACTGTTGCGCCATGAACACTCGAGCTGGTTGTCGAATTATTATGAATTGAAACAAATACACTTGCTCCTACTGACTTAGCATAGTTTACTCTATCTTCAAGAGCTACATAATGATCATCATTTCTTGTCATATATACGTTTACACGTTTGTATTTACTAAGTTCTTCCTTGCAATACTGTGCAATCTTCAAATTAAGTGTTTTTTCTAAATAGGTCTTTCCACCATAACTTGCCTGTGCTCCACCATCGTTGCCGCCATGCCCCGGATCAAGAACAACATTCACTGCCGAACTAGCTCTAAAGAGATTATTCTGCTGTACATCAGCCGCTGCTGCAATAGCCTCGCTAATTGTATTCCCCGCAGCTTGTGTTGATGTTTCATCCGGATTTATTACTACTGCATCATACACTTCACTGCCCGTATTTTCATTATCTGAATTGCTATTATCTGAATCCTCCGCATATGCATCAGCATTCAAATCCATTACAACAGTATCAATTCCAAACTGTGAATTAATTCCAATAGCTTCAAAGTCTACTGAATACCCGTCAGTTTCGAGAGACTTAACTGTATAACAGCCTGAAACCAGATCACTTGATTCAAATATCAGGTTTCCATCCTCCGTCATCTCTCCACTTATTTCAAATGACTGATTTAAATCGGTATTTTCAACTGTTAATCTAGCATTTGATTGATCAATGCCATCCGCTAATCCAACAATTATCCTTACAGCATCTCCCTTTTTAACAGATGGATCTGCAACAGATAAATATGTAACTATCTGATTTTCACTATTATCTTGTTGTTGATAGCTCTCCGTACTATTACCTGTCTCTGCAGAATCAGCAAAAACAAAAGTGTTTGCCGAAATCAGCATAGAAAGCGTCAACAACAGTGCTACTACTTTTTTCATCTTAAAACGCCTTTCCTTTTGTAATAAATCTAAAATATAGTTTATCACATAAGAAAAGACGTTTAAAGAGTTACCTTTTTATATTTTCTTAAGATTTTTTATAATTCGACGGATTGCAACAAGTTAATTATCAACTCATAATATGTATCAGGAAATGCTAGTATTTCATATTTTATCACAACAAGAAAGACAACGTTTAAAGACTTTTTACCTATTTTATTTAGTTTTTACCATAAAGCAATTTCTTCCTATATAATTGAGAATCTTTCAATAATTCAACATTTATATAGTCCAGACCATATTTTTCAATCAAAGTATCCTCTCCAGAATAAAGGTTAGTTCCTAATCCAAGTCTATTTCCCTCTATTTGAACCCCTAAAGCTGCCAATGTTGTTGGATACAAGTCCAAAGTTGTATATTCTCTTTCAAGACATGGTTTTTCATTAACCGCTGCGCCATTAACAATTGTAAAATATGTTCTTCTATTAAAATCTGTTGCATTTTGTCTTTCTATATAATCAGAATCCATTGTAAGATGATCTCCGGAAATAACAACTGTTGTATTATCATAAAAATCCTGTTGTTTAATCCAATCCAGGAATTCAGAAACTTGCCTGCTTGAACATGCAATAACATTACTATATTGTTCATCATATTGATTCTGACATAATTCACATACATAGCCATCTGTAAAATGCGTATCTACTGTTAACATTGTAAGATTAAACGGTTCATCTTTAGAAGCTAAATTATTTAATTCATTTTTTGCATATTCAAATAATTTTTCATCTTCATATCCCCACCAAACCATATAATCATCATCTATGTAGCCTCTATCAATTGCAGTATAATAATCAAAAATATCATAGTTTCCGTGTCCGTGAAAATACGATGAACGTCCAGCAAATTTCTTATCTGAACCAATCAAAAATTCCTGATTGTATCCTTCTCCTTTCAGGACATCTCCTATAGCCCAAACACCTGGAACATAATTATTATCTGATTCCCACTTTGAATTTAAGGTATCATTACTTATTAAGTTCTCATTAATTGGTACACCGGATGTCTGTGCAACCAATCCACCCATTGTAAAAGTCGCGCCCGAAGTCGTATACGCACCATTCAATTTTCCATATATTCCAAAATTTCATTCTCCAATGAAATTTGTGTAAGCTCCGGAATATAATTTTCACTCATAGCACCACCAACGCTCTGATCTGAATATGTCATTTCCATAGATTCTAAAAAAATATATATCAGATTTCTTTTTTCCTTTGGGAATGTAATTGCTACATCTCTTCCATCAACATAATTATCTTCATATATCGTTGAATCCTGCTTTGTATATTTTAAATACGATATGATATCAAAATGGAAACAACACAATATAATTGAATATCCAATTGCTATACACCCTAAAAGCGACATCCAAAATTTATATATCCACTTATTTTTCTTTTTTCTGAATATCAATAATCCAAATGTAACCATTAAAACGCATATTATAATAATCAAAATAATGGAAATAAATATCACACTGAATGATGAAGTATTTGTTCCTTCCAAAGGTGTATTTAAATGATATATTATCTGTCCTATTGGCACATCTTTAAAATTTTTCTGCATATACCAAAAACCATATAGCAATGCTCCACCTAATGCAGTTAATATATATGTTATGAAAGCAGACAGGAAATTAAAAATCCTACTATGTTTCTTATCATCATTATTCTGACACAATAATACAAATTGCAAAATACCAAATAGCAAATAACAAAACGTGCCTATATAAAACAATACTAATTGTCTATTCAAAAACAGTTTAACTACCTTATAATTTAGTTTTTGTGACAAAATAAACATATTATCCTGAGTAAGTGCAGTAATATACAAGCCATCATCATGTACCTCATACTCAACATCCTTACGAGATGATATGTATTTTTCTAGTTTCGAACCAGATACTTCTATGGAATTTCCCCAAAAATCAGAAAGTGTAATACTCTTAATCGAATATACCTCTAATGTATTTATAGGATCAACTCTAAATAAATTATTGTTGATTTCTGCCAGACCCATTTTTATTTTGAAATTCGCTTTTTTATTTTCAAAATATGCATTAATACTATCCTCTTCTGTCATTTTCTTAACACTGGGCGCATAATACATTTGGGCATAGTTTTTATTTGAATGCTCTTCTCCATATTCAATCGAAAAATTATATGTATGTTTTCCGAATATTCCTATACATAATCCAATTAATAATAACGCAATAAAAGCCACGTCTATTATAGCTAAAACTACACTTAACAAGCGTCTATTATTACATAATTCGTTTTTATCTTTCGCATAATAAAATACCCCTTATTTATATATAAAGAAACAAGGAGTATTATATTATAATCTTAGTATTTTTTTCAACTTTTTCTTTAATTTTTCTTAATTTTTTCTTAATCTCTTTTG
>ENA-OQMZ01000066-OQMZ01000066.1-human-gut-metagenome-genome-assembly--contig:-NODE-66-length-38955-cov-2.984599_pt1 | contig 38955 bp, 55 predicted proteins | sample MGYA00242621_ERZ504862 | MGnify/ENA primary metagenome ERZ504862 (study PRJEB26092, sample SAMD00036393) | human gut metagenome | host: Homo sapiens | study: EMG produced TPA metagenomics assembly of...
GCAAAAAAATCCCCATCAAGGAATAAAACTTCCTCGATGGGGATTTGGCTTTGTTAGAATACTGTTCTATTGTCTGTTAAGATAAAATCTCGTTTACTCTTTTCTGAATGGCGTTGTAGTCATAGTCGCTTTGGTGAGGCGGTTTTTGCGGTCGGCACCGTTGCCCCATTTGCCCTGAATTACTTCTCTTGCAATGGCATCAACTGACTTTTTGCCCGATGACTTTAGTGTGTACACAACTTTTCCGCTTTCATTAAAAACAGAGTAACCGCTGTTTTTGTCGGCACATTTCTTGGCATTTGAAAGGTCATAGAAAGCACCCTTTTGCGACTTTGCGTCCTTCCAACTTTTGCGTACACGATAGAGAGTTTTCTTTGAAGTCGCAGGTTTTGAACTGCCTAAGCCAAGCTGAGCGTTCACCTCCTTTGCAATCTGTCCGTGAAGATTGTAGAGATAATCACCGGGGCAGGACTTGTTCGCATAATCCCTGTGAACCGTCATATTGCAGCCGTTAAGGTGATTCATTCTCTCTGACTTGTTTGTTGACCACACAAGCCTTTTGATGCCGTTTCTCTTGCAGATGTCAACAAGCAGTTTAATCAAAGACTTGTACGCAGCATCATTTACTCTGTATGGGTGGTAGGTATCTGACGCAACCTCAATGGTAATCGCCCTGTTGTCATTTGACGCAGATGAGGTGCACCAGCTACGATCCTTTTCCTCAACATACATTCCGATTCTGCCGTCATAGCCGATACCGTAGTTTGAGCTTGCTTCCTTGTCCCTTGATGCAAAGATTGAGCCGAGAGTTTCAACAGAGCACTGTCCGACTACGCAGTGGATTGAAACTGTATCAATCTTGTGATTGCGATTGATGTTTCTGTTTGGTGAAATTTTTGTGTAGCTAATTAATTTGCTGTTTGTGTATGACATTCAGTCGTCCTCCTTTTCACTTCTGTGGTGTAATTGTGCAAGCACATTTTTAATCTTTTCGGGAATGGGAAGTCCCAGATGTGCTCCGTTTTCAAGCAGTGACAAGCCCTCATTTGAGAGATAGAAGAAAATCACTGCCGTTCTCAGCACACTGCCCGTGCCGATAATGTACACATCAAGGAGATTCGCCACTCCCACAAGCAGAAAGATAATCACCTTTCTGCAAATGCCCTTGAAACCGACCTTGCTCGAAAGCTCTCTGTCGGCAACGGCACACATCATTCCTGTAATGTAGTCGATAACTACAAATGCAATGAGTGCATACAGAAAGCCGTCTGCACCTCCGAGAAACCACCCGAGTGTTCCTCCAAGTGCGATGAATGCAGTCTGAATGCTGTTCCAAATCTGTTTCATAAATTCCTCCTGTGTCTATTTTTTAACCCGCTTGCTCCAGCTTGAATTCACCTTTGAACGGATATACACATCAAACGGACTGTCCCTTGCCGTATATCTCTGTGTCACAAGATTTGTACTGCAAGAAAATACTTCAAGCATACCGAATACAAGTGCCGGATAGTTCATATTCTCCTGCGGTACTCTTCGTCTGAAATAAATACCCTGCGTTGTAAGACTGTTAAGGCTGACATCGTCCTCAACAGAGGTCTGTATAATGCCCATAACAGGAAAGCCGTTCATATGTATTTCACCCGTCACATCAAGTGCGGATTGTGGGTTTGGATTGTTAATGCCTACCTTCTGCTTGCGTAATGCAACAAGCGGAGTGCCCTGCGGAATTAAATAGTACAGGTCTGTAATAACCGACTTTTCCATAGCATCACGGATTTCAATATGAAAGTCATATGACATATTCACATCAAGATTCATAAGCTGAAGATTTGAGTACGAATAGCTTGTGTCGTTCATTTTAAGGTTGCTTAAAATGTCAACAAAATTTCCGTAGTTTGCATCACTTGTCCTCTTGTATTGGTAGCGAAAGGATAAAAGCTGATTGTGATTTACCCCGTCAATTGTAATTGGTGAGTATGAGCCGTTGAAAATAAGCTGAATTTCCGACTCAATCTCATTTGTTCGTCTTAGTGTAATCTTACTGAGATTCGGACTGCTGTACGGAATAACTGTAATCGTCTTTTTAATGCTCGTTGTGTAACCTCTTGAGTCCGTGACCGTGACCATAACCACCACATCACCGCTTTTGGTGATTGTACCAAGATTCAATTCCTTTGCAGTTGTACTTGATTTGCTCACACCGTTACAGCTTACCGTGTAGCCTGTAATCTTCGATTCATTTCTCGGTTTTGCCGCAAGCGGAGTAACCTTGAGATTTGAATAGTTCTGAATAAACAGCTTTGAGTTGCCCGTAACGGCAGTGGTCTTTAAATTGGTGTCAAGATAGATAAATCCGTTAATTACAGGCCTTGAGCTGTGCGATGTGGTGGTAATCTGACAATTCCTTTCAGAAATGCTACATAGGTTGAACCCTTGTATGTGGTGACCGTTAGCTTTGCCGTAATGCTTTTGTCCTCATACATTGCCTTGAGAATACCCGTTCTGCTGTCCGTAGGAATGGGAATAATCCTGTTTGCCGTCCCCTTGTTCCACGCAAGTCCCGATATGCCAGTTATCGGAATACCTCGTATGGTAATCGTAATGCTGTGTTTAAGACCTGCGTCATTTACCGTTGTGTTCACTGATACGGTCGGATTTTCCGTATCTATGTAAATCGTGTCAATTCTATTGACAACCGTTGTCTTTGCCATATTGCCTCCTAATCAAGAATTACAATGTTGAGTCCCGGTGAACTGTTTGACATCGGAATCAGCTTTGTTCTGCCGATTGTAAGCTCACCGTCAACTGTGGTTTTCTTCGTCTGAGTTTCGTCCTTGTTTAGGGTGAATATCTTTTCACCGTTGTAGTAGCCGGAAAATTCAGTGTTTGTAATTACTGTTTTCTGCGAGGACTTGCTGTTTGAAACCTCAATGCCTTTGCGGTCAATCTTTACCTCGTTTGTGTATATCTCGTTCGGTGCAGGCGACCAGTGTTGGATAATACTTCCGTCAGTAAGCATAAGGTCACTTACCGTAAGAGAGGTGTCACGGCTGTAAATGAATACCGTGATTTCACCGTCCGAAACATCGGGGAGTACAACGGAAAAATCTGTCCAATCAAAGCTCTCCTTTGTATTAAAAAGATATTCTCTTTTAACTCCGTTGTACTGAACATACATATATGCACTAAGCTGTGAATAGCTTTTCTTTGCTCTGAGTGACAGCACAAAGGATCTGTCGGCAACCGAGTTATACACACTTTGCGACAAGGTGCTTTCCGCACCGAGTACAAAAGCAGAACCCGAAGAGGTATGACTGATTACATCTGTATCGGAAAGTACAGTGACCAATCCCGAATACTCCCAATCATCCGAAAGTCCGTTGAGAGCCGATGAATTAAGAAGATAGTTCTTTCCGCCAGTGGACTGCTCATTGATTTTAAATGAAATGTCCTCTGCGGTCTGTTCAAGTGTTGATGTCCTTTCTGTAATTTCAGCAATACTGTCGCTGAGTTTGTCGGTATCCTCTGTTTTTGTATATGCACTTAGGTGTACCTCTCCGCTTTCCAAATCCCACCATGAAGAATTATCAGCCGAACTGATTACTCCCGCCTTGATGATATTTGCCATAAGCGTTCCGCTTGTGATAAAGTCAGCCACGATTTTTCCGTCAGCCGTAATCGCAGTTTCATACGGGCCGTTGTATCCACTCTTTGAAAAACCTAAGCCACTGACATTCCACCGCCACACATTCCTTGCATCGTACAGATTTTCGTTGTCAAGAATCAAAAGTTCATACGGCTTGCCTGTAACAGAATCCGTGTGCATAACAACAAAGCCACCTTGCTGACCTGAAATCAGCGAAGTGGCATTTTTAATAGCAGTATTCATAAGTAACGGAAAGCTGTCGGTTTCCTTTTTGATTTCATCGGTTGTACTTTTGATTTCTGCAACCGTATTCACAAAGTTTGATTTTGCCGTTCCGAGTGTGATTGATGAATATTTCTCGGCCAGTGCGTCATATACGGTTTCAATAACCTTCGTCTTTACCTCAATATTCATATCTGGGTGTCTGACGATCACTGTGTCGCAGAGGTTCACCTTTTCGAGAAACTGCGAATATTCGGGCTGTTGCCATAGCGGTTCAAACGACACCTTCACCGTGGGAGTTTCGTCACCGAACGGATTCTGTTTGATGTATGACTTCGCCTTTGCTCGAAGTGTGTCCTCGGTAACGGTTTCTCCGTCCTTAAAGAAGGACGAAAAATCCTTGATGAGTGTTTTCTCCCTTGCATATGTTTCCACAATAGGAATTGTGATTTCCGACAGAGTAACCACACTTTCGGTATCTCCGTTTTTAATTACGGCATAGGGCAAAAGGTGTGTATATACCGATGAAAAATCATTGTCCTGCTCAAGTGAGGTGAGGTTCTTGCCGTATTCAATTACCACACCGTTATCCTTACCACGCTTTGAGTGAAGAATGACATCGAACATATCCCATTCATACTCACCGCCCCATACATCAAGTACAGAACCTCCGTACCGCCAAGACAGGCTCTGATACTCATAGGTTTACTGACTGAAAATGCCCTCGGTGCTGAAAGGTCTGTCCTGCATTTAAAGCCGTGCTTTGGTGAAGTATTCGCAAAAATTCTTTCAAGTGCAAGCTGTGGCGAAACCGATTTGCTCTCAAAGCATAGCACACCAATGCCCGACAAATCATATGACATATGCTGTGCATACACTGTGATGATGCCGTTCATCGGTGTTGTAATTCTGTATATACGAAACGGCTGTGACCTTGATGTGTCATTCGGCTTAACGAGTATAACCCTGTCGTTTTTAATCTCATCAAACAATGCACCGTGCAGAGGATATTTCATCACACATTCAAACGCACCGTTTCGCTCCTCTGTAACTTCGCAAAAGGTGCAGTCCGACAGCATACCGATTCCGTAGGTGTCAAACTCGGTTTCATCTGCTCTGTATAAAATCGGCATCATAACGAACACCACCTTGGAAATACTGAACCGTCTGTTATGCCACCGCCGAGAATAAACCTGTTTTCACCCCTTACAAGCAAAGGAAAACCCGTGCCTGTAACCGTATCATTTTTCAGCGTGTTGTCCTTGTAAAAGCACATTTTTTCGCTGTCAATCTCAATGAACTCGTCAATATTGCTGAATGTCCATTCGTGTCTGCCGTTTTCGTTATCAATGGTAAGCGTACCCGTACCGTTGCCGTTAAGATGAATAAGTGGTCTGCTCTCAAAGCTGTACGGATTCACAAGTACGGTTTCACCCTTTGACGGCAAGGTCACTCTGTAAATATCCTCGCTGACCTTCTCGAGAGAATACCATGCGGTTTCGTCACCGAGAAATGTGTAGAGGGCAAACCTTGCATTCTCCTTCTTCCAGTTTTCGTTCACCTTAAGATATATTCTGCTCTTGTCAGCATCTGAATAGTAGTCCCAGTAGCCGTCTGTCCACGAATTTGTATTCAGTACAAACATATTCTTACCACTCGGCACAACAAGGTCTGCCGTCTGATTCCAACGGTTGCTCCAGTCGTTTTCCGGCTTTGAACCGTCCATTCTGCAAAAAATCATATACGGAAAATTCAGCACCACATCAATGCTGTGCGGTAACTCACCGTCAATGTCATATCTAAACGGCTTGCAGTTAAAGCTTACGGTAAACACACCGATTTTGTTGAGCTCATCTTCAATATCAAGCGATGAGTTAAAAAGAGCATATCTGAAAAATCTTTTATCGTAGCTGTCCTTTAGTATGTGATACCTGTCGGGCTGTGCATACAGCCAAGCCTTGATTTTTGTAATGCTGTCAGCAAGCTGTTGACTGTTCTTTGCAGACAGATATACAGAATAGCTCACCTGTGTGTTTTCATATCTGCGATTCGGTACAATCAGGTCACCGTTGCGACCGGGGGATTGATACAAAGGAAGAGTCATACTTTGGCGAGGAGTACACATTCTTTCTCTGTATATGAAGCCCATATCAGATGACCTCATGCCGTTGTATTCAAAATAGTTCACGCAAATACCATTCCTTTCCTTTTGGCAAACTGACCTGCAGTTTCCATAATCTCGTTTGTAAGCTGAGAAATATCGTCATTTGAGTAGTTGTTAAAATTTGCAATATTCAGCACAAGCGAAAGACCGCTCTTGCCGAAAGCAACAGAATTTGAATTATCAACCAATCCTTTAACATTTCCGTCAATGCTGAAATCAGTCGGCAAGGCAGTTTTCATATCGTCAGCAAGTGAGTTCATAACACATGAAACATCACTGCTCATACCCTCGGCGGCACGAACAGCCATATCACCGTTCTTGTCAATAGAGCCGGCAAGACCCTTGACGAGCATTTCGCCAACCCATGCCATTTCCTTTGACGGTGAGTGAATGCCAAAAAAGTCGCAGATGCCGTCCCAGATACCCGAAATCCAACCGCTGACTGAATCCCAGAGCCACGATGCAAGACCGCAGATACCGTCCCACAAGCCTTTTACAATGTTACCGCCAATTTCAACAATCTTGTACATAAGTGAACCAAAGGCCTTTACAATGCCTTCAATAATCTTAGGTACTGCCTTTACAATTCCCTTAATGATAGTCGGCAGATTCTTAACAAGCGAAATCAACAAATCAATACCCGCCTGAATTATTGCCGGAATATTGTCAATAAGAGCATTAACAATGCCTGAAATGATGTCGGGTATTGCATTCACGATTGTGACTATAATGGTGGGCAGAGCCTTGACAAGTGAAATGAGCAAGTCAATGCCTGCCTGAATAATCTGCGGAATTGAATTTATTACCGCATTTATAATCCCGTTGATAATCTGCGGAATAGCCTTAACTATTGCTGTGATAATATCGGGTAAGGCACTAACAAGAGAGGTCAGCAGCTTAATGCCTGTCTGTATGATTTGCGGTATTGAATTTAAAAGAAATGTAACTATGCCCATAATAATCTGAGGCAGTTTAGATATGAGGTCGGGAAGTGCATCAAGAATACCCTGTGCAAGTGCTGACACAAGTTCAAGTCCTGCGTCAAGAATTGACGGCAAGCTGTCCAGAAGTCCCTGTACAATCGTCATAACCGCATTGACCGTAGTAGGAATTAGTGTAGGCAGTGCATCTGCAAGGCCCTGTACGAGAGTTGCTACGAGTAAGGTTGCCGACTCAATCAGCAAGGGCAGATTTTCAACAATTGCATTCGTAATTGTTAATAAAGCCGATACCGCAACGGGAATCAGCTGTGGCAAAAGCTGAAGCAATCCCTCAAGCACCTGTGCAAACAATTCTGCAAGAGTTTCCAGAACAGTGGGAAGCATTTCACCTGCCGATTCAAGCAGTGTAGTAATTACTGTCGGCAAGGCGGAGATGAGATTTTCCACAATAGGCGAGATGTTTTCAAGCACGGTCTGAAATGCCGTTACAACATTTTCACACAACACATCAAGGTCAGCGTTTGCGTCACCAAATCCTACCACAAGATTCGTAACTGAGGATTTCAACGCATTAACCGAACCCGAAATTGTACCCTCCGCCTCTTTTGCAGTAGTGCCGGCAATATCCATACTCCCCTGCATAACATGGATTGCATCAACCACATCGGCATATGACGAAATGTCATACTTCACACCCGATATTTTCTCTGCGTCAGAGAGAAGTCTTTGCATTTCCTCTTTAGTACCGCCGTAGCCAAGTTTAAGGTTATCGAGCATGGTGTAGTTTTGCTTGGCAAAGCCTGATACGCATTCTGAATGAGTGACATATCTGTACCCATCTTGTTTGCGTTATCCGCCATATCCGTGATTGCCATATCGGCATACTTTACCGACTTGTCCGTATCACCGCCAAGCGACTGAATAAGGCTTGCGGAAAAGCCTGTAACGGTTTCCATGTAGTCATTTGCAGAAAGGCCTGCCGTTTTATAGGCATTAGATGCGTAGCTTTGCAGTTTCTGCGATGAGCCCTTGAAAAGCGTATCAACACCGCCGACAAGCTGTTCATAGTCGGCATAGGCCTTAACTACCTCCTTGCCGAGTTTAACGGCAGTTGCGGCAGCCGCAGTAACAACCGCACCCATCGCAACGCCCACACCCTTGAGTACCGAACCAAGCTTTGAAAATCTCTCCTTCGACTTATCCGCCTTGTCGCCTGCATCCTTGATTTCATCACCCATATCATCGGCACTTTCGGCAGTATCATCAACCGACCGTCAACCTTTTTAAGAGATTTTTCTGTACCTTCAATATCCGTCTTTGCTTGTTCAAGTGCAGAATTATTGCTTCCAGCTCACGCTCCATACTGTTGAGTGATGCCTGTGCGTTGTTGAGCTGAATCTGCCAGCTTTGTGTTCTTCTGTCGGTTTCACCAAAGGACTCCGATGCATTTGCAAGTGCCTGCCTGAGGCTTCAATCTTCTGCTTTTGTGCGTCAATCTCCTTATTAAGAACCATATTTCTTGCAGACAAAGCCTGAACGGAATTATCATTCTTATCAAACTGCGAGGACACAAGTTTCATCTCAGAGCCGAGAACCTTGAAATTCTGATTTATTTCAGCAAGTGCTTTCTTAAACTCCTTTTCGCCCTCAATGCCAAGCTTAAGTCCAAAACTATCCGCCATATTCTCACCTCCTCATTTTGGGCGTAAAAAAAGAGCCATAAGGCTCTGTGCTAAATGCATATTAAAAGGAGCAACCCACGAAAGGTTACTCCTTGAGTTTTAATTAATTTTAAATTTACATTCCAAAATTGCATGGTCTGGATTTGCTACAGGTATTTTCCAAATGTCTCCTAAATCAAGTTTGTCATAAGGAATATAAACCCCTGATAATGAAGTAAAATCCCATGGATAGTTTAATTTAATAACTTGAATATGCGAATTATGAATTACATGGTCTAACCTGTTATAGCCAGTCACTACGCATTCATCGAAATTATTAAGCATTACTACACTTGCACCATCTTTGCCACCATTATAACATTCGTGATAATAATTTTCGAAATGAGATGGCATTCTACATTCTAAAACATTAAAATCGCCTGCACAAATAAATGCATTTTGAATTTTATCTAAATATTGTCTCAAACACTTTGAAACCAATAATCCATTTCCGCCTTGAACATATCTCAAAGCTATTACTGTAAGCATTTTATTTTCTTTTGTAGTAAAAGTTGCTACTAAAATGGTGGGTTGGTCTTCTCCTAAATTTTCTTCAAAAAAATTTTTTATTAAAAGTCACTTTTTGTAATTGTTATAAACAATTGCTTTCTTAATAGCCATCAACACATCATTTCCGTTATTTCCTATACCAACATCATAAAAGTAATCACATTCTTAGTCTTCTCTCAATAATATCATCTTTCTTATACTCTACAAGAACAATAATATCAGGACTATCTTTTAGTATACGGTCTATCACATACTTACCAACAGATATATTATTGGTCATTTTGTGAATATTCCATTCAAATAAAGAGTAGTTACTATTCATATACACCTCAACAACTTCCAATTTATCAATGAGCTAATTATATCATACCACTTAATAAATCTCAATCCTTTTCAGAATAATCAAATTCCATACGGTATAACATCATCAATCGTCAAATTTCTTTTCGGGTTTGTGATTCCGTTATACTGCTTATGGCACTCCCACAAATCAAGCAAAAGTCCGAACGGCATGAGCCACACTTCTTCCTGCGAAAGATTTAGGTGTGCAAGTCCGTAATAAATCAGTCGGGTAAAGAACTCCTCGTCACTTACCCGACCGATGTGTTTTTTGAGCTTTCCTCGCTTTTGATATTTCGCTTTGTGCCTTGTACATTGACTCCATAATTGCTGATTTATACTCTGCTAAATCAAACGGTGAGGTTAATAGCTCGACCTCGTCCTCTGTAAGCAACGTCTTTTTATCATCGGGATTTTTGAGGTTGTGAATGAGAACACTCTGATTGGCAAGCAAGGTGATAAGCCAGATGATTCATCAAGTGCCATTTCAAATTTTCACTTTTCATAAGCCTGTCACCGAGGTTTTCAAGTCCGCCATATCTTTTAGCAATTTCCTTTGTTGCCCTTGTTGTGAGAATAAGCTCATAATCGTTTTCACCAATTTTAATAATACTTCCTCTGTCAGTCATAACGCACCTCCGTATTTATTCAGCATAGGTCGGCTCGTACACCTGAGTGTACCAACCGCTGATTGTGTCGATTGCAACACCTGTATCGTCCTCTGAAATTTCAGCCTTCCATGGGTGCTTGCCGAGCTTGTCAGCCTTGTTTCTGCGAATAACCGTACCCTCGATTGACGGAGTGGAAAACTCGATGCTTTCTCCCTTTGTGGTAAGGTTGGTTGCGGGAATGCCAAACTTCACTCTGTAAAGCCAGAAGTAACGATACTTGCCGTTCGCTTTCTTTGCACGAAAACCGATTGCAACGGGCGGTGCTCCGTCCTCAGATGCGGAAACCAACACCTTGTTTTTGTCGATTGTCGCACCGGTCAAATCCTCTGCAACGGCTGTTCCGATGTTGTCAATACCGAGTGTGAGCGTACCGCTCTGAAATTCCTTTACAACCTCAGATGCACCGTCATCGGCATAAAGTGTTGCCTCGGCAAGCTCTACCGAAAGTTCCGCACTCATCGCCTTTGCAAGCGGAACAGGTGTATCGTAGGTTTCGTTTCCGTCAGAGTCCTCCATGATTTTTGCGTAGTACAGCTTATCAAGTCCGATTGTTGCCATAATCTATCTCCTCCAGTTCATAAGTTCTTAATGCGTCAATAGCATAGTGATGATAGCCCGTGTCGCTCTCATAACCGATATACAGTCTGTCGGTAATTGAAATATCACTCTAGAAAAAGAGCGGTCACAAGCTGTATTTAAGTGCAGAGTAATTACCCTTTGAAAATATAGAAATTCTCACTTCCTGTCTGTCAAAGGTCGGCATATTGTCGCAGTGCATATCAAAGCCGTCCGAAAGCGGAGTGAGAACAATGTATTCGTCAGGTACTTTGTCTGAAAAAGCACCTGTTTCAACCTTGATGTTCAATCCCTCTGCAATACTCTTGATTTCAGCAAGCAAACTCATATGCTCTTTACCTCCTCATCAAGCGTGTTAATCATAACTGTCATACACTCCTTGCGTGACGCTGATTTTGCAGGCTTCATAAACGGTTTTGGTGGCTGACCGCTTTTGCCGTATTCAATTATGCTCGCAATTTTTGCATTACTCTCGCCATTTGTTCTCGCTCTGAAAAGCCTATTTTGATATTCAGATTGCCGTTCTTGTCTGATAAAACAGGGGACACGCCGAGCGAGCGTTCAAGCTCACCCGTTGAGCGTGACTGCGTTTTTGTGTCATTACCGATGACATTTCTGAGATTTGTTCTCACCTTTTTCAGAACAACCTCAGCACCGGCATTGAGTACCCTTCCGCACACATCATCGGTTTTGTTCCCAAGTCTTGAAATTTTGAGTAAAAACTCCTCCGGCATTTTCATTGTGCATCTAGCCACTTGCTTCAACCTCCTTTGCGAGAATTTCAAGATACATTCCTCTGCCTTTTACATTCTCAACAGAGGTGATTTCAAACCGCTTTCCGTCACAAAGGATGAGCATATCGGTTGTAACCTCTATGTGTGGAATACACCTCAGACGAAACAGATCAGTCGCAACGGAAAATGTCGCCATATTCGCCCACCGTTCACTGCCGTGTCTGCCCTCACGATATGCTCTCACGCTTGCTACTGTTTTCAGTCTTTCATTCTTAAACCCCTCATCATCGGTTTCAATCACCTTTTTCATAATTTCAACAGGTGTGTTCATGTTTCCAAAACTCATAGCTACACCTTCCAGTTTCTGTCAAGCCTTAAAAGTAAATTGACCGTGTTCCACACCTGAGCCGATGCGTTTGTGCTGTCAGCAAAGAATCCGCCCGTTGAGCCATCTCTGCTTTCGTAGAAATGGCTCGCAAGCATAATAACTGCCTGCTCGGTAGTTGCAGGCATTGCGTGTGTGGAGTAGTAACCCTCATCAATGTGTTGATAGCTTTCGGCATAGGATACTGCGGCAGTTATGTACATTTTCAGAAGTTCATCATCTTCGTTGTGTTCAAGAATCAGGTTCTGTTTTACCTTTTGTAAAAGCTCATCAGTCATTTAAAGCACTCCTATCAGCCGGCACTTGTGGTTTCCTTAAGCTTGAGAATCTGCACTGCCTCCGGCAGAATCAGCTTGCCGTCAACACGCTCTTTTGCAACAAAGCCTACCATACCATTGCCTGCAAAAAGCTCACGCAGTTCTGCAAAGGAACGACTTCCTCTGTCACCAATGTTATAGTAGCTGTAATCACCGAATGCAATAGCATTTGTGGGAGCATACGAAGAAGTGTTAACTGCATATCCAAGCACTCTGTCAGGCTCGCCCTCTTTGTATGACGGCTGCCAGATATATGCTCCGTTGTTATCCTTCAGCTTTCTAAGCAGTGCAAGGGTTGAGTCGTTCATAATGAAAGAGGAACTTTTTCTGTACGGGCGCTTTAAGCCGTACACAAGGTCAAGCATATCATCTGATTTGACGGCAGCTGTCAGTGTGCCTATAACATTACCACCGCCTTTAGCGTCAAAAATACCGATAGGCTTGCCTTTGCCGTCACCGTTTAGGAAAGCGTCCTCCTCGGCATTTCCCAGAGCCTTGCCAAACTGTGTAATAATGTAGTTTTCAAGGTTGAATGCGTTGTCGTAGAGAAGTTCCTCTGTCACCTTGATTGCAACATGGAGCTTGTATGCATCAAGATAAATCTGGTCAAAGGTTGCATCACCAAAGCTGAGTGCGCCGCCCTCTTCAATCCACGCAGCCGCAGGCTTTGTGGCGGCAATATTAATCTTGTGCTGACCGCTTGTTGTGATTGTGGTTGCGAGAGAACGCATAATGTTCTCCTCTTCAAGCACATCAATCAGTTTGCTGTCATACTCCTCGGGAACAAGGTAACCGCCATCGGAGTCAACACCTTCCTGCAGAACATTACTTATATTTCTGAAGTTGGAACGCATAGCAGAAAGCATCGCATTTTTGTACTCGTCAGTTGCTCTTCCGCTCTTTTTCTCCGACTGCTCACCCTTGTACGGTCTGTTTGTAAGGGGAGAATTAATCGGTTTGTTCAGTTCAGCCTCACGCTGTGCGGCTCTCTGCTGACGGTCAATAGCCGCAGTTAAATCCTCAATTTCCTTTTCCATCTTGTTGTAGGTTGCAGTGTCCTCTGCAGAAAGCAGACCATTTTTATCCTCGTGGGTATCAACAAAGCTTTTTGCAGTTTCCCACACCTTTGCTCTTTTTTCAATTAATTCCTTAATAGTCATATCTGTGACCTCCTAAATAAATTTTTTGATAAAATTAAGGCGCTCCCTTATGTCAGAAACAGGAGTGCCTTTGTCATTTGAGTAATGCTTTTCAATTTTGTTTATCAGTGCCGTATTTACAGCCTTTCTTGAAAACAGGACTGAATCACACGGAGATTTCTTTTTCTCCTTTTCATCTTCGTCCTCTTCATCTTCATCAGGCTCTGTATTAGGATTTTCTCTTGCGATAATACCGTCTGCAAAGCCGAGTTCAACGGCCTTGTTTGCGTTCATCCAGGTTTCAAAGTCCATTAAGTGCGACAGCTTTGCTCTGCTTAATCCGGTCTTGATTTCATACGCATTTATGATACTTTCCTTGACTTCGTTAAGCATTTCAATAGCTTTCTGCATTTCGTTGTGGTCACCCATAGCAACGGTTGCAGGATTGTGTATCATCATTGTTGAAACAGGTGACATCAGCACTGTGTTTCCTGCCATTGCAATTATTGATGCTGCAGATGCTGCAATACCGTCAATCTTGACTGTGACATTACCCTTGTAGTCCATCAGCATATTGTAAATCTGTGCGGCGGCAACGCAGTCACCACCGGGAGAGTTTATCCATACAGTGATGTTTCCTGTTCCACTGTTCAACTCGTCTTTGAAAAGCTGTGGAGTGACATCATCGTCAAACCAGCTTTCCTCGGTGATTGTGCCGTTGAGAGTCAGAACTCTCTCGGTCGGATTGTTCTCCGTCTGATTCTTCCACTTCCAGAACTTCTTCATTTTCTTCCTCCTTCGTTTCGTCTGTGTTGGCAAATGCACCTGCATTTTTGAGCGGCAGCATATTACCGTTTATGAGGTACAAATCTCCGCCTTCTTCTGATGATATGCGGTCAAGGTTTTCAAGCTCTCTGATATCGTTTGCCGACATCCAGCCGTTCTGCCTTGCTGTTGCATATCCGTTCATTCGGCTTTGATAGTCACCTCGGAGCAGTCCGTCAACATTGAATTTGATAAAATACTTTTTCTTTTCATCGGTTGTCAGAAGGGAACGCACCAAATTTTGCTCCCATCTTGACACCCAAGGGTCAAGTGTGTATTTCACAAATTCAAGTGACTGTTGCTCAATATTAGAAAAGCTCGACTTTTCCAAATCACCGACCATATGTGGCGGTACTCGGAAAATTCGAGCTATTTCATCTATCTGAAATTTTCTTGTTTCAAGGAATTGTGCCTGCTCTGGTGAGATTGAAATAGGTGTATATTTCATTCCCTCTTCAAGCACTGCAACCTTGTGTGCGTTTGAACTGCCGCCAAAGGTCTGAGTCCAGCTTTCTCTTACCCTTGACGGGTCTTTTATTGTGCCGGGGTGTTCAAGCACACCGCTTGGTGCGGCACCGTTTGCAAAGAACTTTGCACCGTATTCCTCGCAGGCAATAGCATACCGATTGAGTTCTTTGCCATAGCGATAGGTGAGTAACCAACAAGCCCGTCAAAGCCAAGTCCGGGAATATGCAGAACATCAAAGGGGAGCAGTCTTACGGTTGACTTTTTGTTGATTGGCGCATCGTCTGTGCTTACCATGTACTCATAATACAGTCTGCCGTTTTCATCTCTGTCAACTGTCATTCTGTCCGGCATAAGAGGTACAAGGCTGTTACTTCACCCTTGCCGTTTCTTATGATTTGTGCATAAGCATTACCCCACAAAAGCAGATGAGTCATCAGAGTTTCTCTAAAAACAAATGATGTCATTTCCAGGTTCGGCTCATCGTGGAGCAAAAAGTACAGAGGACTGTCCGTAGCTTTTTCCTTGCCGCCGCATTCTGTGTATCTGTAAAGGTGTAAGGGCAGACTGGCAATCGCCTCCGACAGAATACGCACACAGGAATACACCGCTGTCATTTGCATAGCAGAACGCTGTGTCACAGCTTTTCCGGCTGTTGTTCTGCCTGTGTAGAATGTGTAGGCACTGCCTGCTGTTCTGTTTTTAGGCTTATCTCTTGAGTGAAAAAGCCCTGAAAATATACCCATATATATCACTGTCCTTTATATAAACAAAATCCCTCGTGAATCGTATACCGACTCCGAGGTATCATTTCCACAGCGAATTGCTCTGTCCAGTGCCATAATCGTGGCTACTGCACCGTCAATTTTCTCTGTGGATTTTTCTTTATCTGCCTTGATGTTTCCGGCAGGGTCTGTGCGAATGAAAATATTATCCATATTCCAACGCAAGACAGGGTGTCCACCGTGTGCAATTTTCTGCTCAAGGGTTAGTTTCATAAGTTCCTTTGTGGGTGGTGACATATCCTTAAAGCCTTGTCCGAAGGGAACAACGGTAAATCCCATACTCTCAAGGTTCTGCACCATCTGAACAGCACCCCAACGGTCAAATGCGATTTCCCGAATATTGAATTTTTTACCGAGTTGTTCAATAAACTTTTCAATGTAGCCGTAATGAACGACATTTCCCTCTGTGGTCTGCAAGTATCCCTGTCGTTCCCAAACATCATACGGAACATGGTCACGCTTTACACGCAGGTCAAGTGTGTCCTCCGGTATCCAGAAGTATGGCAGTATGATGTACTTATCTTCTTCATCAAGCGGTGGGAACACGAGTACAAATGCCGTAATATCCGTTGTGCTTGAAAGGTCAAGTCCACCGTAACAAACTCTGCCTTCAAGCTGTTCTTCGTTTACAGCAAAGGCGCACTTATCCCATTTGTCCATCGGCATCCATCTGACTGCCTGCTTTACCCACTGATTAAGTCTTAACTGTCGGAATGAATTTTCTTCGCCCGGATTCTGCTTTGCACTTTCACAGGCAGTTTTAACTTTGTCAATGCCGATAGTTTCACCGAGGGAGGGATTGCACTTTTTCCAGACCTTCGGACTTGTCCAGTCCTCGGTATCATCAGCACCGAAAATGACAGGATAGAATGTAGGTCGATTTTTCGCCCGTCAATAATATCCTGTGCCTTTTGATGAACCTCATAGCAGATTGAATGTGTATCTGTGCCGGCTGTTGTGATCAGAAAAAAGAGCGGCTGCATTCGTGCATCACCGCTACCCTTTGTAAGGACATCATAGAGTTTTCTGTTCGGCTGACTGTGCAGCTCATCAAACACAACACCGTGAACATTAAAGCCGTGCTTGCTGTATGCCTCGGCGGATAGCACCTGATAAAAGCTGTTTGTAGGTTCATAAATCAGCCTTTTCTGTGATGCAAGTATCTTTACTCTTTTGTTCAGAGCCGGACACATTCGCACCATATCGGCGGCAACATCAAAAACGATTGACGCCTGTTGTCTGTCAGCAGCCGCACCGTAAACCTCGGCTCGCTGTTCACCGTCACCGCAGGTGAGCAGAAGTGCAACAGCCGCAGCTAATTCAGACTTGCCGTTCTTTTTCGGAATCTCAATATATGCAGTGTTGAACTGCCTATATCCGTTAGGCTTTAAAATGCCGAAAAGGTCACGAATAATCTGCTCCTGCCAGTCGATAAGCTCAAATTTCTTGCCGGCCCATGTACCTTTGGTGTGACATAGGCTTTCAATAAAAGCAACAGCGAAGTCGGCGTATTCTTTATCGTAATAGCTACCTTTCGCTTTGAATTTTGTAGGCTTATAATTCTTAAGTTTTCTCAAAATTTCACCTCCGAATGGCATAAAAATAGCCTGCCTATATTGGCAAGCTAATAAAGTGCACTTTATAATCCTTACATAAGATATTGTTGTAGTTCGGGTATTCTTTCAATTCGAGATTTTAGAAAAAATCCAAATATTTTAATCTCTCCAATCTCATTAGGACCATCTAATATTCCTATGTATTTTTGATATATCGGTTCGAATTCTTCTGCCAATAGCAATAAGGTTTGCTTATTAGCTGTATGAACTAAAGTGGGGTTAGCAATATATTTATTTAGCAGATTTGATATTTCTATTCCAGTTTCAGATTTTTATAAATTGTTTAATTGCATCTTTTGACTTTCCTTTGTATATGTAAGGGAAACTCTCAATCATTACAGTAGTCCTCCTTTTTGGGTGTTATCTGCCTTAGCAATTCATACAGCATCTTGGTTTTTTTCTTTCTTGCTCCCGGATGGGGCATTTTAATGATCTGCCCCTCGTAATCATGGAGTGACTTAACAACTGTGTTATATGTACCGCAGCAGACAATCAGTTGAGGCTTTATTATTTCAACTTCTCGTTGCAGCAGTTCTCCTGCAATACGGGACTTTGCAAGTTGATGGTATTCGTTTCTGCTGCTTTTTTTCCCACGAACTTTGTTTATGTTTGTAAATGCTATCATACCAATAGCAGAAATAGCAGAAGCCTTCATATCAGCTATCTCATCAATAGAAGTGGATGGACCACAAATCAGTGTTGCCCATCTGCCTATGTTGTACCACATATTCGGATGCTGGCTGATATGATCTCCACCGGCAAGTCCATGCTGAGTAATGCCCTCCATCCAACCACGAAAAAGTATCCCTTTTTCATAGTCCTCATTATCCCAATTATTTGTTTCTTTGCCAACAAAGAGGACTCCTTTGTCAGTATCGTAGCGTTTTTCGTCGATTATACCGAACTCATTTATTCTGGAAGGAGGGACTTCTTTATCAAACGCAGCAGACCATTCCGTAAGAAACGGAACAGTAAAACTATAATACTCATTTCGTAGTATCTCATTTATCTCCGCGTTTCGGTCAGCTCGAATCATATCATCACCCCGTTATTATGCTTGAATCATTTGCTTTCTAGTTATTTAGTACTTTATAATTAGAGATTAAATTTCACCTTATAAAAATCCAGTAAATCTTATTTCATAAGTCCGTTTTCTCACCCTTATAGGATAACGAAATAACAGTGCCTTTCATGGCTTCAGTATAAATAAATCTAAAGATTTTATTATCAAAATTCTTCTTGTCATACTCCATACCCTGTATCAAAAGAAATTCGACTTTTATCCTTACACAACTTATCCTATCAAATTCATTGTTAAAAATCAATTGATAGCAAAAAATTTTTAATAATTTACATTACGGAATTATGAATAGTATCAAGAATTTTCTCCTGCTCTTTCTCATCAACACCAATGCTTTCGAGGGCCTCTCGTGTGCCACAGTCGGGACAGATAACGGTTAAATTGTCTGCCCTTGAAACTGCACCGTGTCCGGAATAAACACCGCCACAACGGGGACAGGTGCGTAACTGAACAAGGTTATCGGTCATTTTCGTACAGCTCCTTTGACTTGTGATAGGCATTAAGTAGTATTTGCTTGTCAAAGTAAAAGGTATTGTAACCTTCAAGGCAGGTGTTGAGGTAGAAAAGGTTGGTACACCGATTTGCCTTTCCTCGTGCATAATGTAGGCGAAGACGGTAACCGTTCTGCGATTGCCTGTTCTGATGTCCTTGTATTGCACCTTGATGTCCTTCTTGTAGTAGAAGGTCGGATAGCCTTCATAACGGTCGAGTGCTTTTTCATCGGATTCGCTTACCTCCCAGATTACCACAGGCACAATGCCGTTTTCCTTTTCCTCAATCGTGAGGTACGAACCTGACTTACTACCTTTGAAAAGCAACTCCCAGCCTTTCAGCTTTGCTGTACCTAGAATTTTCGCATTCGGACATCTCGTTTTCATCTGCCTTACATTCAGGTTACTTCCGTAGGCTATGTATAACCTTTTCATAAAATCAATCCTTTCCGAAGATATGTTCTTCTACCACCTTAAGACCGCCAAAGCGGTCAGTGGGGCATTTAACCTAATTCCTTCAAGCAACTCTGCCGTTCCTAAAAGCCGTGTCTCCCGAAAGTCTGCTTGTGAACACATCTCTTGCTGTCTTGAACTCGTCACCGATAAAGCCGAGTCGCAAAAGCCAAGTCCTCATTGCGTATTTTGGATTTTCTGTCTGCTGAGGCTTTGCACTTGCCGATTTAACTTCCTTTGCCATTTGGCTGAGTGCCAAGCAAAGCTGAATGTAGCTTTTAAGCTGTCCGGCGTGAAGTCCGTTCTGCTTGCCGTTTGCGGGCTTGTCAAATTGGAAAAGTCTGAACTCAACCGTTCCCTTTGTAAAGGTTGCGTGTAGGTTTAGCATATGGTATCGGCTGTCGTTGTAGTGGTGATTTCTGCCGTAGTTTTCATCGTGGCTCTTGTACCATACATCGGCAAGTTGTGACATCGTTTCAGGCTTAGTTCTGTTGACCTGTTCCAAAAAGCGTGGATCTACCGTTTTGCAGTATCTTCTTATTCTCACCTCGTCAAGGTTTAAGGCGTCAATCAAAAGCTGTTCGTGGCTTGCCATAATGTTTGCAAGGTTTCTGAGTGTCTTTGCCGTGTGGCCTTTTGCACCGATGTGAATGTGTACTCCGCAACCTCTTGTTGAGTCGCTCTTTGCACCCGCTTTTCTTAATATCCTTACAAGCTCCTGCAAGGTTTCAATGTCTGAATAGTTTAAAATTGGTGTGACCATTTCGCATTTCTCACTGTCAATTCCTGCAATGCTGACATCTTTTTGGAATTTCCACTCTCTGCCTTGCTCGTCATATGCTGACCAAGTGCAGTAGCCGTTTCTGTCGGCTGTGTTTTCAAATCTGCCTGTGCCGAAGAACTCGGCTGCGATTTTTGCGGCTTTGTTCCTTGTGATGTTGTTCATCTCAACCTCAACACCGATTGTCTGCTTTTTCATTTCCTCGATTTGTCTTAATGTCTTTGCGTTCATTTTTATCCTCCGTAATTGTGTGTATTTCCCTTCGGTACACACATATTCGCTCTTTTTTGAGGATATATCAAGCAATTTTAAAAAGTAATATACACAATCTTTAATACAATATATTGTGTATATCTATGCTGTATATTTCTATATTTTGATTACAATGTCCTCACAATGTATTACATTCAGACCACAGCCGTTATCCCAATCAACGAGCAGACTTGCTGTATCGTCAACACCTCTTACAGTTCCTTTCGTACCAACGGGCGGTGCCTGAACATCGTTCATTTTTAAAAGCTCAACTCTTGTTCCGATGGGGTATTCTGCCCGTACTTTTTCAACAATCTCTTTGTTTGGAAAATTCATCTTAGTGACCTCCTGAATTTTATCAGTAACATATATCACTCAGAACAGCTGTAATTGCAAGTGTAATTTTGAAATTCTGCCAAATAAACAAACCGCCGAAAATCCAGCGGTTTTAAGTGTGAGTATTAAACAGTAGTAAATACCTTAATGGGAACATTCTCCTTTTTGCAGTTTTCAATTACAAATCGTGTTCCGTGGGATTTACCGTCCCAAAAGGCGAGAACTATATCGGCATATCTGATTATTTCCAAATTTCTCTTTAAAGGTGCTGACCGTCCATATCGTTCATATTCGGGAAAAAATTCCGTCAGCCTGATGTTATGAGTTTTCGCATACATTCTTGCACACCTGTCAATTCCTCTTGCACCGCCGCTGACTATTTCCGTTGTATCTTTGGGCAGATAGTCACCCAGATTGTTGATTGTTAGATTTCTTGAACCTACTACTGCTACCTTCATAAATTTCAATCTCCTTTTAAAAATATGACACCACTATGACATCATAATACCACCATTTTCGTTATGGTGCAATAATTGCGTTAAAATGATGTCATAATAACATCGAGGAGATTTGATTATGGACGATAACATTTTAAGATACACACTCAGAGTAAACCGAACGCTTTTTCAAAAGTTCAGATATATTGCAGACTACGAAGGCCGTTCAGCAAACCGTGAGATTGAGCAGTATATTAAGCAGAGGGTAAAAGCCTTTGAGGAAAATCACGGCGAGATTGAAGTGGATAAGGACTAATTTTTGCTTGACAATTCTGTATTGTTGTGTTAATTTAAAAATAGCCTATAAAGAGTGCGTGAGAGACAAGCTCGTTGACCGCACAGCAACCTGCCAAAAGGTAAGGTGCTAAAGCTTGACCGATAGGGTTATAAAGATTTTTGCAATCCTGTCGGAACGATGGGATTGTTTTTTACGCTCTTTTTTAGGAAACTAATGAAAGGAGCGTATTTTTATGCGTACAATCAGACAACTCATCAATCCGGAAAAGAAGGTGTATATCTTTCTGAAAAACAAAGCTATCGAAGCTCGCTTTATGAGCGATGCCGAGCGTGAGGGCATTACCTTCGGAGATAAGGTGAAACCCATAGAACGATATGCAGATGATATTATGGCACTTAATTCTGACGAAACGATATGTTTCCTCGGTTGGGCAGGCAGAATGTGCTATCACTACGGCGGTAACACAGCTATCCGTATTGACTATGAAAAATATATTGAAGGTACTGACGATTATGTTATCAATCCGTAGATATAGTTTTGTTAAGGCTTGCAATCCTTGAAAGTACAAAACAAACGCAAGGGAGTGCCACTCCGTTGCCCCACATTTTGTACTCGGCTGAATCAGAATGAGGATTTTTCAGCCACTTGATTATCTGTTTGTTCAGATTTAACTTTTGTGCCGTTAATCTCGGTATAGGTTCTGAAAACATCTCTCCAAAAATCAAGTTCTTCATCTGTGGGGTTTTCCGTTTCCAGGTTACTGCACCACCAATCGGGAAAGCCTTGCAGTCTGGCGCATTCCGTTGGTGTTAATCTTCTCACGATATAGCTTGATTCAAGGACTCCGTTCTGAAATCCCGGATTTGTTCCGTTTACAATGCATCCGCTTTTTTCTTTTGTAAAGGTAATACATTCCGCTTTCATCTGCGGATAAAAGCCGTAGCTTGAATTATCATTTACGATAGGTGGGTCTTTGTAATCGGTAGCAACCAGTGTATTTGCTTTTTCTTCTTGAACTTTCGTAAAGAAAGACGCTTTGCTCGAACTGTATGTAGGAGCAGCAACAGCACCCGGGCCTTTTGCAACCATTGTCGGCTGTTTTTCCGTTTCAACGGCAAAGCCGTACTTTGCGTTTTGCCCTTGATTAAAAGCTGAACGGTCAATCCCATAGGCAACCGCATGTTTGTCCGTTGCATTAAGGGTAAAGCTGACATCTTCGTTTATACCGTCACCCTGTGGACCGTTCTCATCTTTTCTTCCAATCATTGAACCTTGTAAACAGACTGCAGGTTCTCCTCCGTGTGTGCAAGTGAGTGTTGGTGAGTAGTTTTCTGTAATGCTACAAGATGATTTTCCACCACCCTGATCTACACAAACAACAGCAATACCGCCTTGATTACAAGAGGGATTTCCTCCGTTTAAATCAAGTGTTCGTGAAGTTTCCGCCTTGTAAAAACCACTGTTCGGATTATCTGACTTCATTGAATTGCTGTCCTTTGAGCAGATGCCGTAGCTTGCGGTACAAATACCGTCTGGTCATTGTTGCAGGACAGAGTAGCAGACTTATTGTCCTGAACTAAAGCACCCTTTCCGCCACCGTCACAGCCACTTCTGATTTTAAGTGTCTTTGGTGTTTCAATTACAAACGGCTGATTGTTCCCACCAGTGCCGTAGGTTGAAAGAACTGTGGGAGCTTTCTCAACGGGTCCTGTGTATCTTGTATCCTGACTGTGGTTTTCAAACATCACAGCTGCCGGAACTGTACCGGCACGAATCGTAGGTGAGGTTTCTTCCTCATAACCTATGCCGCGGCTCTTTGCAGAATGTTCCGTGCAAAAGCCTGCCGACTCCAACACACAAGGTGAGTGGTGTGCCTCGGCACGGAGTGTGCAGGTCACATCTTCGGTAATATCCATTCTGTTGCCGCCCTGGTCGTTGAGAACTATACCGTTTCTGCCTGTGGACATTCCGCAGTTCACACCGATTGTCGAGGATACATCTCCTGTCAGCTGACCATTGTATCCGTCAAAGCCTGTTGCTCCAATGCAATCTTTAACATCGGTGGTAGTTGTTTTCCTCGTGCCGATGCTCTGCGGAGAATCCCCTGACAGGCTTTTTTGCTCAAATAGTATTTCTCCGGCACATTCTCCTGCAAAATCTGCGACAAGTAGATGCGTTTTCTTCGTTGGGGGACTCCCCAATATTGAGCGTCAAACACTCGCCACGCAACGGAGAACGCATCTCCCACGATTTCTCCTGCGTTTGTCCACTTTCCGCTTTCAGGTTGAGATACAGATAATGTATCGTCTTTGATTTTACAGATTTCTTCGAGGACTGCCTTGAAGTCTTCGCCCTTGTTTGACGAGAATGCTCCTGGGACATTTTCCCACACCACAAATCTTGGATATTCGCCATTCGTTTCACACCTCATTTCCTTTACAATTCTTACCGCCTCATAAAAGAGGTTACTTCTTGCTCCCGACAGACCGGCTCTTTTCCCTGCAACGCTCATATCCTGGCAAGGACTTCCGAATGTGATAATATCAATAGGTGGAAGTTCTGTTCCGTTTAATTTTGATACATCACCGTAGTGTTTCATCTGCGGCAGTCTTTTCGTTGTCACACGAATTGGGAACGGCTCTATTTCCGATGCCCACACAGGTGTAATACCGGAAAGAAGTCCTCCTAACGGAAACCCTCCTGAACCGTCAAACAGACTGCCAAGGGTTAATGCCTTACTGTTCATCAGCATTAACCTCCAAATCATCAAACTTGATTTTTTGACCGTCACGCATTACATACACATTCTCCGTTGTGCCAACCTGTTCAATATATCTTTTCACGATTACATCGCAGTATTTTTCATCAAGCTCTGATGTGTAGCAGATTCTATTTGTCTGCTCACAGGCTATAAGTGTACTTCCGCTGCCGCCGAAGGGATCAAGTACGATGCAGTTTGTCGTACTTGAATTTTTAATCGGATATGCAATCAGCGGAACAGGCTTCATTGTGGGGTGGTCGCCGTTTTTCTTCGGTTTGTCAAACTCCCATATTGTGGTCTGCTTTCTGTCGGAGTACCACTTGTGTTTGCCGTTCTTCTTCCAACCGAACAGAACAGGCTCGTGCTGCCACTGATACGGACTTCTGCCAAGTACAAGGCTTTGCTTTTTCCAGATACAAGTTCCGGAAAGATAAAAGCCTGCGTCTGAAAATGCTTTTCTGAAATTTAGTCCTTCTGTATCTGCGTGGAAAACATAGATGCTCGCATCATCTGCCATAGCTTTTTCAGTATTCTGAAAGGCATCAAGCAAGAACTGATAGAACTTATCGTTTTCAAGGTTATCATTCTTGATTTTTCCTGTACTGCCCTCGTAGTTGACATTGTACGGTGGGTCAGTAACAACAAGGTTTGCTTTCTTACCGTCCATAAGGCGAGTGTAGGTTTCTTCCTTTGTACTGTCACCGCAGATAAGTCTGTGATTGCCGAGCAGCCACAGGTCACCGCTTTTTGTTACAGGCGGTTTTTCTAGTTCACCATCCACATCAAAATCATCATCTTTTACATCATCGTTATCATCGGCAAAAAGCTCTGCGATTTCTGTTTCATCAAATCCCGTAAGACCGATATCAAAATCAGCACCCTGTAAGGACTCAATTTCAACTCTCAGGAGTTCTTCGTCCCAGCCGGCGTCCATAGCATACGGTTGTCTGCCAGTATATAGGCTTTCTTTTGAGCAGGGGAGAGATAATCTACAAACACACAAGGAACTTCTGAAATGTTTTCAGCCTTTGCAGCTAAAATTCTTCCGTGTCCGGCTATGACATTGAAATCTCTGTCGATGATTACAGGATTGATAAAGCCGAACTCACGCAGTGATGAGCGCAGTTTCTTTATTTGCTCCTCGCTATGTGTTCGTGCATTGTTGATATATGGTATCAGCTTTTCAACGGGAACAAGCTGCATTTCTGTTGTTGTGTTCATATACACACCTCCTCAAAAGTGAGTTCAGACCTTTCTCTGCACCGTCAATATCTCCCGACAGAGCCTGACCTTTGATTGTGCGGTACTGTTGCTTTGTAAGATTTGGTCTGCTTGTTTTTAAGCTTTTTCATAAATCTGTTTAATCTGAAATTCATATCAGTTTCCTCTCCGAGAGCGTAATAATCTCTCCATAACATCGTCCTGCGGTGTTGCACCCGAAAAATCTGCCGAGCAGTTTTCCTTTACTATCTGAAAAATCTGATACCACAGATTGTTTACCTGTTTCATATAGTTCTGACTCATACTGACATACGGACTTGCTATTGCCTGACCTGTTGTAGGGTGCTTTGCAAGAAAGCCGTATTCCGAGATAGCGTGTTCGCACTGAATCCATCTTGAAACGCTCATGGCATAATTTCGCACAAGTTGAGTACTTACCAGGTTTTCACAGCCACGCTCCTTAAGCCACAGCCAGGTTTCTCTGAACACATCTTCTGCATCAAGGTCACCGCCGTTTTTCTGTCTGTCCAGCATATAGCTTTTAGGCTCGGGCATATCCTCACCGCTTAAATCCGACTCAGCAGGCAGTTCCATTACTGTCAGCTTTCTGCCACCGGGATTTCCGCTTATCAAGTTTTTCTTTCAAAGCCTTGGATTTTCTGCCGCTCCCGGCTCTCGCACCGCCTCTTGCTGTGCCGTCTTTCGCCATACAATCACCTCCGTAGGGTAATACCCCGTTTGATTTCGCTTTTTTCGTGTGTGACACCCCGGGCCGTTGTCCGAGATGAAGGCTGTAGAGATTTTTACCCCCTACCGGTCACCGTCTTATTTGTCTGTCACCGATTTCAAGGTGAATTTTATTGTGACAGCTTTTACAAAGTGACATCAGATTGCTTTCCTCATTCGTTCCGCCTTGAGAAACAGGAATAATATGATGCACTTCATCAACAGGAGTGATTCTATCTTCCTCAAGGCACCTCTCACACAACGGGTGAGCTGAAACATAACGCTCACGAACCTTTCGCCATGCTCTGCCGTACCTGATGTTTACATCAGCTCTGCGTTCATATTTGTTGTAGCGTCTGTTCTGTTCTTTCTCGTGCCGTTCACAATATTGTTTGTCAGTAAGGTTGGGACATCCCGGGAAAGCACAAGGCCTTTTCGGTTTTTTGGGCAAGTGTCACACCTCCTTTTTGGCATAAGAAAAGCCCTGCGGATTTCTCCACAAGGCTTTTCAAAGTCTATTTCACTGTTTATATTATAGCAGATGTTCATACTGTAGTTCTATGGAATTTACTGTCAACTTTCAGGAATTTCAAAAATTTTTAAGGCTTTATTCCTCATCTTAAACACATTGTCAATACTGCAATTCATCTTAACCGCAATTTCCTCCCAGGTTTTAAAGCATAAATATCGCAGTTCAAGAAGTATCTGATATTCAGGCTTTTTAACCATTTTTATTGTCCTCACAATATCACGCTTTAAATCCACAAGTCTGTCTATGTCCCTGTTGATTTCTTCCTGCAAATCAACAATCTTTACAACAGTATCCTCTAAACGGGAGTTACTGATGCTTTGACTTTTCGGCATATCCGATAATGTAGATGTGCATTTTGTTGCAAGAAGATTGAGTGCTTTCAACTGTTCAATCTTTGAGTCTATTCTCTTGTCAAGGTGATATGCCTGACTTAAATATTCCTTTGCCGTCATTTTAGAAAACCTCCCAAATCTGCCTTAACGGCATCTATCAATCCGACTGTGTTTTATCCTTTCGCTGAAGTGCTTTCAAAATCTGCTCATCAATAGTGCCTTTTGCGATTATGTGCTGAATTACAACGGTGTTTTTCTGACCTTGACGGTACAGCCTTGCATTTGTCTGCTGATACAGTTCAAGACTCCAGGTTAAGCTGAACCACACAAGTATTGAACCTCCGCTTTGAAGATTAAGTCCGTGACCTGCACTTGCAGGGTGTATAAGTGCTACCGGGATTTCGCCTTTATTCCATTTGCTGATACTTGTATCTGTATCAAGTTTTGAAAACGGAATATGCAGACTTTTAAGCCGTTCTGCAATTCGCTCAAAATCGTGTTTGTACCAATATTCCACTAAAAGAGGTTTTCCGTTCATACTTTCGATAATGTCCTCAAGTGCGTCAAGCTTTCGACTGTGAATTTCAATGATGTTCTGCTTATCATCGTAAATAGCACCGTTTGACATCTGGCATAGCTTATTTGAAAGTGATGCGGCATTTGATGCAGTGATTTCTCCCTCTGCAATTTCAAGGACTAAATTTTTCTTCATTTCGTCATAGTGCTTTTTTCTCTTTGTCCAGTAACTCAAACCTCATAATTACTGACTACAAGCTCCGGCATTTTCAGATATTCATTGGCTTTCATTGAAACTGTAATGTTGGAGATTTTTTCATATATGGCTTGTTCTGCATACGGTAAAGGCTTGTATGAATAAATAACCTGTCCGTTCATCTTGTCTGGTTTGAAATACTTATTTCTGTACTGTCCGATAAATCTCCCAAGTCGCTCTCCCATATCAAGAATTTTAAATTCTGCAAATAAATCCATAAGTCCGTTTGATGACGGAGTGCCTGTTAAGCCGACTATGCGTTTCACCTTTGGTCTTACCTTCATCAGTGCTTTAAAGCGTTTTGTCTGATGATTTTTGAATGATGAAAGCTCGTCTATTACAAGCATATCAAAGTTAAAGGAAATGCCGCTTTTCTCAACAAGCCATTGAATATTTTCTCGGTTGATTATGTAGATGTCTGCATCTGCATTAAGCGCCGCAATTCGTTGTTCCTCTGTACCAACAGCTAATGAGTATCTCAGTTCTGAAAGGTGATCCCATTTCTTTATCTCGTCAGGCCATGAAAATTTTGCAACACGTACAGGTGCTATAACAAGTACCTTACGCACTTCGAAACTGTCAAACAACAGCTCGTTTACTGCAGACAGCGTGATTGAAGTTTTTCCTAAACCGCAATCCAAAAACAAAGCTGAAACAGGGTGTGACTTCAAATATTCAATAGCATATTTCTGATAGCTATGCGGTTCGTATTTCATCAATTATCCCTCCAATCTGTTCTGCATCATCAAGCACATACACCTTGAAACCGAGTTTTTTAAGTAATCTATGCCTTGCCTTTTGCAAAGGGCGAGGTTTTTTGTTCGGTGCTTTTACTTCAACAAAGGCAATTTTCCCGAAAGGCAACAGCACAAGCCTGTCCGGCATTCCGTCAAAGCCGGGAGATACAAATTTAGGACAGATGCCGCCCATTTGCTTTACTGCTATTACCAATTTTTCTTCTGTTATCTTTTCTTTCAATCGTGCAACCTCCATCAAATGTGATATGTGGAGGTCTATGGAGTGTATTTCCGTAATTTTATATATACATTTATTTTATCTCTTTAAGAGAAGTTATAGAAAAGACATCCATAGACTTCCACATTAAAAGAAAAACGCTTTTATTCAAGGAATTCTGACTTTAATCTCAAACCGATAATAAGGTTACAATCCCTTGTCTTTTTATGGTCGAAACCGCTGCTTTCCAAGGCAGTGTAAAAATCAGCCGTACTGCGAATAAAGTCACCCACTGTGTGCAATAGGAACGATATGCGTTATACACTTCACCGGATTTGGCCGTATAGTTTTCATCAACCTCACAACACTCCGAAAGAAAATGCGACATCCAGTCATTGTTTTCCTTGTACTTGCGAATTGCATCCTTTACTTTCTGTGGCGGTTCGATATGGTAGTTCTCCTCAATGACTTTTTTTGCACCCTCAATAATCCAGGATAAAACAGCACTGCCTGCGTTCTCAAATAGATAGTCAGCAAAATTTTTCACATCGTTACTGCCTTCAATTTTCGCCTCAAAGGGAATTACAATCAGTCTTCGCCATGTACCTTTATCAATAGCACCGACCTTTGGCAGGTGGTTTGTGTAAAGCACGAGTGTGTGGCTCGGAATATATGAAAATGGTGCTTTGTATTTCTTTTCAGCATATATTTCATCAGTAGAGCAAAGCTGCTTTACATTTGAGGTATTAAGTCGCATACCTTCTTCTAATTCCGCTGCAATAAGCAGTCTTTTTCCTTTTGCCTCGGCAAGCTCGGGTTTCACATTCCTTTTACACCCAACCGTCAGTACATCGGCAGAAATATTACCGCTGTAAGTACCAAGCACACGGGATACTACATTCCAAAATGTAGATTTTCCATTTCGACCTTCTCCGTAGCAATAATCAGAGCCTCAACATATACCTTGCCGATAGCTGAAAGGCCTACTATTCTCTGCACATACTCAATAAGGTCATTGTCATTGCAGAAGAAGGTATCGAGTGCATTCTCCCATAAATCAGTACCCACCTTATCGGCATTGACTGCTGTTTGCTTTGTAATATAGTCAAAGTTATTGTGCTCCTGTATTTCGTCTGTCCCTTTGCGAAGGTCATATGTACCGCTTGGTGTGTTGAGCAAATTCGTTCTTATCCAAAAGGTCCTGCGTAATACACACCATAGGTCTGACTTCCTTGAGTGCAGAAGAAATGTACTTTGAATCTCTGCGTTTAATTGCATATTTCTTGTAAATTAATGCATCCTCATACATTTCATAGGAGTGTGCCTGCAATTTGTTGAAAGCAGATACTGCTTTTTTAGCACCCATCTGTGCAAGAATTTCAAAAGCACCGTTTTGCTCCATTTCTTTGAGCCTTTTATTTATCTCTGTTTCCGCCTCGGCAAGTTGTCTTGTGGTAAGCTCCTGTGCCACAGCCTGTGACAACGGGTCAGATTCTTCCCAAAAACTGCCGTTGTAAACAAGGTAACCCGTTGATGGTGAATACCTTAAACTTTCATTGTATTCTCTTGCAAGCACAACTGCCTGTCCTACATCCGAGTAATCTTCCGGTTTCAGTTTTAAGTTTGCATTGTACTGTTCGGGCGGAATATATCCTGCCTGTGAGGAAACCTTTTCACCGAACTTTAAAGCACTGTTCCATATAATTTTCAGTTCTTCATCAGCAAGAGGAGGATTGCATTTTTCTGCTTTCTGTAAATACAACTTATAAGCCTCGTCGGTATCACCGTAGCGTTTGATGATTCTTCCCGCATAATGTGACATTGTGCTGTTCCTTTTACCCTGCGGAATTTCACTCTGCTGATTATCCCAACTCTCGAAATCCTTATCATCAAGATAATCTACGATGTTATTGCTGCCGCCATAGAATTCTACCTGTGGTTCTGCCACACCAAAGAGCAGTCTTGCACTGTCCAGTGCGTTACTATCAAAGTAGGGAAAAGAAGAAACTATCCTTTTCTTAAGGAGCGTGTATTCTCTAGAGTCTGTCATTTTAGGTATAGAAAAGTACACATGAAATCTTGGACGAGCAGACCTGCCGTCTTTTACTTTCATATGACTTTTACTGTAAACAGCAACAAAAGCAACATCAGGGAAAGCCATAGCAACTTCAAAAGGTGTAATCCAATCATCAAGATTATCACTGTGGTCATTGTCACAATCGAGAGGAACATTATCAGCACTGATAAAATTGGAATTACTGCGATAGTTATCCTTATATTCTGCCGTGACATGGTCATATTTCATTGCCTCTTTCATAGATGTTTCATCTGTGATAATATGTTTATTAGGATAAATGCAATTAGACAGACTGTGAGTACAGTCTGCCGTATAAATAGTTAGTTTAATCATTCTGTTATCTCCCTCAAATCTTCAGTGAAATATCTGATTTTCTTTTTCATTTTTTCTGCCAGTGCAATTTCTTCTGCCATACCTTCGGTAATGCAATAACCAAACACCCACAGTTCAGCACATTTTCCGAGAAATACTTTATTCATAAACATTGCAAGACCTCTTTCGTGCTGTTCTGATAAGTATTGAGGAAGAAGAAGGTGTGGGGCAAAGGGTATAGTGTTCTTTGCAACAGCAAATCTTGAATACATTCTGGCATTAGCTGTATTTCTTTCTATATCACCGGAATAAGGACTGCAGATATAAACCATAGGTCGAAGGCGGCGGCTTTTCGTGCCGCTCGCTCTTCCTTTTCAATTTTTGTCAAGGCCTCATATGTAACCGGGTCGAAGTAACCTTCTGCGTTGTATTTATCAATCGACATATTTTTTCTCTCTTTCAATATTTGGAAGAATACCGTCAGACTTCAAAAGCTCATATATAAACAATCTACCTTTTTGCGTCCAAATAGGTATGCGGTTTTGTATGAACTGTTCCGTCACTACCGGAATAGCTGTTCGTTTTAGTGCTTGTGTAACCTAACTCTGAGTATTTCTGATACAAAAGCCATATCTTATTGCCCTGCTTGTACTGCACACCTTTTTTATGAAGGTATTGATTCATTCGGTTTGCACTCCAACCGTAGTCCTTCGCAATTACCGAAATCGCAACAAGGTCTTTACAGTTAAGAACAACATCATAGTATGATGCTTTTGGTTTCATTTCAGAAATCTGCTGTTTCTGAACAGCCACAGTTTCCGTTAACAATTTTGTTTTCTCTCGCTCAGCCTTTAATTCAGTAAGTGCTGCAATCAGCATATCGGGATTGTTCAGAACCTCATCTATTGCATAGATGCCGTGCCTACGGATAGCAGGTAGAACTTCACTTGTAACCCAACGCTTGAACTTTTTGGCATTTGGAAGTTTGCTTGAAAGGATAAGGCTGTAAAGACCTGATTCATTAATAATCCAGCCACCACGCTGTCCTAAACTCGATAACGATTCGTTATTGAGTTTGTCATCTTCGTCCACATGGTCAGCTAATGCCTTGCTTGGATTTGTGTAACCGAGGATTTCAGCTACATCCTTACCAAAAAATATGGCTCATCATTTATTGTCAATGTACGGACAGAGCCAAATTCCGCATTCTTAAAAATCTGTAATTCACTCATTAGAATTACCTCCTGCATTTTATTGAGGTTGACCCTCTACCTCATAGCCTTGGGAGAGGGTCAGATTGGACAACTTTAGAAAATTTCCTGAAGTTTTTTCTTGGCTCTCTGCAAACGCTTGTATACCGTACCCCTTTTCAATCCGTTTCTTTGTGCATATTCCTCAGGTGTCATATCATCAAGACAAACTGCGATGATTACATCGGCATACTCAGGTTTTAGCATCTCACGGATTTGCTGACACAATGCCTCGTATTCATATTGACCGTTGCGTTCTTCTTCCTGCGAATTATCAGCAACAGTATCAATACCATCACTCTCATCAGGCTCCTCGTCATCTTTTCTGAACTGTCTTTTCAAGTTACCACGGTGTCGATTGAACTTGTGCCAGCTGTTGTACTCTGGCCTATTAAACTGTTCTTCAAAAGCTTCCTGTATCATCGCTTCTTTTTCTTCCTGTGTAAGATTTTCGTCACCCTCTAAAGAAAGGCTGACCCACATCTCTTCACTGTTTACCTCTAAGATTTGATACTTGTTTTCATAACGAATCTTTAACTTCATTCTTTTGTCCTTTCCGCCTGACTCTTAGCGGAAGGGCAAAGGGATAAAAATAAGGCCGGTGCTTTAGAAGTACCGACCATATCGCCTGAAAAAGAGCAGAAGGAAACATGGGTACTTCTATCGCACCCAACCACAGGTTGTCCTGTGGCTAGTGCCGATATCTGTATCCCAACGCCCTTATAGCTAATCAAGGCCTTGTGATATTAATTTTTGTGTTCTCTCACAAAGGGAAGATAGCAGATAGATTATTCGGATTTTTTCTGCCTATCATTTGGTAAAATTACTTTCTGCCAGGTTTCGTCTGCGATAATGCACTGCCTGCAACAGATTTTGCAGTCTTACCGTAACGACCGTCTTTGAGGATTTTGCTTGCCTTTGAAGCAACTGCACTTGATGTCTGCTTTGAGTTTTTAGCCATTGCCAATCACCTCCTCACAAATTGAGTATTCTGTTGGTTTAAAGCCAATTTACATATTTTTTTGATTAAAAAAGTTGGTGTTTGTCAATTTTATTTGTAAAAAGTACAAAGTTCTGATATAATATACATATGGATCTTCGCATTGGCTTTAAGAACCTACTACTACTATACAAAATGGTCTCATTCAAAATTGGACAGTTTAGGACGGTGTAGGACAAGCAGGACAAAAAAGGGGACAAAACGATGTTATTTACAGAACTTATGCATTCAATCCATCCTCACTTGATGAAAGATGCAGATGTACCATCCTTTACAAGGAATATTATTCAGATGCTGTGTGACATCCCAGAAAAAGATTGGTATACAAAAAAAGACCCATCTTCAGAACAAAGGTACAAAGATGAGTCCTTACGAAAATTTTATAATAGAGGCTTAACTAAGAAACTTGCGAAATCAATGCTGGGAAGACTTAACAAAGATAACTTCGTTGAGTCTATTAACGATCCTGATAGAAATGATGTTGTTCTTGAAGGCTTAGTAAATGACATCCGACCCTTTTATAATGACAATCTAGACGTCTTAAATGTTGCAGATGTGCTGTTTGATTTGTTTCACAAATCCTTGGAATACATTGTCAACCCCGAATTGGAAAACGATAGAAAAATCAGACAGGCACAACATTACTCCGATAAGGCAAAGGGCAATTTCGGTTCTGGTCTCGTTGATGACTGTAAATATACTTGTTCCATGTCCTTGTGCGGTAAACACTTACAAACACTCGGAATTCACAATCAGAGTGTTGCTGACTATGAAATCATCCTTATTGATGAGTCAAAAGGCTTAACATATGACAATTTGATTGCCGTATGCCATGAATGTTTCCAAAAATATACCCTTTCACACACAAATGCAGATGAAAAGAATTTAAAAGCAATAAAAAAACTCCAAGCCGATGCAAGGAGTAGCAGACAAACTTTAGATGATATTGAAATCAACAAAGGTATAGACCTTGTTATAGAAAATCTTTCAAATGCTAAGCCATCTGAATTGAAGAAATTAACATATGATCCTGTTTCTGTGTCGAGAAAAATTGATGAGAATACAAGTTATTTCCTTGTGAATGATATCAAAAATAATGTTACTCGATATTACCAGTACATAAAAAATACAATGCGAAATCTATCCATAAAAAATGTTTATAGTGATGACCTTATTCGTGCTCAAATGAAAGAGTCCTATAAGCAATTAGCAGCTAAAAAGCTGTCACCGGAACAAATATTTTATGAACTGTCAGAACGAATCCGAAGAATAACAAAGCAGGATATTCGTTTTTGCTATATCGTAGTTTCGTATTTTGTACAATCGTGTGAGGTGTTTCATGATATTACCAAATAAATTATTTTCATACAATCAAAGTGTCCTTTCTAAAATACCTTCATTTCTGGAAAGCCTTGATAGACCACAAACACCAAAGGAGTTATATCTAAATATGCGGAATGCTATTAGTAGTCCTATGGAATTTATGGATGTGCTGGATTGCCTATACGCACTTTATAAAATTGAGATTGATCAGGAAGGGAGAATCTATAAATGCTAAAGGAGATATACTGTGAACTCTTAAAAACAAAAACAAGACCAAGTGGCAAGATTATCTTCCACAATGGTCTAAATGTAATATTAGGAAGTAAAGTTGGCACTACATCCATCGGAAAATCAACTTCTCTATTGATTATTGATTTCGTATTTGGTGGAGATACCTATTCTAAAAGTGATGCAGTAAAGGAACTTGGTAACCATACTATATATTTTACTTTTAACTTTAATGGCAAAGACCACCACTTTGCTAGATCTACGAATTCTTCTGCAAACATTGGCATCGTTGATGCCAATGGCAATATTATCACTACACAAACGAAAGGGGATTATATTAAATGGTTAGAACACCAATATCATATGGATTATGAAGGAATGCAGTTTAGAAACACACTTAGTAGATTTTTTCGCATATACGGAAAAAACAACTATAGTGAGTTGCACCCTCTTCAAACACGTGGTGGTACTGAGTCAAAAAAAGATGCTATTAAAATTCTGGTAACACTATTTGATCGATACTCAGAAATAAAAGCATTCGAGGAACAAATCAGTGATGTCGACAAACGTATAACTGCATTTAGAGAAGCTAGAAAATATGAATTTATACCGTCCGCAGTTGATGGCATAAAAAAATATGAGGAAAATCTCTCTATGATATCCTCACTCAAACATGAAAAAGAACAACTTGAAGCAACCAACAATAGCGGCATTACCTCTAACGATATAGAAAAAGCAAATGAATCTAATTACTTGAAATTGCAGTTAAGAGATGCTCGTGTTAAATTGCAACAAAAGAAAAGTGATTTGCACCTCATCAATTTAAATATTAGTCAAGGTGTATATCCTACTGAAGCTGACCTGAAAAGTCTTTCTGATTTCTTTCCAGAAGCAAACTTTAGAAAACTTATGGATATTGAAAGATTTCATAATAAAATACAGGCGATTCTTGAGGAAGAATTATTAGAAGCCAAAAAAGATGCAGAGCAGGCAATTAAGCTTTAGAAGAGGTTGTTGAAAGTTTGCAAAGGCAGATTGAAGAAATTAAGCCATCTATGGCATTTAGTCATGAATTTTTGGATGCCTATACACAGCTTGATCGCAGAATTCATAAACTTGAAGATGAAAATGATGCATTCATCACCAGGAATAGACTGCAGAATGAAAAAAAGCTGGCAAACAAACGATTGAAAGAACATATGAAAATCATCTTGCATGAATTAGAAGTACAAATCCAAGAAAAGCTGACAGAAATAAGTGATTTTGTTTCGGAAGGTATTGACAACTTTCCTGTTATTAGAATCAATGAAGCAGACAGTTATACCTTTGAAACTCCAAGAAACACTGGAACCGGAACAAACTATAAAGGTATGCTGTTTTACGACCTAAGCATTTTAAAGCTCACAAACCTGCCGGCAATTGCTCACGATTCTCTGCTATTTCCATATATTTCTGATAGAAACATTTGCAGATTATTGCAACTATATTCTGAAGAAAAAGATAAGCAGATTTTTATTTCCTTTGACCATGAAGAAAATTACGGCAAAGAAACCAATGAATTATTGCAGAAATATAAGGTACTTAAAATTGATGCTGAAGGAGAAGCTTTATTCGGAAAACAATGGGGCAGAAAGGACTCGACACATGAGAATTCAATATAACAAACTTTGGAAATTAATGATTGATAAGAATATGAAGAAAGCTGACCTTCGTGAGAAAGCAGAAATCAGTGCTAACTCCGTCGCAAAACTCGGTAAAAATGAACCTGTTCGACTTGATATTCTAATGAAGATAGCAGATGCATTAGATTGTAAAGTTGAAGATTTATTTGAAACCGTAAGAGATACGAATAACTCAAGTAATTAATCATAGGAGGTATAGAAATGAAAATCAATACATTAAACGACTTGTATGAACTTTCTAAAGAAAAACTTGAAGGTCAACATGGTACAATTACCATTACTTTTGCCAATAGAAATCACGTATATTCTGGCAATGATGTTATAGGTAATTGTTTGCAAGAGTGGTTGCCGAACTGGTTTCAATTTATTGGTGTGGATATTCAACCTGGGAGTGGAACACAGGTATTTCCAGATTTCATGGCAAAATTCAACGGAGTAGAATATGCTGTAGAAGTCAAAGCTTGGAATATAAATAATTCTCCCGCTTTTGACCTAGCAAATTTTCAGAGTTTTCTGGAAACAACATATTCATCACCAGGAAAACTAAACGCACAATATTTTATTTTAGGTTATAAACCCGAAGACGATGGTTTTTCTCAAGGGTTTACTGTCCAAAAGGTATTTTTGAAACACATATGGGAAATAACATCTTCTACAACAAAATATCCAGTTGGGCTCCAGGTAAAACGTGGAAATCCGTATGCAATGCGTCCATTTAATTTCTATAAGAAACCAGATAAGTGTTTTCAAAACAAGCAGGAATTTATACTGGCAGTGAAAGAAACATTCGAAATGTTTCCTAATCCAGTATTAACCTTTAGTCCGGAAGAATGGTATCAAAAAGTTTCACAATATTAAAAAATATGGTAGTTGCTTAAAAAATTAGCAACTGCCATATTCTTTATTTGTCTTCCAAATAGGTATCTAATAATTTTTCAGAAACTGCTTTTATTACAGGCACACATACTGTATTGCCTAACAAATCAAAAGCCTCTGCTTCTTTTAAAAACTCTAAATTATAATCTTCTGGATAACCAAAAAGCTTAAGTCCTTCATTTATAGAAAGTGTTCGAAGCCCATCTTGTACTGGTACTGCCAATTTTTGTATATCAGTAGCCACAAGTGTAGGGGTCACATCATTTGGAGAAAGTATTTTTGAATATTCGAAAGATAATTTGCCTGTGACAATATTATAACCCCTCTCCAGCGTTTCATCTGGTATTCTTCGGTTACCTACTAGCTGTTTAGGATATTCATAGGCTAAATATCCTTTATCTACTAAATCGGTCAGCAATTCATGTAGGTTTTCATGGGGATAAAAAGTACTGATCATACTTTCAGTTAACGGCATTCCATCCATCCACTTTATTCCTATTATATCTGCCCACTTTTTATTTCGCCTCTGTCGTAATAATAACTCTAACAGTTCTCGTTGATCATCTGAAATTTCGCCCTTTAATCCTATATCCCAGCTGTGAATATTATTATCACCACCACGCTTATCTTTGATTGACTTACCATATAATTCTTCAACTTTATAATGCTCTAATAGTTTTTCTGTAAAAAATGTATGTTTAGCTGGGATACTATAATCTATAATATCTTTAAGAACGCTATGTGAGACAGTAAAATTTTCAAGATTATTTACCTTTCTACCTCTATACCCTATAAAATAGATTCTGTTTCTCGACTGTGCAAGACCAAAGTCTTTACCGTTTAGTACTTTTGTCTCAACACTGTAGCCTAATTCAATCAGCGTGTTGACAATCACTTTGAAAGTTCTGCCTTTATCATGATTTACTAGCCCTTCAACATTCTCTAAAACAAATCCAAGCGGTTTTTTTTCCATCAATATTTTTGCTACATCAAAGAACAAAGTTCCCCTTGTATCCTGAAAACCCATCCCTAATCCAGCCTGTGAAAATGCTTGACAAGGAAAACCAGCTAATAAAAATTCGAAGTTCGGAATATTTGAAATTCGAACTTTTGTAATATCACATCTTGCGTCTTCACCAAAATAATTTTTATATGCTTTTAAAGCAGCTGGCTTGATATCACTAGAAAATACACATTTGCCAATAAGTCCCGTTTCTCTCAATGCCTGCTCAAAACCTAATCGAATACCTCCTAGTCCACAGAACAAGTCGATATATCTTACTTCATTTGTATTCTGTTTAAGCTCCTTTGCAAGTTGTTCCAACCCAATATATATTAGTTCTCTACATTTTTGAGAAAAGTTTTTACTGGACGGTAATTGTGAATTCTCTATCATTTCCTTCTCATTATCATCTAATAAATTGTGATGGGTTTCTTATATTATTAACAGATTTTCTTCCAACTCCATTTCTATATCCACCATGCATAACGCTCACCTCTAGATTTTTTTCTATCATACCATAAAGGCATTTGTTTTTTCAAGATACACGAAACCCAATATTTAAATTTTCTCTGACTTTTAATAGTATATTTTATTCATTAATTTTCACACTTATCGACTCAATCCCATATTTTCTATTTTGACAAGTTTCAGTAAAGTTAAAAATACCGAGAGTTCAGGCAGCTTTACAAATCAACTGTCCAAACCCGTCGGAATTGTGCAT
>ENA-OQMZ01000067-OQMZ01000067.1-human-gut-metagenome-genome-assembly--contig:-NODE-67-length-38606-cov-3.402999_pt1 | contig 38606 bp, 44 predicted proteins | sample MGYA00242621_ERZ504862 | MGnify/ENA primary metagenome ERZ504862 (study PRJEB26092, sample SAMD00036393) | human gut metagenome | host: Homo sapiens | study: EMG produced TPA metagenomics assembly of...
TTCAAGCGTACCTTCTTGGTAATGCCGTAAATGTATCTGCTAGCTTTTAATATCCTCATCGGTAAAATCTCTGTGCTTACGGTCAACCATTATAACCCATCTTGCGGGCGTCAATAAACAGGGTTTTGCTTTTTGCTTTTTGTTCTTGGTAATAAACCAAAGGGTAACAGGAATGGTAACGCTGTAAAAGAGCTGAGTCGGCAGAGCGACGATACCTTCCACAAGGTCAGCCTGAATAATGTTCTTCCTAATTTCTCCCTCGCCGCTGGACTGAGAGGATAAAGCACCGTTAGCAAGTACAAGACCGATTTTTCCATTCGGTGCAAGGTGGTGTATCATATGCTGAATCCACGCATAGTTGGCATTGCCGGCAGGCGGTGTTCCGTATTTCCAACGAACATCTTCTTTGAGCTTTTCCTGTCCCCAGTTGGAAAGATTGAAAGGCGGATTTGCCATAATGAAATCTGCTTTCAGTGTTTTATGTAAGTCATTGAAGAATGTATCTGCTTGATATGCACCGAAGTCTGCATCAATACCACGAATAGCCATATTCATTTTAGCCATTTTCCAAGTGTCGGCATTGGACTCCTGACCGTAAACGGCGATTTCGCCACGCTTACCGCTGTGTGCCTGAATGAACTTTGCACTCTGTACGAACATACCGCCCGAACCGCAGCAAGGGTCATATACGCGGCAATTCTTGAACGGCTTTAAGATAGCAACAATTGTTTTAACAATACTTGCAGGAGTATAGAACTCGCCACCCTTAACACCTTCGTAAGCGGCGAACTGCTGAATACAATACTCATAAGTTCTGCCGAGCAGGTCTTTGCTTTCCTCGGTGTCGCCCATATCCATATTAGTGAACAGGTCAACAACATCGCCCAAAACACGCTTGTCCAAATCAGGGCTGGCATAGTTTTTAGGAAGCACATTTTTAAGGGTTGTGTTTTCCTTTTCTATGGCTCTCATTGCATCATCAATAACTGTTCCTATTTCAGGTGTGTGAGCAGCAGAAGCAATTTTGCTCCAACGGGCATCTTCGGGAACAAAGAAAATATTATCCTCCGTATAGGCATCCCTATCATCTTCAAACCCGTCACCCTCAGCGACAAGCTGCTGATATCGCTTTTCAAAAGCAGTAGAAATGTAACGCAAGAAGATTAAGCCAACGATTACCTTTCTGTATTCTGCCGCAGGTATATGTCCCCAAAGGTGCAAGCTGCATCCCATATTTGTTTTTCAAAGCCAATATTGGCGTTACTTTTTGAGCCATTTCTATTTTTCTTTCCTCTCAATGATTTGTATTCGATTATTATTTATGTATAAAGTTACAATTATAAGTTTAATTATATCACATCACCATGTCGAATTCAATAAAATTATTTATAATACCTGCTTTTTTAATCACTTTTTTGTGTATTTTGTTATACGAAATCTATAAAATATTAGCACTTGAATAAACAAAAAGCTGAGGAGCAAATATCCTCAGCCTTTATACTTATCTTTAAATTTCAATTTCACTGCCATCTTCAAAACGAATTGAATATCTGGCTGCATACCATCCTACATTATCGTTTTCAAATTCAAGCTTTAAGTCATCTGCAACCGAGAGCGGATTTATATTATCGTCAATATATTTTGGTTTGCCGTAACGAATTCCATCCAAACATTCAAGCCCTTTATCATCATGTAATTCATGTTTAGCAACACTATGAATATTCTGTCTAGCAACGAGATAAATCTTTTTCATAATATAACCTCCGATATATAATTTACTAATTTTTGACAAGTTGCTTTCAGGGCTATTTTTTCAAAAGCTAACTTAATCAAAGGGAATCTGCAAAAATGCAATCGATTTCTCTGACATTTTTACCTATCAATAATATTATACTAAACATTTTATTCATTTATCCAACCCTTAAACAAAAAAATATTGATTTTTTAGCATGCTCAAAGTTTTATGCATTGGCAGTTTTTGGATATTGCAGTCATGTTATACAGTTCGTTTTTGAAATTTGCGAGTAAAAAATCTTTGTGCTACGGTGTAATAAATTTTAAAAATATATTATCTTGTTTCCTTGAAAATCGGCAGGCAAACTAAAATGACAGTAAGTTTGACAGTAAGTTTGACTGCATTTTATCTTGTTTTAACTTAATTCAAAATTACTCAACTGAATTTTTGAAATCTCAAAAACCCAGTGTTTAAGCCACTTTTAAGGCATTTTAAGTAATTTTGGCAAAAAATAAAAGGCGGTTAAAAAACCACCTTTACTGGTGCGGGTGACAGGACTTGAACCTGCACATCGGTTGACACTAGAACCTAAATCTAGCGCGTCTGCCAATTCCGCCACGCCCGCACGTGTGTATTTCAACAAGATAAACTTGCGAAAATCAAAATATTAAATTGTTTCACAAAGGTAGCGTGACCAAAATCTAGCGCGTCTGCCAATTCCGCCACACCCGCATTTTTAATTTCTGCAAGACCTACCGTTAGATAATACTATAAATATCAGCAAAAGTCAAGTATAAGCAAGCAGTATATTATTACTGCTTGCAGAACACGATTCCGTCTTTTTTGCTGATTGACTTGATTTTTGCCAAAGATTCAACTCTTATGCCCATATCACGAACGAGGTTGCCGCCGCCCTGATAAGCTTTTTCGATAACAATTCCCGCACCTGCTGTTTTTGCGCCTGCTTTTTCAATAAGCATAAGAAGTGCCGTTAAGGCGCTGCCCTTTGCAAGAAAATCGTCAATGATAAGCACATTGTCTTCTTTGCTCAAAAATTCCTTAGAAACAACTATGTCATAGTCCTTTTTATGAGTGTATGAGTGGACGGTTGCGTTGTATGTATCTGAGTAAATGTTTATCGTCTTTGTCTTTTTTGCAAAAACAACCGGAACACCAAAATACTGAGCCGCAAGACAGGCAATGCCAATTCCCGACGCTTCGATTGTCAGAATTTTTGTTATGTTTTCGTCCTTGAAAAGTCTGTAAAATTCCTTGCCAAGCTCACACACAAAATTGACATCAATCTGATGATTGAGAAAGCTGTCAACCTTTAACACATTGTCGGCACCAATATGTCCGTCTTTAAGAATTCTGTCTTCTAAAAGTTTCATATCAATCTCTTTTCTGAAAAATAAAATAGTAACAAACAATACGATAGATTATACTACAAATATTTGCACATTTCAATTGATTTTTGTGATATTCCATGCCTTATTTTTCTTATTTTCGGAAAATATTAAATTCAGACACAAAAAAGGCAGTCGTGATAAAGCGACTGCCCCTGCGGTTTATACTTCAATATTTTTTATTGAATCAAATTCGTCCGTGATTTCTTTTGACGGCTTTTTTGAAAGAAGAGAAACAACAACATTCACAATAAGCGCAAGTCCGAAGCCTACAACAAGTGAATAAAGATTTGTTGCCGCATAAAGCGTCTGACCGTTTACAAGCGGAATATAGTCCCATATGATAACTGTCAGAGCACCTGTTGCCATGCCGCTGATTGCACCCGAAAGTGTTGAGCGTTTCCAGAAAAGTGCCAACAGAACAACAGGTCCGAATGCCGAACCGAATCCTGCCCATGCATCCGAAACAAGTCCCATAATGCTTGATTTAGGATTAAGTGCAATGAAGAATGCGATTACAGCAACAACTGCAACTGCGATTTTTCCGACCAAAAGCGAACTCTTTTCGCTTGCATTCTTTTTAACAGCACCTTTGTAAAGATCCTCCGAAACAGCCGATGCAGTGACAAGAAGCTGACTGTCTGCTGTTGACATAATTGCGGCAAGGATTCCGCAAAGGAAAATACCGCCGATAAAGATAAGCACGCCGTTGCCTGAGAAAAGCTGCTGGATTGTTCTGATGAATACAGATTCGCTTGTTGCATCGTCAAGCTGTGCTGTAAGGTAGCCTCTTGCGATAAGACCGATAAGGCATGACGCAGTAAGTGAAATAATTACCCAAACAACAGCAATTTTTCTTGACTTCTTGATTTCTTCATTGCTCTTTACAGCCATGAATCTGACGAGAATATGCGGCATACCGAAGTAACCGAGTCCCCACGCAAGGTTTGAAATAATCGAAACAGCCGAAACAGGCGTTCCGTCACCGTTTACAAAGAAGTTAAGGAACTGAGCAGGCTGTTCAACACCTTTTGCGGCAAGTGCAGAACTGAAGCTTGTGTCAAATGTGAGAATTGCATATGCAAGCACCGGAACGGTAAGGATTGCAACAATCATCATAAGTCCCTGAATGAGGTCGGTTGTACAAACTGCCTTGAAACCGCCCATGAATGTATATACAAGAATTACTACTGCGGCAACGATAAGACCGATAACATAAACCCGATTGTAGTTTTCGTCACCGCTTGCGCTGTCCGAGAAGAGCGTTGCAAAAAGCTTTGCACCCGAACTGAATGCCGACGCTGTGTAAACCGTGAAGAAAACTGCGATGATTGACGCCGAAACAATCTTGATTATGTTTTTATGGTCACGGTAGCGATTTTTGAAAAAGCTCGGAATAGTGAGCGAGTTGCCTGCCACAATTGTGTATTTACGAAGTCTTGCCGAAACAATGTACCAGTTGAGAATTGTGCCGATAAGAAGTCCTATGGCAATCCATACCTCGCCTGTGCCGGCAAGGTATACGGCGCCCGGAAGTCCCATCAAAAGCCAACCGCTCATATCAGATGCCTGTGCCGACATTGCGGCTGTCCAACTGCCGAGGTTTCTGCCTCCGAGAAAGTAGTCCTCATTGTTCTTGTTGCCCTTTGAGCAAACAAAGCCTATTACGATCATAATAATCATATAAGCTATAAACGCACAAAGAACTATTATGTTGTTTGTTGTCATTATGCCCCTCCTGAAATTTAATTTATAAATCAAATACCTTTTAATTTTACCAAAAATGAATAAATAAATCAAGTGAATTGCAGTATTTAGGGCTTTTATGCAGATAATTTGTGCATTTGCAAAAATTCAGGAGTAACATTTTGCACATAATTACGAATAAAATAACTTTTATATGCATTTAAAGGGGGATTTTGTGTTGATTTGAAGAATCAAAAGTATTATAATTACATTGATTGCAAATTGACTGTAAAAAGGTATGTGGAGAGATAGAAATGAATATGGTAAAAAGAACTTGGGCAGAAATTTCACTTAATGCAATTGAGCATAACTATAATGTAATAAGAAATAAGGTTGCAGACGATACAAAGGTCTGTTGTGTTATAAAGGCTGACGGCTACGGCCACGGTGCAGTTGAGCTTTCACAGATTTATGAAAAACTCGGAGCGGATTTTTTTGCTGTTTCAAATATTGACGAGGGTATAGAAATCAGAAAAAAACGGTTCAAAACTTCCTATTGTGATTCTTGGCTACACTCCCGTTTCAGAGGCTGAAAATCTTGCTGAATATGATATTTCTCAGGCTGTTTTTTCACTTGAGTATGCAAAGGAGCTTTCCGAAAAATGTGTTGAAGAGGATTGTATCTGCAAAATGCACATCAAGGTTGACTCGGGAATGTCAAGAATCGGCTTTATGTGTCAGGAGTTCCCACGGGATGAATATTCTATTGAAGAAATTTGCGAGGCTTGTTGCCTTCCGAATCTTGAGGTTGAGGGGCTTTTTACTCATTTTTGTGTGTCTGATGAAGATGCCGAGGGCAGAGAGTTCACAAACAAGCAGTATGAAAACTTTATTCATGTGCGTGACAGCCTTAAAAAGCGAGGCGTTGATATCAGCGTCGTTCATTGCTCAAACAGCGGCGCAATTGAAGATTACCCCGAAACCTGTTGCGATATGGTAAGGGCAGGTATTATTCTCTACGGACTTGCTCCGTCATCAAAGCTTGCCGACAGACTTGACCTTGTTCCTGCAATGACTCTTAAAACAGTTGTCGCTTTTGTAAAAGAGGTTCAAAAGGGTGCAACAATTTCCTACGGCAGAACTTTTACAGCCGACAGAAAGATGAAAATTGCAACCGTTCCTATCGGATACGCTGACGGATTCATCAGACAGAATGCAAAAGACGGCTATATGACGGTGAACGGAAAGAAAGCGAAAATTGTGGGCAGAATATGTATGGATCAGACAATGCTTGATGTTACCGATATTGAAGATGTCAAGACAGGTGACGAGGTTGTCGTATTCGGTACAGGCGAAAACGGTGAGCTACTGCAGATTCACTTGCCGAAAATACAGGAACTATAAACTACGAAACCGTCTGTCTTGTCGGAAAGCGTGTTCCGAGAATTTACATTAAAGACGGAAAAATTGAGAATGTGATGTATAAATTATGAGATTACTTGCTGTTGACGGAAACAGTATTGTAAACCGTGCGTTTTACGGAATAAGACCGCTTACTACAAAGGACGGTCAGTTTACAAACGCAATTTACGGATTTCTTACAATGCTGTACAAAATTAAAAATGAAGAAAATCCCGACGCGTGGCGATTGCCTTTGACCTGAAGACACCTACCTTCAGGCACAAGGCCTATGCAGGCTACAAGGCAACACGAAAAGGTATGCCGGAGGAGCTTGCGTCACAAATGGAACCGCTGAAAAAGCTTCTTACCCTTTTAGGCTACAGGCTTGTTACCTGTGAGGGCTTTGAGGCTGACGATATTCTCGGTACGCTCGCCAAGGCTTGTGAAGAAAACGGAAACGAGTGCGTTATTGCAACAGGTGATCGTGACAGCCTTCAGCTTGTGTCGGACAAAACAAGCGTTCATCTTTGCTCAAACAAACAGGATATACTTTATACCCCCGAAAAGATTCTTGAAACTTACGGTGTAACTCCAAAGGAGCTTATAGAAATCAAGGCGATTCAGGGCGATACTTCGGATAATATTCCGGGTGTTGCGGGAATAGGTCCAAAGGGTGCAGGCGACCTCATTCAGAGATATCACACGGTTGAGTATATCTATGACCATCTTGATGAACTTGAAATCAAGGACGGTGTGCGTAAAAAGCTGACTGCGTCAAAGGAAAATGCAATTCTCAGCCGTATGCTCGGTGAAATAAACTGCAACGCTCCTGTTGACACAAATGTCGAAAATTATGTTGTAGATATGAAAGATGTCAATGAATGTGCCGGATTTATGGCAAAACTTGAACTGTTTTCTTTAATAGAAAAATACGGCATCAAGCTGACAAAAATGCAAAGCCCGAAAAGGTTGAGAAAAATTCGCTTGAGGTTGTGTCTGATTTTGACGAAAATGAACTTTTAAAAAATGTTAAGTCAGAGAAAAAGCTCTATCTCAACTTTGAAACAGAGAATAAAGAATTAAAATCCTTTGCCGTACTTTTTGACGGCAAGGTGTATATAAGCACGGACGAAGAGCTTTTTGTTAAGTTTATTGCCGACAGTGAACTTGAAAAGTACACAAGAAACATCAAAACGCTCTACGCTTATGCCGATGAGAGAAATATTGATGTTGAAAATATTGTGTTTGATATTGAGCTTGCGGCATATCTGATTGAACCGTCGTCAAAGGATTATTCGGACAAAAATCTTTGTGCCTCTTACGAAATCGCTCTGCCTGTCTGCACTGATGAGCAGAATGAAAAATACGAGGCATTTGCCTGTTACGCAGAATTGTGCGAAAAACTCGGAGATAAAATCAAGGCTCACGGTCAGGAAAAGTTGTTAAGTCAAATTGAAATTCCGCTTGCAAAGGTGCTTGCAAGAATGGAAAATATCGGTGTCTGTGTTGACCGACAGGGCATTGAAAGCTACGGCGAAATGCTTTCTGCACAGATTAAGGAGCTTGAAACCGCAATTTACGAAAGTGCTGGCTGTGAGTTTAACATCAATTCTCCAAAACAGCTTGGCGTAGTTTTATTTGAAAACCTCGGACTCCCTTGCAAAAAGAAAACGAAGAGCGGTTATAGCACAAATGCAGAGGTGCTTGAAAGCCTGAGGTATGAACATCCCGTTGTTGAAATGGTGCTGAGATACAGAACGCTCTCAAAGCTGAATTCAACCTACTGCGAGGGACTTTTAAAGGTCATTGCAGATGACGGCAGAATCCATTCAAATTTCAATCAGACCGAAACAAGAACAGGCAGAATCAGCTCAACAGAGCCGAATCTCCAGAATATCCCCGTAAGAACCGAGCTTGGCAGAGAGATGAGAAAGTTTTTCTGTGCAAGAGAGGGCTGGGCGCTTGTTGACGCCGACTATTCGCAGATTGAACTCCGTGTGCTTGCCCATATTTCGGGTGACAAAAATATGATTAAAGCGTTCAAGGATAACGAAGATATCCACGCAATCACAGCGTCACAGGTGTTCAATATGCCGCTTGATATGGTAACTCCGATTATGAGAAGCCGTGCAAAGGCGGTTAACTTCGGTATTGTTTACGGAATCGGTGCATTTTCACTTGCAAAGGATATCGGTGTTTCAAATAAAGAGGCAAAGCACTACATTGAAAGCTATCTTGCCCATTACAGCGGTGTTGACAGCTATATGAAAAATGTTGTTGAAAAGGCGAACGCTGACGGCTATGTTGAAACGATGTTCGGCAGAAGAAGAAATCTTCCCGAACTCACCTCGAGCAAGCATATGATCCGTGCATTCGGCGAGAGAGTTGCAAGAAATATGCCTATTCAAGCACAGCCGCAGACATTATCAAAATTGCAATGATTAAGGTTGACGAGCGAATGAAAGCCGAAAATCTCCGTGCAAGGCTTGTGTTGCAGGTTCACGACGAACTTATTGTCGAAGCTCCGCAGGATGAGAGCATGAGAGTTGCACTCATCGTTCAGGAAGAAATGGAAAACGCAGTTAAAATGAGCGTTCCGCTCACAGCCGATGCGGCAATCGGAAGGACTTGGTATGATGCAAAAGGATAACAGAACGATTGCCTTTGTATGCACGGGCAACACCTGTCGCAGTCCCATGGCAGAGGCAATTTTAATGATATGGCAGAGAAAAACGGTGTTTGCGTCAGGGCGGAAAGCTTTGGCATTGCAACCTCAACGGGACTTCCCGTGTCGGAAAATTCCGTGATTGCCTGTAAGGAAATCGGAATTGACCTTTCGGGCAAAGCTTCAACAGCGTGGCTGATGCCGGCATTGAAAAATACGAAAAATTTTACTGTATGTCGCAAAGTCACGCAAAAATGTTGATGCAGTTTTTTCTTGTACAGCCCGAAAAAATCGCCGTACTCGGTATAAGCGATCCCTACGGCGGCGACATTGAGGTGTACAGACATTGCCGTGATGAAATTGTTAATTCTGTAAAGGAAATATTAAAAGCGTATGAAAATTGACAGAATGACCGAAAATCAGCTTGAGGCGGTTGCACAGCTTGAACAGCGGTGCTTTTCACATCCGTGGTCGTTTAACAGCCTTGAAGAAGAACTGAACAACGAAACCTCGCTGTTTTTTACCGCAACGGAAGATAATGCCGTTGTCGGATATATAGGAATGAGCGTTGTTGTTGACGAGGGTTACATTTTCAATGTTGCCGTTGACGGTACACACAGAAATCGGGGAATAGTTCGGCGCTTGTTGAAACGCTTGTGACCTATGCCAAGAAAAATAACCTTTGCTTTCTCACTCTTGAGGTTCGTGAAAGTAACGGGAACGCCCGTTCTCTCTATGAAAAATTCGGATTTATCAAGGTGGGAGAGAGGAAAAATTACTACTCCTCTCCAACCGAAAACGCTGTTTTAATGACACGCTGTTTTTGACATATATATGTAATAAAACATTATATTAACGATATTACGGAACTTCATCATAAATGTTTCGTAGTGAAAGGAAAATTATGAAGATACTCGCAATAGAATCGTCCTGTGACGAAACCGCGGCAGCGGTTGTTGAGGACGGCAGAAACATAATCTCCTCGGTGGTTGCATCTCAGGTTGAGGAACACAAGCTTTACGGCGGTGTTGTTCCCGAAATCGCATCACGCCGTCACGCAGAGGCAATTGTTCCTGTTGTAAGACAGGCTCTTGAAGATGCAGACTGCAGGCTTTCCGACATTGACGCAATCGGCGTTACATATGCCCCCGGACTTATCGGAGCGTTGCTTGTGGGAGTGAATTTTGCAAAAGGACTTTCACTTGCAACAGGAATTCCGCTTGTTCCTGTTCACCATCTGCGTTCACACATTGCGTCAAATTATATTTCAAACAAAGAATTAAAACCGCCGTTTCTTTGTCTTGTTGTGTCAGGCGGTCACAGCCATATTGTTATGGTTGAGGACTACACAAAGATGAAAATTATCGGCAAAACCCGTGATGATGCCGCAGGCGAGGCTTTTGACAAAGCCGCAAGGACAATGGGAATGCCGTATCCGGGCGGAATTGAAATGGACAGAGTTGCGGAAAACGGCAACCCGTTCGCATTCAAGCTTCCTCGTCCCGCAGTTCACGATGCGCCGTATGATTTCAGCTTTTCGGGACTTAAAACAGCCGTAATCAACCTCATTCACAATTCGGCACAAAAGGGTGTTGAGCTTAACAAAGCCGATGTCTGTGCATCATTCCGCTATGCTGTTGTCGATTGCCTTGTTACAAACTTTATCAAGGCGGCTGAAGACCTGGGACAGAAAAAGCTTGTAATCGCAGGCGGTGTTTCGGCAAATTCACTTCTCAGAAGAACCCTTGCAGAAGAGTGTAAAAAGCGTGATTGGGAAATGTATATGCCCGAAAAATCTCTTTGCGGTGACAATGCCGCCATGGTCGGTTCACAGGGATATTACGAGTTTCTCAGCGGAAATATTGCAGGAACAGACCTCAATGCTTTTGCTACAATGAGCATTGAAAAAGGCTGATTTATTCGTAAATAATCACTAAGACACTTGCTATTTTATCAATAATATACTAAAATAGTGTTAATAAACCGAAAGGACGATTTAAAATGAGCAATCCTATTGTTACTTTTGAAATGGAAAACGGAAAAACAATCAAAGCGGAGCTTTATCCCGAAATTGCTCCGAATACTGTAAATAATTTTCTCAGCCTTGTAACAAGGGTTACTATGACGGTCTTACATTTCACCGTGTAATCTACGGTTTCATGATTCAGGCGGTTGCCCCGAAGGCACGGGTATGGGCGGTCCCGGATATTCAATCAAGGGCGAATTTGCCGTGAACGGCTTTGAAAACAATCTCAAGCATACAGAGGGTGTTCTCTCAATGGCTCGTTCAATGATGCCCGACTCAGCAGGCTCGCAGTTCTTCATTATGCACAAGAACGCTCCGCACCTTGACGGTCAGTATGCCGCATTCGGCAAGGTAATTGAGGGTATGGATGTTGTCAATGAAATCGCAGAGTGTGACACAGACTATTCCGACAAGCCTCTTGATCCTCAGATTATGGCAAAGGTTACAGCCGAAACCTTCGGTGTTGACTATCCAGAGCCTGAAAAATGCTGATTGTTAAGAAAGGAATTTTAAAATGAATGTTTTGCTTGCAGGCGGCGCCGGATATATCGGCTCGCACACTTGTGTTGAACTCATCAACGCAGGTCACGATGTTGTAATTGCAGATAATTTTTCAAATAGCTGTCCCGTAGCGTTGAAAGAGTTGAAGAGCTGACAGGCAGAAAAATTCCGCTCTATGAGGCCGATGTATGTGACAGAGATGCCGTTGAAAAGATTTTTTCGGAGAATAAGATTGATGCGGTAATTCACTTTGCAGGTCTTAAAGCAGTAGGTGAAAGCTGTGAGAAGCCTGTTGAATATTACCGTAACAACATTGATTCAACGCTCACATTGCTTGAAGTGATGAAAAAACACGGTGTAAATAACTTTATTTTCAGCTCAAGTGCTACGGTTTACGGTACTCCGGAAACTGTTCCGCTTGTTGAAACAATGCCAAAGGGTTCTCCTACAAATCCGTATGGCTGGACAAAGTTTATGATGGAACAAATTCTTACAGACACCGCAAACGCAAATCCTGATATGTCTGTTGTTCTTCTTCGTTACTTTAACCCGATCGGCGCTCACGAAAGCGGCAGAATCGGTGAAGATCCTAACGGAATCCCGAACAACCTTATGCCGTACATAACACAGGTTGCCGCCGGCAGACTCAAGTGTCTCGGTGTTTTCGGCAACGATTATCCTACGCATGACGGCACGGGTGTGCGTGACTATATCCATGTTGTTGACCTTGCAAAAGGTCATGTAAAGGCTATTGAATATTCCGCAGAGCACAAGGGAACTGAGATTTTTAATCTCGGAACAGGTGTGGGCTACAGCGTTCTTGATATTGTAAAGGCTTTTGAAAAGGCAAATTCGATTGAAATTCCTTATGTTATAAAGCCACGCCGAGCAGGCGACATTGCAGAATGCTTTGCCGACGCAAACAAAAGCCAAAAAAATACTTGGATGGATTGCCGAGAAAAGTCTTGAGGATATGTGCCGTGACAGCTGGAACTGGCAATCTCACAATGTGAATGGTTACAAATAACAAATTAAATGATATTTTATTTGTGCATTCCTACAAAAAAACAATATTTTGTCAAATAATCAGTCAGCAAGAGTTTTTAGCATTGACTTTTGGTGGTTGATTGTTGTATAATTAAACTGCTTATAGAAGCATTATCACATAAGGAGGAAAAGAAAATGTTCAAAAAAGCACTTAGCCTTTTACTGTCTATGATGCTTGTTGTGACATCACTCGTTGCAACTGTAGTGAGCGTTTCTGCTGCCGGCGATTCATATTTCGTATCCGGTTCTGAAGAACTCACAGGTTACAAGTGGGCTGAGAACTGAAGCAACTTGCGGAGATAATGATAATGACAGAAAACGGCGATGGTAACTACGAAAAAGTATTTACCAACGTAGCAGTCGGCAACGGCTACCAGTTCAAGATCGTTAAAAACGATAAAGAGTGGATTGGTGTAGGCGATACCGGCAATGACAACTTCACATTCAATGTAACAAAGGAATGTGATGTAACAGTAACTTACAACCCTACAACAAATGAAATCACTGCAACAGGTGAAGGTGTTGTAATTCCGAAAGAACTTGTTGTTGACCACATTACAGTCGTTGGTAACGGTGAAGATGCATGGCTCAACGGTAAGGACTGGAAGGTAGATGCTGAAGCTAACTACATGACAGAAACATCTGAGGGTTCAAAGGTTTACCAGATTAAGTTTGAGAGCCTTGACGCTTATGAGAACTATCAGTTCAAGTTTGCTGCCAACGGTTCATGCAGATAACTGGGGCCTTCCTGAGCAGGGCACAGCTCCTCTCAATGAGTGGTTTGACCTTACATACAACGGTCAGAACATGATCATTGATACAGATGCAGCTGGTTACGAAGACGGTTATGACATCGTTCTTACACTTGACCTTTCAAACTTTAACTATGCTACAAAGCAGGGTGCAAAGGGTAAGGTTGACATCGTTACTGATGCAGAGCCTACAACAGTAGCAGAGCCTACAACAGTAGAGCCTACAACAGCAGAGCCCACAACAGTAGCAGAGCCTACAACAGTAGCAGAGCCCACAACAGTAGAGCCTACAACTGCAGCTCCTGCAAAGGGTCTCACAGTTACAGCTACTTCAAACCTCTTCCCTGAGAAGCAGGTTACTCTCAGCGCAGATAAGAAGACTGTAAAGGTTACATACATGTTCCAGTCTAAGGATAAGGACATGTTGGACTTCCAGTGGGATATGAACTACGATGCAAATGTACTCAAGCCAACAGCTAACACAACCAGAGCTAAATCATTTGAATATCCAAAGATTGGTAGTTATGTTTGGAATGCTCTTCCGGGTGTAATTAAAGCTAACGGTAATACACTCAGCCTTTATGACACAACATCAAAGGAAATCGTATTTGCTTCTGCTGAGTTTGAAGTAATTGATCCTGAGGCTACAGCAACTACTGTTAATCTTGATGTACAGGTACTTCGTCTTTCAAAGGTTGATCCTGCAACAGACATGGAAATCGGCGATGAAGAAGTTTCGGTTGCTGACAAGTCAATCGTTGACCAGGAAGTATTTGATAAGTATGTTGTAGCTAATAATACTGTAACAGATCCCGACGCTTCAGAAGAGCCTACAACAGAAGAGCCTACAACAGCTCCTGCTGCCGATACTACATATGTAGTTGCCGGTACAACAAATCTTACAGGTTATGAATGGGTTGGTACACCTGCTGCAGCTCCTGAAAATGTTATGACAGCTGACGGTAGCGTATTCACAAAGACATTCTCTGCTGTTCCTGCAGGTAAAAACTATCAGCTCAAGGTTGTTGCAAACACAGGCGACGAGCAGAAGTGGATCGGTCTTGACGGTACAGATAACAATGTAACTTTCGATGTAGAAACAGCTTGTGATGTTACTGTAACATTCGATCCTGCTACAAACAAGATTACTGTAACAGGTGACGGCGTTAAAATGGTAACAGACCTTGAAGTTAACAGCATTACAGTTGTTGGTAACGGTGAAGACAACTGGCTCAACGGTGTAGCATGGGGTGTTGACGCTGAAGCTAACCACATGACTCAGGTTTCTGACAAGGTATATCAGATTAAGTATGAAGACATTGAATCTGCAGACGATGCTTATCAGTTCAAGTTTGCTGCAAACGATGATTGGGCAGCTAGCTGGGGTCTTCCCGAGCAGAGCGCAACTCCTATAGGCGAAGAATTTGACCTTACATTCAATGGTCAGAATATGCTTCTTAACACAGTTTCTGCAGGTTTTGCAGAAGATTCACTCGTTGATGTAACAATCACACTCGACATTACAAACTTTGATTATCCAACACGTTCAGGCGCTAAGGCTACTGTTAAGGTTGAGCTTCAACAGAAGAGCTACTACAACAGAGCTACAACAGAAGAGCTACAACAACTCCTGCTGCCGATACTACATATGTAGTTGCCGGTACAGAAAATCTTACAGGCTATGAATGGGTTGGTACACCTGACGCAGCTCCTGAAAATGTTATGACAGCTGACGGCAGCGTATTCACAAAGACATTCTCTGCTGTTCCTGCAGGTGAAAGCTATCAGCTCAAGGTTGTTGCAAACACAGGCGACGAGCAGAAGTGGATCGGTCTTGACGGTACAGATAACAATGTAACTTTCGATGTAGAAACAGCTTGTGATGTTACTGTAACATTCGATCCTGCTACAAACAAGATTACTGTAACAGGTGACGGCGTTAAAATGGTAACAGACCTTAAAGTTAACACCATTACAGTTGTTGGTAACGGTGAAGACAACTGGCTCAACGGTGTAGCATGGGGTGTTGACGCTGAAGTTAACCACATGACTCCTGTTGCTGACAAGGTATATCAGATTAAGTATGAAAACATTGAATCTGCAGACGATGCTTATCAGTTCAAGTTTGCTGTAAACGATACTTGGGCAGCTAACTGGGGTCTTCCCGAGCAGAGCGCAGCTCCTATAGGCGAAGAATTTGACCTTACATTCAATGGTGAGAATATGCTTCTTAACACAGTTTCTGCAGGTTTTGCAGAAGATTCACTCGTTGATGTAACAATCACACTCGACATTACAAACTTTGATTATTCAACACGTACAGGCGCTAAGGCTACTGTTAAGGTTGAGCCTTCAACTCCTGCAGTTGATAATTTAACAATCAACGCTACATCTAATATTTGCCAGGCTATCGGTTCAGGCACATTTAATGTAGGCGACAAGGTATCAGTTTACTATCTCCTTGACACTAAGGACGCACAGCTTGAAGAAGTACAGTGGGCTCTTACATATGATAAGAACCTCCTTACACTTGATTCACTTACAATGCCTGAAATCGCTGACGGCATGGTAAATATGAATGATGTTTCAGGCAATGCTTCAAACCTTGCACTTTATGATTTTGCAGGCGGCAAGAAGCTTGTTGAGGCTGTGTTCACAGTTAACGGTACAGGTACAACAAATGTTGACCTCAATGTAGTTGATCTTACACTTGGTAAGCTCAATCCTGCAACAGGCACAGTTGATGCTGATTCAGAATATGAAGCAGTAGTTAACGGCGACATGGCTAATGATCTCTTTGATCACATTAACTCAGACGCTAAGGTTGAGGCATATGTTGAGCCTACAACAACAGAGCCTACAACAACAGAGCCTACAACAACAGAGCCTGCTACAACAGAGCCTGCTACAACAGAGCCTACTACAACAGAGCCTGCTACAACAGAGCCTGCTACAACAGAGCCTGTTACAACAGAGCCTGCTACAACAGAGCCTGCTGCAACAGAGCCTACTACAGTAGCTCCTACTACACCTGATGCTACATCTGCTACACAGGTTGCAACAAAGGGTCAGTCAACAGCTGACACAGCTACTTCTGACACACCGGCTAACGGCACAAGCAGCAACGCAGTACAGACAGGTAATGCTTCTATGGCAGTAGTTATCCTCTTAGCTCTTGTTTCTGCAACAGGTGTTGTTTACTTCACAAGAAAGAGATTCAATAAGTAATTGAATTTCCTATTGTAAGACTGTTAACGGTGTTGACAGATTAAAAAAATAATTTTTCGCCTCTCGGTTTTCCGAGGGGCGTTTTTTTATATCGTAATGTTGTGAAAATCAGTTTGAATTACAATTTCTAAAATATCATTTCTTTAAAAGCGAGTCTGCAATTAATTTACTTTTCACATAAATTTCACCGAGAATTTTAAATTATTGATTGAAATTTTAGACTTAATGATATATAATAGGGATATCAAACTAAAGGAATGAAAAAAATGTCTAAAAAAATCAAAAATAATGCTTTCAATTCTCTTCGTGGCTGTACTTACCGTGTCAGCATTCTGTATTCCTGCAAGTGCTGCCGAGGATGACCTTACAATCAGCATTTCAACAGATGAAAAGGATTCCGTAACAGCTAAAGTCGGCGATACGGTAAAGTATGCTATTTATATGACCGATACAAAAGAAGAAGTAATCGGAGCTGCAATGAGTTTCTTTTACAACGATGAATATTTGAAGTTGAATGCCGATTCAATAAACTGTGAAAGCTTTAAAAATGCGATTGGCAACCCTAAACTTAAGAATTTTTACACCTTTACATGGACAGATGTTCAGAATCCCGTAAAGCTTAACGGTGACAAGGCTCTTGTTTCTGCTGAATTCAAGGTACTCAAGGGAGGCAAAACCGATCTTTCATATTTCATCTCGGATATGTACGGCGATGATATGACATATCTCAAATCATATAAAATCACCTGCAAGCTTTGGGTGAACGGTAAAGAGGTAGAGGATAGTGCCGTTCCGATAGTAAATAATGATACGGCAAATTCCGAAAAAATTCAGGGCGATTTTGTAAACTACATTGACGGAATGGGCGAGGAAAACTCACCTAACAAAGACGACCATAAGTCGGTAGTTGTTGAGAAAAAGTACATCTCAACTCAGCAGAATAGTCAGGTTGTAGATGTTACAAAGGTTGTTGAGAGTTCTGCAAACGGTTCAGGTTCAAATACGACATTAATTATTATAATTGCAATTGTTGTTGTTTTGATTGCCGCAGGTGCAATTATTTTCGTAAAGAAAAAGGACGAAAAAAAGAACAAAGTGGCGGACAATAATGCAATGTCGGACGACGCAGATGCGGATAAATAAAACAGATAAATATCTTTTATAGGAAAATTTTTTATAATACAAGCTAAATACACAAAATTGCGATTGCAATTTTGTGTATTTTTTGTTTTTAAGCTTTTTTGAAAAAGATTTGCAATTTTGAAAATTTTGTTATATAATGATTCCATACCGATAGAAATCGGAAATTTTTTTGGAGGAGATTCAAATGTCAAAAAAACTTATTAGTATCATAGTGTCATGCGCTCTCGTTCTTTCACTTGCTCTTGTAGGTGTAATCGGCGTTTCCGCAGCTATTGATACAGACGGTCGTTATGTCCCAAGTGAGGGCGTAAAAGAAACACACAAAGTTTACTTCCTTATGCCTGAGTCATGGAAGAGTGAAAAGTACAATGCTCATGATGCAGGTGCATACTGGTGGAACGGTTCAGATCCATGCGGCTCTCTTGACGGTACGTCAGTAGGTCCTGCTTGGCCGGGTTATAAGATGCAGGTTGAAAATGCTGAAAATAACATCTTCTATCTTGACCTTCCTACAGATGTTCCTAATCTTGATTTCAACAACTACCTTAACGGCGGTCAAAGGACAGAAGATGCCGCAACAGGTAAAGTAACTTACGAGTTTACTGAGGAACAGTTTAAAGCTGCTAAGCAGACTGCCGATGTTTCTTGTCAGTACTATTCGGAAGGCGACAATGAATATTATGACAGTTTGCTTGACGGCGAATTCTGGGCAAAGGCTCAGGAAGCATTTGACGGTGATGACAAGACATTCCTCGGTAAATTTGCTGACAACTTCTTTGAGGATCCTGACTGGGGTATCTCAATGTACCTCACCAACATGATTTATGTTATAGACCCTACCAACACTTCTGTAAGCGTAACAGGTAAGGAAACATATGCCGGTGAGTTCTACTTCTACTATGGTCTTAACGAAGAAACAGGCAAGTACGAGTACGGTTCACTTCCTAACTATGATATGGCTAAGGAAGCAGGTCTTGTTCAGACAGTAGACAAGAATGCAAAACCTGCTACACCTGATCAGCCTACAACAACAACTCCGTCAAATAACAACAACACAGATCCTACAAAGAACACAGTTCCTACTGCAGGTCAGAACCCAACATCTTCTGCAAACGCAGTTTCAACTGCTGACACAGCAAATAGCACAGACAACAGCGCAGTTCAGACAGGTGCTACAACAGCAGTTGCAGTTCTCGCAGTTCTCCTCGTTGCAGGCGGTGCAGTTCTTTACACACGCAAGAGATTTGAATAATCTTAAATAATTATACATAATTATTTGATGCCCTCCGCTTTGGAGGGCATTTTTGCATTACTGTTTATTATTTGTTCTCTTATGTATGACTGAATAAGCGGAAATTACGGTTGAAAATATGCCAAAATTCCGTAAAATGCAAATTTGGTGGAATTTAACACAAAAATTTGGTTGTTATTACATTGAGATTAAGACTCAAAATTCCCTGTAACACTTGATTTTTTCTGAGTTTTATACTATAATAGTCATGCTGATACAAGTATGGTGTCGGAAAATCATAAGGAGGAAATACAAATGTCCAAAAAAGTTATCAGTCTTTTGTTGGCTGTTATGCTCACAGCATCAATGATAGTGGTTGCTGCAATAAGCGTTTCTGCCGATACGGACGATGAAGGCAGTTATGTGCCTTCTGAGGGCACTGAAACCTACCATATATATTTCTGTAAGCCTGATGACTGGGAAAACAAATATACATCTGATGCAGGTGTTTATTGGGAAAACGGTTCGGAAACTCCTTCAGCGTGGCCGGGTTATTCAGCTCGCAATGCTGATATCAAAAATGTTTACTGTTCTGATGTACCGACCGATGTTGATAAAGTAATCTGGAACAACGCTCTTAAAGGTACAGACGATCCGACAAATCCTGAATATAAACTTGTTTATCGAACAACCGATATTAATTTTAAAGGTTATGAAAAAGGCGAGTCTGAATATTATCCCAACGGTGTTGAAAGTTTTGACAATATGATTTATATTATCAATCCTGAATTTACTTCCGAGAACGATAAGGATGAATTGATTTTTACCGGTGAGTGGTTCTACTACTACGGTAACGGTGAATACGGCAATGCTCCTAAAAAGGCAGACCTCAAGGCCGGCGATTATTACGGCAAAGACGGTGTGTTCCCGACAGAGTACAATCCATCGGGTGAGGAAACAACAGCCGAATCAACAACAGAGGTTGTAACAGAATCGGAAACAACCGAGTCTGCAACTGATGCCCCCGTTGCCAACAGAGTACAACATCATCTGCTGAATCTTCGCTTGCTCTTACAGTAAATGCAACATCAAATTACTTCCCAATGGCAAGTGCAAAGTATAATGCAGTTACAAATCAGGTAACGGTTACATATATTATGCAGTCTCCAAAGAATGTGCTTGACACGCAGTGGCACATTTCTTATGACCCTTCAATCCTTTCGGTTGCTGATGTGAATACTGCTAAGTCGGTTTGCCCGACAATGGACGGCAGAGGTGTATATGTAAACTTCAAGAATAAGTCGGAAGGCATTGGTTATGTAAGATTCGGTGCAAGTAATCTCGGTCTTTATGACTTTAGCGAAAAGACGCTTTTTGCAACAGTTGTTTTTGATGTTAAAGACATTTCAAAGGTTGCACCGGTTTCGACGACGGTTGACCTTGTTGTTGAGGTGCTTCGTGTTTCGGAAGTAAATCCGGACACAGAAATGACTGACGGTTCAAAAGAAGTTATTCTTGTTGATAAAGAAGTAGTTAAGAAAGATCCTGTTGCTGTGGCAGCAAAAAATGGTCTTTCAACTGAGCTTACTCCTTCAACCTATGCAGAACCGACAACAGCCGAGCCTTCAACCGCAGAGTCATCTACTGAGGCTACTAAGGCTACAGAGGAAACGCAGGAATCAACTAAGGTTACAATTGCTCCTGTAACTTCACAGGATGCAACATCTGTAACACAGCCTGTAACAAAGAAAATCAGCTCAACATCCGACACTCCGGATACATCTGACAACGGCAACAATAACAATGCAAATGCTGCTGTTCAGACAGGTGAAGCTCCTCTGGCTGTTGTAATTCTTACACTTCTCATCGGCTCAACTTGTGTAATGTTCGTTCTTCGTAAGAAAGAAGAAATCCTTTAACGGCTGATAAAGACTAATAATTAAGAGGCTGACCCAAACAAAGGTCAGCCCTCTTTCTGTGCTGTGATTGAGGTTTAAAATTCTGATAAAATACAAAAAAACAGCTCCACCGTAAATAGTGGAGCTGTTTCGTAATCTGTAAAATCAGTTAGCTCTGGTAACCTTACCTGAACGCAAACAACGGGTGCAAGCATATACACGCTTTGGTGAACCGTCAACAATAGCCTTAACACGCTGTACGTTGGGCTCCATGTTCTGTTTGATCTTCTGTGTGAGTGAGATACCTTAATACCGAACTTTACATCCTTACCGCAGAATTCACATTTTGCCATGCGTCTGCACCTCCTTAAAGAAAACTAATTCTATTTCTAACTTTGTTATAATAACAGAAAATGAGAGAAAAATGCAAGTGTTTTTTTGAAAAATTTTCTTAACTTGTTTTTTGCTTCTTGTAATTTTTGACGATATATTATATAATTAGGAATAAATATAGTTACACGATTGTTACCTAAAAATTCAGATTTCAGGAGGCTCTTATGCTCTCATTATTACTTAACGGCATCAGAAACGGCAACCTTGATTTTGGCTCGGTAATTGCCGAAATATTGGCTGTACTCGTTATTATATTTTTAATTCTCCCGTTTCATGAATGGGCGCACGCTTTTACTGCGTCACTTCTCGGTGATAAGGCGGTAAAGGGCAGAGGCAGACTTTCGATTAATCCGCTCAGCCACATTGACCCTATGGGTGCTTTGTGTATGCTTTTGTTCGGATTCGGTTGGGCAAAGCCTGTTCCGATTGATCCGAGGAATTTTAAAAATCCAAAGGTCGGTATGGCAATCACCGCAATTATGGGTCCGATTGCAAATATCGTTGCCGCATTGGCAGGACTCCTCATTTACTATCCGATTATCCTTTTTACGGGCGCTTTTCCGCTTTCAACAATCGGCGATTACATTATTCAGTTTTTAAGTTTCTATATTTCGTGTAATGTCGGACTTGCTGTGTTCAACCTTATCCCGATTCCGCCTCTTGACGGCTCAAAGGTTCTGTTCGTATTTTTACCCGACAAGGCTGTTGAATTCTTTTACAGATATCAGATGTACTTTTTTATCGGTCTTTTTGTTCTCTTGTATGTGGGAATTCTCAACACTCCGATTAACTGGCTCAGCAATCAGATTCTTGACTTCATCAGCTGGCTTGCAAGCCTGCCGTATATGCCGTTTGTCGGTTGATTTCAAAATCATTCGTAACATCAAATCATAACTGAAACTTATTTATGGAAACACAACAACTTCAATATAAGCTGTCGGCATTTGAAGGTCCTCTTGACCTTTTGCTGACGCTGATTTCTAAAAACAAAATAGATATTTACGACATCAGCATTTCCGAATTGCTCGACCAGTACATGGAGCAGATTAATATGATGCAGGAAAATCAGATGGATATCGCATCTGAATTTCTGACAATGGCGTCAAGGCTTGTTTATATCAAGTCTGTAATGCTCCTGCCAAAATATGAGGAAGAGGCTGAAGAACTCAAGAAAGAACTTTCGGGACAGCTTCTTGAATATGCCGTTTGCCGTGAAATGGCGGCAAAGCTGGGCGATATTTATGACTTTGACAGCTTTTACCGAGATGCATCTCCTGTTGAATTTGACCTGACATATAACCGTATTCATCCTAGTGAGGATATCGCAAAGGCATATGTCAGCGCAGTCGGACGGGGCAAGCGTAAGCTTCCGCCGTCAAAAGACGCATTTTCGGGCATTGTGTCGCATAAAATCGTGTCGGTAAACAGTAAGATTATCCATCTTATGAGAAGGCTCTGGCACGGCAAAAGGCTTGAATATCACGAAATTTTTGAAGTGTGCGAGGGCAAAAGCGACCTTGTGGCAACATTTCTTGCAACGCTGGAGCTGGTAAAGGGCAAGCGTATCAGAATTGAGGCAGCGGTGAAAATGCCGTTGTTCATATGATTGAGGATAAAACGCAATGCCTTTGCCACAGGTTGACGAGGACGAAAACAATGAAAATGAGGAGGTGCAGTAATGGCTGTTGAAAATATTCGTGGTGCGATTGAGGCGATCTTGTTCGCAAACGGTGCGTCGGTTGAATTTTCCAGAATAGCGCAGGCACTTGAAATTTCCGAAAAAAAGGTTAAAGAGCATATTTCTGCACTGATTGATGATTATGAGGCGTCAGGACGGGGCATAACTATAATATTGCTTGACAATTCCTGTCAGATGGTTTCAAAAAAGGAATTTGCTCCGCAGATTCGTACCGTTATGGACTTGAGAAGAAACACTCCGCTTTCACAGGCGGCTCTTGAGGTTCTTGCAGTTGTTGCGTACAATCAGCCTGTTACAAAGGCTTTTGTTGAGCAGGTGCGTGGTGTTGACTGCAGTGGTGTAATCGGCAGTTTGACAACAAAGGGACTTGTTGAAGAAAAGGGCAGACTTGAGCTTCCCGGCAGACCGTTGCTTTACGGCACAACCGAAAACTTTTTGCGTTGCTTTAACATTTCAAGTCTTGACGAACTTCCTCCGCTCCCCGAGGGTGATGAGGACAAGGAGTCCGAAGAAAACGGTGAAGAACAGGAAAAGACTGAAAACGGCAATGAGCAGATTGATTTGCTTGCCGATCAGCCTGTTGACAGGCAGTAAAATTTAGGGGGAATTCCCTTTGCTTTGGCTATATATCCTACTCGGAATTGTGCTGTTTATTGCGCTTGTGATGTTTATTCCGATTACTTTGCGTGCATCATATAAAGAGGAGTTTTGGTGCGCCGTGTATATCGGATTTGTAAAGCTTCAACTTGTGCCGGCAAAACCCAAAAAGGAAAAGAAGAAGAAAAAAGCAAAAAAACAAACTCAGAAAACCGAACAACCTAAAAAAGCGACAGAAAAAAAGCCGAGCCTTATAAAACAATACGGTATTGAGTGGCTTTTGAACCTGATAAAAAAAGTTTCAGAGCTTGCAGTATCTGCATTGCAGGATTTTTTCAGCCACATACTGGTTAAAAAATTGTCGCTGAGTATCAGCGTTGCAGGTGACGATGCGGCTGACACGGCTATAAAATACGGCAAATACTGTGCCGTTGTTTATCCGGCAGTAGGCACAATTGTCCATGTTGTAAAATGCAAAGGCTACGGAGTTGACATAAATCCGAATTTTTCGGAAAAAGCAGAAACAGAAATTAACTTTGAATTTGCCGCAAGAATTTTCGCATTCCGACTTATCGGTCTTGCCGTTAAGCACGGAATCAAGGGGATTAAACTTCTTGCAGAAGTTAAAAATGATTGATATAAATATTGTTGAAAAAGGAGAATGGCTATGGAACATCCTATCGGCAGTTTAATGGATACCACAATGGAAAAAATCAAGGAAATGATTGATGTCAATACTATTATCGGCGAGCCTATAACTTCGCCTGACGGCACACTCATCATTCCTGTTTCAAAGGTAAGCTACGGCTTTGCGGCAGGCGGTTCGGATCTGCCTACCAAAAAGGAAAACAAAGACTGCTTTGGCGGCGGCAGCGGTGCAGGTGTGACAATTCAGCCTGTTGCATTTCTTACCGTTTATCAGGGCGATGTAAGGCTTGTGTCCGTTGACAGGGAAGAAGGCACAGCCGACAAGCTCGTTAATATGATTCCCGATGTTCTCAAAAAAGTAAAGGGAGTTTTCAAAAAGGATAAGAGCGAATCCGCAGACGATTTTTCCGAAATCACACAGGACGATATTGACGGCTGATTCGTAATATTGCAACACCCCTCGGCATAGATTTATGCAGGGGGTGTCCTTATGAAAAAATAATCTCGCTTGCGGTGTGCTTTGTTATGCCGTTTGTGCTTATGGGCGCAAAGACTGCGGAGGATACTCCTCCCACAACTTCTGCACAGGCATTTGTTCTTTATTGTCCCGATAACAACACGGTTATCTGTTCAAAAAATGCAGATGAAAAAATGAAGCCTGCGAGTACCACAAAGATTATGACATCTCTCATAACGCTTGAGGAGGCGGCATCCTGTAACAGCGAAGTAACCTTCAAACAGGAAATGGTTGCCGAGGGCAGTTCGATGTATCTTAAAGTCGGTGAAAAAGTCCGACTTTCGGACCTTGCGTCAGGAATGATGATGGCGTCGGGTAATGATGCGGCGAATGCGGCGGCATATACGATTTCGGGCAGTCCCGAAAAGTTTTCACAACGAATGAATGAAAAGGCAAAGCAAATCGGTATGACGAATACCAATTTTGTAACGCCGAGCGGACTTGACGATGACAACCATTACTCAAGTGCAAAGGATATGGCTTTGCTTATGTCATATGCACTTGAAAATGACGATTTTGCAAATCTTACGGCTAAGAAGAGCGTGACCGTTGAATTTCTTGAACCGAAATCAAAGAAAACCGCATATGCAAATCATAACAGGCTTTTGTCGCTTTATCCCTACTGTACAGGCGGAAAAACAGGCTATACAACGGCGGCAGGGCGTTGCCTTGTTTCTTCTGCAAAAAAAGACGGTGTAACGCTTGTGTGCGTCACTCTGAATGACCGTAACGATTGGAATGACCATATTTCTCTTTATGATTATGCTTTTGAAAAGTACAGGGGAGTTGACTGCAAGGACGCTGACTTTTGTGCTGATATTCCGTGCGTGGGCGGTGATAAGGACAGCGTAACGGTTACAGGTGAGAAGAACAACACAATCGTTTTAAAGCGTGAGGACTGCGATAAAATCAAGAAAAAAATCTTCATAGACAGCTTTTTGTATGCTCCGATTGAAAAGAACGAATCGGTCGGCAGAATTGAATACACACTCGGCGGAAAGCTGCTTTATAAATGCAACATTGTTGCAGGCGAAAAGATTAAATCGGATAAAAAGAGTGTGTCAATATTTTCGGCAATAGGAAATCTGTTTTCGTGACAGCTTAAATATACAGAAAATTTTATTAAAAAGGAATTTACATATGGCTAAAATTGAACCTATAAGACTTCAGAAATTCATAGCGCAATGCGGTATTGCGTCAAGACGAAAGGCCGAGGAGCTTATTCTCGGCGGTCATGTCAAGGTGAACGGCAAAACCGCAATTCTCGGCGATAAGGTTCTTCCTACAGACAAGGTGTTTGTAAGAGGCAAAAGGATTGTTGTGCCGAAGGGCGGTAATTACCGATATATTATGCTCAACAAGCCCCGTGGATTCATTACCACAATGAATGATGAGCGTGGCAGAAAGTGTGTTGCACAGCTTGTTGAGAATGTCGGCGAGCGAGTTTATCCGATCGGCAGACTTGACAAAGACAGCGAGGGTATGCTTGTTTTTACAAATGACGGTGACTTTGCAAACAAGGTTATGCACCCGAAAAACAATGTTTACAAGATTTACAGAGTAACCGTTCGACCGTCAATTGACGAGGATCAGCTTGTAAAGCTTGAAACAGGTGTTGAGCTTGACGGCAGGAAAACCGCTCCTGCATATGTCCGTGTAATTCACAAGGAGCAGGGCAGAGTAGTTCTTGAAATGATTCTTCACGAGGGTAAGAACCGTGAAATCAGAAGAATGTGCGAGGCTGTCGGGCTTGAGGTTGCAAGACTCAAACGCACCCAGATCGGCGGAGTTAAAATGGGTATGCTCAAACAGGGCGACTGGAGAGATTTGACCGAACAAGAGGTTAAAAAACTGCTTGCAAACCCGTTTTTAAACGGCAAACAGCTTTAATTTTCCGTTTTTGAAAAATACTTCCGAAACGGTTAATAAAACTATTCGTTAATTCGACAATAAATTTACGGTTTTGGTGTAATAACTATTAAATGTGTTCAAAATTGAAATAGTACAGCGTGTTTTTCTTGTACTTTTGAAGATTATAGAGTATAATGTATTGTGTAGAAAATTAGTATGCACGCTCAGTTTTCGTGCATATTCAATACATGGTATTGGAGGATTTTAAGATGAGTATTGAAAAGATCAATCAGGCAAAGGCTGAAATTGCCGCAACTTCCGCTTATAAGACAATTACGGCGTTTTTTGATGCAGACAGCTTTTGTGAAATTGATGCCTTTGCAAAATCCGGTGAAGGTTTTGCCGAGGTTGTTGCAGGCTTTGGAACAGTAGAAGGTATGCCTGTTTATGCGTTTGCACAGAACAGCGACATTTGCGGCGGTGCTATGAGTAAGGCACAGGCTGCCAAGCTTAAAAAGCTGTATGGTCTTGCACTCAAGACAGGCGCTCCTGTTGTAGGTTTCTATGACAGCGTTGGTGGCAGACTTAATCAGGGTACAGAGCTTCTCGCAGGTTGCGGTGATGTTCTCAATGCGGCTGCGTCACTTTCCGGTGTTGTACCGCAGATTTCGGTTGTTCTCGGCACTTGCCTCGGAACAAACGCTCTTAACGCCGCAAGCGCAGACATCGTTATCATGAGCAAAGACGCACAGCTTTCACTTTCGGTAACAGGCAAGCATTCCGATGCCGCTTACAATGCTGAAAACGGTATTGCCTCAATCGTTTGTGACGACGCAGACAAGGCAATCAAGGCTGCAAAGGAACTTATCCTTTATCTTCCGTCAAATAACCTCACAATGGCTCCTCAGTCATTTGAAGAAGCTCCGGCAGAGGACGGTTGTGGTTGTGTAGTCAGCAGAACTGTTGACGGCAACAGCATTGTAAAGCTCTTCAATGATTATGGCAAGGAAGCAAATGTTCGTTTTGCAAGACTCGGCGGTCAGGTTGTAGGTATTGTTGTTACAAAGGGCAAGGAGCTTGGTTGCAAGTCTGCAAACAAGGTAGCAAAGTTTGTTCGTTTCTGCGACGCTTTCTCACTCCCTGTTGTAACATTCGTAAACTGCCCGGGCTTTGAGTCAATCAAGTCGGCAACAAAGGCGTCAGCTGCTTATGCTGAGGCAACAACAGTTAAGATTTCTGTTGTTACAGGCAAGGCAATCGGTTCAGGCTATGTTGCTCTTGCAGGCACAGGCGCTAATGCAGATGTTGTTTACGCACTTCCCGATGCAGTTATTTCACCTGTTAATGTTGAGGCTGCCGCATTCATTATGGCTCCCGAAGTTATGAATGTTGCCACAGATAAGCAGGCTGAGGTTGCTCAGAAGTTTGCTGACGAGAATCTTTCTGCTTACAATGCCGCTCAGAACGGCTATGTTGACGGTATTGTTGAAGAAGCTCAGCTCCGTCAGACTCTTATTTCTGCTCTTGATATGCTCTCGGGCAAGCGTGTTTCAACACTTTCAAAGAAGCATTCAACTATCTGATAAATGATTACTTGTTAAAATAAAAGGGGATACTAAAAATGAAGAATTTAAGAATTACAGTTAACGGCACAGCATATGATGTTCAGGTTGAAGAACTCGGTGGTTCTTCAGCTCCCGCAGCAGCCGCTCCTGCTCCGGCAGCCGCTCCCGCTCCTGCAGCAAAGCCGGCAGCTCCCGCAGCGCTCAGTTCTGTTGTTGTAAAGGCTCCTATGCCCGGTACAGTTGTTAATGTTGTTGTTTCGGCAGGACAGGCTGTTAAGGCTGGAGATGACCTCGTATTTATCGAGGCTATGAAGATGGAACTCCTGTTAAGGCTCCGCAGGACGGCACAGTTGCAACAGTTGATGTTGCAAAGGGTGAGTCTGTTGACTCAGGTAAGGTTCTCGTAACACTTAACTAATCAATAATTCGGAGAAAGGGATGCTGTAAAATGGCAAAAAAAATCAGAGTTACCGAAACTGCTCTGCGTGACGCTCATCAGTCACTCATTGCAACAAGAATGACAACAGAGGAAATGCTCCCTGTTCTTGACAAACTCGATAAAATCGGTTATTACTCACTTGAATGCTGGGGCGGCGCAACATATGACTCATGCCTCAGATTCTTAAACGAAGATCCGTGGGACAGACTCCGCACAATCAGAGAGCATTGCCCTAACACAAAGCTCCAGATGCTTTTCAGAGGACAGAATATGCTCGGTTATCGTCACTATGCCGATGACTGCGTTGAGTACCTTGTTCAGCGTTCAATCGCAAACGGTATTGACATTATCCGTATTTTTGATGCTCTTAACGACATCAAGAATCTTAAAACAGCTATCAAGGCCGCTAACAAAGAAGGCGGTCATGCACAGGTTGCTATCAGCTACACAACAGGTCCTGTATTCACAGATGAATACTATGTTGAGTATGCTAAGAGAATTGCAGACGCAGGTGCAGATTCAATCTGTATCAAGGATATGGCTGCTCTTCTTACTCCGACAAGAACCGAAAGCCTTGTAAAGGCTATCAAAGCCGCTGTTCCGGAGCTTCCGCTTCAGCTCCACACCCACTACACATCAGGTCTTGCATCAATGTGTCTTTTAAAGGGTGTTGAGGCAGGTGCCGACGGCATTGACACAGCAATCAGCCCACTCGCTCTCGGTACATCACACGCACCTACAGAGTCAATGGTTGCCGCTCTTTCAGGCACAGAGTTCGACACAGGTCTTGACCTTAAACAGTTCTCTGACATCCGTGCTTACTTCATGACTCTCCGTGAGAAGTACATCAAATCAGGACTTCTTGATCCTAAGATGCTCGCAACAGACGCTAACGCTCTTATCTATCAGGTTCCCGGCGGTATGCTTTCCAACCTTCTTTCACAGCTCAAGCAGGCCGGTAAAGAAGACAAGCTTGACGAAGTTCTTGCAGAAGTACCCCGTGTTCGTAAGGATTCAGGTTATCCTCCGCTTGTTACTCCGACATCACAGATTGTCGGCACACAGGCTGTATTCAATGTAATCACAGGCAAGCGCTACTCAATGTGCACAAACGAGTTCAAGGGACTTGTTGCCGGTGAGTACGGTACAACTCCAATGCCGATTGATCCTGAGTTTCAGAAGAAGATTATCGGTGACAAGAAGATTATCAAAGGTCGTCCTGCAGATCAGCTTAAGCCTGAGCTTGATAAGCTCCGTGGCGAGATTGAGCAGTGGATTGAACAGCCTGAGGATGTTCTTTCTTATGCACAGTTCCCGAAGGTTGCTCTCGACTTCTTTGAAAAGAGAAGAAATGCCAAGGTTGGCATCAACGGCGACAAGCTTGACAAGAAAAATATGGTTCACCCAGTTTGATTTGACAACTAAAATTAACATTTATGCCACTTTCGCTATGAAAGTGGCATTTTCATTTGAGCAGAATTATTTTTGCTAAATTTTTAGCAACTATATTGCATTACATATAATTTAGCGGTATAATGAAGTGAATTGAATATCTGTTGTGTATACCATTATTACAGATAGAATAAATAAAAGGTGAGGAAATAAAAATGAAAAAACTTTTAACTGCATTGATAGCATTTGTAATGTGCTTTTCGGTTGTAACAACGGCTTTTGCGGCTACACCTGATGAAACTTCTGATTCAGACTTGATTTCAGATATTAAACAGGCTATGTTAGATACATATTATGGCGATGAAAAGCCTGATTTTATTGAAGTAAGAATATGTGGTACAGCCAGTGACGGTGGCGTGTATTTCGACTTTATGGATAGTTTTACACACTGGACAGATGAAGTGGAATTCGATATAGGTGATTATACTGTTTCTTATCCGAGAGATTGTCCCGTTTTGTTATACAAGAATAATAAAGTATATACCTTGTCAGATGCCTATGAAACAGGTGTAATTGATGATGATATGCTCTATGAATTATATGTTTGGGGAAATCTTTGGGGTAAGATAGATGTTACCCAAAGGGTGAAGATAGAGCTCTCCTTTCAGAAATAAAGCGTGTAATTATAAATAAATATTACAATGGCAAAGCACCTGAATATTTGAATGTCGAAATTGTTGGTTCTACAAGTGATAAAACAGTATGTTTTAGAAATATACCCTTTATGAGTTTAGGCGTTATGATTGAACAAACAATTGGTGACTATACTTATTATTACAACCATGGCGATGATGTTATGCTTTATAAGAATGGCAATGTTTACTCAATTAAAGAGGCTTATGAAAGCGGAGTTATTGACGATAGTATCTTGAAGAATTGTCAAAAATGAATTTTGGTTTGGAATCTAATAAACCGAATACAACTGTTCCTACTGAGCCTACAACTTCGGTTGCAACAGTTGACGAACCTGTGACAGTACCCGATACAACTTCTGCAACTTCGGCAACTAAGCCTGTTTCAACAAGCGACACAGCTACAAATGGCACACCGAACAATTCACAGAATAACAGCGGTGCTGTACAGACAGGACAGAACAGCGTTGCTGTAATTCTTCTTGTTGCAATGCTTGCAGGTTGTGCAGTAATTTTTGCAAAAACGCAGAAATTATTTTAAATAATTCAAAACATCAACAGAATATATAAAATAAACCGTTCTCGCTTTTGTGAACGGTTTATTTATTTTAGCTTAAAAATTTGTGATAGTTTATCAAGATGTATTGCTTTTTATATCATTTAATGTTACAATTAACTTGCATAAAAAATTTAGCGAAAGTTTTTAATAATGCGTAGAATATTTACAAAGTGAGGGATAGATATGAAAAAGTTTTTACCTATAGCTATGGCGGCGGTAATGTCGATGTCTGCGGTTGCGGTTTCGGCAGTTTCTGCAAATGCGGTTGAACCGCTTAACACACCCGTGCAGTATGCACAGGTTGCAAGGGCAAGCTTGGCAACACCGAAAATTTTAAAAGCCGAAAGCGTTTACGGCGGTGTAAAGCTTACATGGAACAAAGTGAACGGTGCGGCTAAATACAGAGTTTACTACAAGGGCCGTAAAGGTTGGACACGAATGGTCGATACAACTTCAACATCATATATCGACAAGGATGTTTCATCGGGCAGGAATTACACCTATACTGTAAGATGTATTTCTGCTGACGGAAAGAGCTTTACAAGCGGTTATGATTCAAAGGGCAAAAGTGTAAAATATATTGCCGCCCCCGAAATTTCAAAGCTTGAAAATGTAAACGGCGGTGTGAAAATTACATGGAACAAAGTAAACGGTGCATCAAAGTATAGAATTTATCATAAAAATTCGTCAGATTGGTTCAGAGTATCAGATACGACTTCTAATTCTATAGTTGATAAATCTGTTGGTATGGGAACATATACTTATACCGTGAGGTGTATAAGTGATGACGGAAAGAGTTTTGAGAGTGGATTTAACCCAAAAGGCTTAAGTATCAGATATAATCAAGCTCCTAAAATACTTGAAACCAATGTTGTAAACGGCGGTATTAAGGTGATTTGGGATTCTGAAGAAAATACAAATTACAGATTGTACTGCAAAACAGAAGGTAAGGGCTGGACAAAAGTATGCGATAGCAAAACAGGTGTTGTGACACATAAAAATTTACAGCCGAATAAAACCTATACATACACTGTAAGAGCAATCAGTTCCGAACGCTAAAAAGTATTTGAGCGGTTATGACCCAGTGGGAATGAGCGCAAAATATGTTGCCACACCGAAAATATCAAAGGCAGAATATACATATGACGGTATCAAGCTTGCGTGGAATAAGGTTGCAGGTGCTGAAAAATATCGTGTATATTATAAGGATGCTACCGGTTGGAATAAACTTGTAGATACAAAAGGTACAAGTTATCTTGACAAGGGACTTGTTTCAAGAGAACTCAGCGTAAAAGATAGTTCTGTAAACGGTCAGTATATTTATACTGTTCGCTGTATTTCAAGTAACGGCAAAGTTTTTCAGAGCGGTTATGACACAAAGGGTGTAAAAAGTGCATTATATAACAACGGATGTCCGGAAATTTATAATATTGATACAATGCACGGAGGAATTACCTTAAATTGGGAGGCTGCCGCCGATAAAAATTCAAAGTATCGTGTTTATATTAAGCAAAGTGGTTCGTGGAAAAAGATTGCCGATACAACCGATAACCTGTACACTTATAAGAATGTAAAAGCAGGACAGACCTATACTTTTACCGTAAGATGTGTATCAAAGGATGAGAAGAAATTTACAAGTACCTATAATCCGTCAGGTGTTGCATTTAAGTATAAAACAACCAACAAAACAAGAGATGCATATATAGATTATCTGCTTAAACATGAATCGGAGTGGTTGCCTGAACTCAAGGTGGGGGACATTGCTTTGGCAGGTGTGCAGTTTACAGACCTTGATTTTGACGGTGTTCCTGAGCTTATAGCGCAGGAAGCAGGGGATAAGGAATACTATTTGAATGCAAGGGTATATACTTTCAAGAATGGAAAGCTTTCATTGGTTGGATTTGATAATTCTATGACCTACATTCAGAATCGATTGGCCTACTTATACGATAAATCGGCTAAAAGGTATGTGATAAATTCAGCCGATTTATCAACCAGCAATCCCGATCGTTATCTTGATTGTGAAAACTATACATTGAGTTATGATGGCAACCTTATAAGTGCTCATCCGTATTCTTCTTATCATTTAGCTCTTGAAAATTGGGGATTGGATTACACCTATTATGTTCATGGCAGGACAAGCAAACAAGTGTATAATGCTGCAAACTTGAGTACACTCGATAATTGTGTAAATGCACATATGTACAGTCAGTTTGTTTACTGTTCTGTTGACGGCTATCCAAAACTTTGGAATCAGTTTACAACCGATCAGAAAAGACAGTACCTTACCGATTCTTACAACGCATTTTCATATGATAAATATTGATTCCTAAAAGTAATAAATTATAACGATAAAGGGTTCAGCCGTAAAAAGCTGAACCCTTTTATTGCGCAACAAAAACGGTTTAGCCAAATTGACTGAACCGTTAATTCGTACTATACAAGGCTCCGGTGACAGAAGTTTGACAAATAAAAAATATTTATGCCCGAGCGTAATATAGCTACCATTAGAACAATTCTGTAGGGGCGGATATTATCCGCCTGCTTTAATGAAATTTTATGTTGATGCTCATAGGCTTTGACATAATAAAAGCCGTTCTCGTTATTGAGAGCGGTTTATTTATTTTAGCTTAAAAAATTTGTGATAGTTTATCAAGATGTATTGCTTTTTATATCATTTAATGTTACAATTAACTTGCATAAAAATTTAGCGAAAGTTTTTAATAATGCGTAGAATTTGAACAAAGTGAGGGATAGATATGAAAAGTTTTTACCTATAGCTATGGCGGCGGTAATGTCGATGTCTGCGATTGCGGTTTCGGCAGTTTCTGCAAATGCGGTTGAACCGCTTAACACACCCGTGCAGTATGCACAGGTTGCAATGGCAAGCTTGGCAACTCCGAAAATTTCAAAAGCCGAAAGCGTTACGGCGGTGTAAAGCTAACATGGAACAAAGTGAATGGTGCGGCTAAGTACAGAGTTTACTACAAGGGCCGTAAAGGTTGGACACGAATGGTTGATACAACTTCAACCTCATATATCGACAAGGATGTTTCATCGGGCAGGAATTACACCTATACTGTAAGATGTATTTCTGCTGACGGAAAGAGCTTTACAAGCGGTTATGATTCAAAGGGGACAACCGTAAAATATATTGCCGCCCCCGAAATTTCAAAGCTTGAAAGCGTAAACGGCGGTGTAAAAATTTCTTGGGGCAAAGTAAGCGGTGCGACTAAATACAGAGTTTACTACAAGGGCAGTAAAGGCTGGACACGAATGGTCGATACAACTTCAACCTCATATATCGACAAGGATGTTTCATCGGGCAGAAATTACACTTATACTGTAAGATGTATTACATCAGACGCAAAGAAATTTACAAGCGGTTATAACCCGACAGGCAAGTCGGTAAAGTATGTTGCCACACCGAAAATTTCAAAACTTGAGGTCACATATGACGGCGTAAAGCTGACATGGAACAAAGTTGCAGGTGCAGAGAAGTATCGTGTGTACTACAAGGACAGAAACGGTTGGACAAAGCTTGCCGATACAACAGGCACGACTATGCTTGATATGAATGTTGTTTCAAAGGAATTTGATTTAAGCATTGATGATATTTATTACACGGTTCGTTGTATCAGCAAGGATGCCAAAAGTTTTACAAGCGGCTACGATTCAAAGGGTACGCCTATTGGCAATCATCAGGATTGTCCCGAAATTTACAGCATTGGTGCAGTAAACAACGGTATTGAAATGCATTGGACGGGAGATGCGCCAAAGTTCCGTGTTTATATTAAAGAAAACGGTTTTTGGAAGAGGATAGCAGAAACTTATGACAACTATTATGTTCACAAGGGTGCAAAGTCCGGCAGTACACTTATACGGTAAGAGGTGTTTCAAAAGACGGTAAAAAGTTTACTACGATGTTTAACCCAACCGGTGTAACATACAGGTATAAGACATCTGATAAAACAAGGGACGCTTATATCAATTATATGATGAATCATCAGAGTGAATGGATGCCAAGCTTGGGAAGTAATCACAATTTGTCAGGTGTTATGTTTTTGGATTTCGACTTTGACGGAGTTCCGGAGCTTGTTGCACAAAAGGCTGATTCCAATGAGTATAGTTTCCATTCCGTTGTTTACAAATTTGAAGACGGTAAGTTAAAAAGAGTGGGAAATGTTAACGACGGTTTTGCGATATACTATAATAAAACTGCCAAAAAGTATGAGGTTCACGACCTAAAGATATCTTTAAATGTAGATGACGGTTACTATTGGTCGGGTAATTCAATAATCACATACGACGGAGAGAATCTTTTTGCAAATATGTATTCGGCAAGAGGCGTAGGCGAAGAATCAAATAATAATATTTATTATAGATATTTTGACGGTAATGACAAAAATATTTCACGGGCAAAATATAACGAAATTAACCTTAAACAGTTTAATAATTGCGTAAATGCACATATGTTTACCAAATTTATTGTGACAGGTTATGGTGATAACAGCGTATGGAGTGAGAATACTACAGCTGAGAATAAGCAGTCTTTGCTTGACGCTTATAATTCTTTCTCCTATGAGAAGTATTGATTATTTAAAAATTAATAAGTTTTAACTGCAAAAGGTTCAGCCGTAAAAAGCTGAACCCTTTTATTGCACAACAAAAAACGTTCAGCCAAATTGACTGAACCGTTAATCTGTACTATGTTAAGCTCGGGAACAAGTAGTTGTAAATTATCACAAACTACCTACACGAACTGCGGGCGAGGTACTCGCAAAAAGGGTAGCTTGAAAATCAAGCTACCCTAATTCGTACTATGTAATGCTCGGGTGACAGAAGTTTGAATATATCAAACTAACTTCACGAACTAAAAAACATTAGTTGTTGATGAGCTTATCTTCGTCAGACCAGCTGTAGAGCTTTCTAACTTCCTTACCGAATACTTCGGCAGGAGCTTCGGCAGCGATCTTTCTCATAGCCTTGAAGTGAACCTGTGAACCGGCATCGCTCATGTCAAGGAGGAAGTCCTTAGCAAATGTACCGTCCTGAATGTCAGAAAGAACCTTTCTCATAGCCTTCTTAGTATCCTCTGTGATGATCTTTGGACCTGTGATGTAGTCACCGTACTCAGCTGTGTTAGAGATTGAATATCTCATGCCTGCAAAACCTGACTGATAGATAAGGTCAACGATGAGCTTCATCTCATGGATACACTCAAAGTAAGCATTTCTTGGGTCGTAACCGGCATCGCAAAGTGTTTCAAAACCTGCCTGCATAAGTGCGCAAACACCGCCGCAAAGAACAGCCTGTTCACCGAAGAGGTCTGTTTCTGTTTCTGTTCTGAATGTTGTTTCAAGAACGCCGGCTCTTGCACCGCCGATACCGAGTGCATATGCAAGTGCGAGATCCTTAGCCTGACCTGTAGCATCCTGCTCAACAGCAACGAGGCAAGGTACACCCTTACCAACCTGATACTCTGAACGAACTGTGTGACCCGGTCCCTTAGGAGCTACCATTGTAACATCAACATCCTTTGGAGGATTGATGCAACCGAAGTGAATGTTAAAGCCGTGAGCGAACATAAGCATATTGCCTGCTTCGAGGTTTGGCTCGATGTCGTTCTTGTAAAGAGCTGCCTGCTTTTCATCGTTGATAAGAATCATGATGATGTCAGCCTGCTTTGCAGCCTCTGCTGATGTATATACTTAAAGCCTGTGCTTCAGCCTTTGCCCAGCTCTTGCTGCCTTTGTAAAGACCGACGATTACATCGCAACCTGAATCCCTGAGGTTGAGAGCGTGTGCATGACCCTGGCTGCCGTAACCGATAATAGCAATTTTCTTACCCTTGAGAAGGTCAAGGTTGCAATCTGACTGATAGTAGATTGGTGCTGTCATGTTTTTTGTGTAGTCTTTCATATTAAAGTCCTCCTTACCGCAAACGCGGCATATAAATTAAAATATATGCTAACTGTAAGATTAAACGGAAACCGAAGCTGTGCCTCTGTCAATGGCAACAGTACCTGTTCTTACAATCTCACGGATACCATAAGGCTTGAGTAAGTCAACAAGCGTGTTGATGCGGCTTGCACATTCGCAGTACTCAACGGTAACTGACGAAGGGGATACATCAACGATTTTCGCCTGCATAATTTCAACCGTTTTGACAATTTCGGCTCTTTTTGAGGCGGCGCAGTGAACCTTGATTAAAACAAGCTCACGGCTGATAAATTCGCCCTCGTTAAGCCTTTTTACCTTAATAACGGGAATGAGCTTGTTGAGCTGTTTTTCAAGCTGTTCAACAATGTACTCGTCACCGTTTGCAACGATTGTGATTCGGGAAACCGACGGTTCCTGAGTAACACCTACTGCGAGTGAGTCGATGTTAAAACCTCGGCGAGAGAAAAGTCCCGAAATTTTTGAAAGAACGCCCGCCTGATTTTCAACAAGTATTGATAATGTATACTGCATTTTATCACCTCATTAAATTGACGGAGTGTCGGGGTGAACATCGCAAACAAGAATGAACGGTTTTTCCGAATCAACAATACCCTTGATGATGTTTTCGGCTTCCTTGTTTGAATGAGCCTCTGCATGGTCAATGCCGTAAGCATCGGCAATCTTCAAGAAGTCGGGATCACCGTTGAGAATTGTTGCGGAGTGTCTGCCGCCGTAGTGTTTGTCCTGAAGTTCACGAACCATTCCGAGTCGTGCGTTTTTCATAATGATGATTTTAATTCCGAGCTGATTGCCTGCAATAGTCGCAAGCTCATTAAGCCCCATCTGAAAACTGCCGTCACCGCAGATTACAATAACATCACGGTCGGGTCTTGCAAACTTTGCACCGATTGCAGCGGGAATTGAGTAACCCATTGTACCCATACCGCCTGTTGTGAGGAATCTGCCTCACGAATACGGAAGTTGTTTGCACACCAGATTTGATTTTGTCCTACATCGGCAACGAGAATTGCCTTTGAGCGGAACATTGCACTGAGATGACCGACAAGTGTTCTCGGCTCAACAAAGCCGTCAAATACGGGAGGCTCACGGTAAAGGTCTTTTTTCCAGTTCTTTACGGTTTCGCTCCACATTGTTGTAACCTTGTAATCGCCGATGCTGTCAAGCAGCATATTGATGACATTTTTCATATCGCCTACAATCGGAATTTCTGTTTTAACATTCTTACCGATTTCAGCAGGGTCAATGTCAATGTGAATTACCTTTGTGTTTTCACTCATCTGGTCGGGAGCCGCAACAGCTCTGTCACCGAGTCTTGCACCGCATACGATTACAAGGTCGGCTTCGTGAAGAGCACGGTTGGCAACAGCCTTGCCGTGAGTGCCGAGCATTCCGAGATAAAGCTCATGCTCGCTGGGCATAACACCGATGCCATCATAGTTGAAATAACGGGGATACCCGTAGTTTCTGCAAATTTTTGAAGTTTAAGCTTGATGCCCGAACTCAGCACGCCGCCGCCTGATACGATAACAGGACGCTTGCTTGCGTTGATGGCTCAACAGCCTTTTTAACCT
>ENA-OQMZ01000068-OQMZ01000068.1-human-gut-metagenome-genome-assembly--contig:-NODE-68-length-38505-cov-5.977357_pt1 | contig 38505 bp, 48 predicted proteins | sample MGYA00242621_ERZ504862 | MGnify/ENA primary metagenome ERZ504862 (study PRJEB26092, sample SAMD00036393) | human gut metagenome | host: Homo sapiens | study: EMG produced TPA metagenomics assembly of...
CGGCCGACAGGACCTTGGCCATCTTGATGCGCGTTCGTCCAGCTCGGTCTCCTTGAATTCGGTCATGGATTACTTTCCTTCCAATTGGTCGGGCCGCGTATCCGGCTTGTGCCGAGCGCTCGACGCCCTCACATTGCGTTTCCCATAGTAGCGATGTGAGGTGACGTTGTGGTGAAATTTTGGCGTGTTTTGGTAGTTTGTGTGCTGTTAGCGCTCACAATTAACATTCGCGTGAACTTCAGATGTTCGTTTGTCGATATATCTCCCAATGCCAGTCGCCGCAAGCCTTTGCCGCATGAAGGAAACTACTCTGGAAGCGAACGAATTAGCACTCCGGGTGCCGGAGTGCTAAAACATTAAAAGAAGTTTTCCGGGTACGTCTCATCAGCACCGTCAAACATAAGGCGTACCGGCACACACCTATGCATAAGGAGGCGCGCATGGCGCAATCAAGACGCATGCTGGTGTTGCGTGCCGTGGTCGAGGATTACATCCGTTCTCAGGAACCGGTGGGTTCCACCACACTGACCCGGGATCATGACCTCGGCGTCAGCTCCGCCACCGTGCGCAACGACATGGCGGCCTTGGAAGATGAAGGCTATCTTATTCAGCCGCACACTTCGGCCGGCAGGGTGCCGACCGAAAAAGGTACCGTTACTTCGTCGACCGTTTGGCGACGGTCGTTCCGCTATCGGAGGCCCAGCGCCGCGGCATCAACAGCTTTCTGTCCGGATCGGTCAATCTGCAGGACACGCTGCAGCGGGCCGCCCGGCTGCTGGCGCAGATCACCGGACAGGTCGCCGTCGTGGCCGCGCCGTCACTGTCGAAGTCGACATTGCGGCATATCGAAATCGTGCCAGTGTCCATTAATACGCTGCTTGCCGTAGTGATCACCGATACCGGCCGTGTCGCGCAGCATATCCTCAACGTCACGAAATTGCCGGACGTGACGACGCTCACTCATCTGACCAACGAGATCAACACGCAATGCTCCGGCGTTTCGCTGACCCGCACGGCCGATTGCGTACGACAGATGGGAGCGCGCAAGGAATACCATGCGATCAGCACGCTTGCGGAAACGCTTGCGCAGGCCTTTGATGGCATGGCGGATGACGAACGCGCGAGCGAATTGTACATGGCGGGCACTTCACGGCTTGCGCATCAACGCACGGTGGCCGACCTGGCCCCGCTGTTCGACGCGTTGGAGGAGCAGGTGGTGCTCATGAAGTTGATGAGCTCGCTGAGCGAAACCACGCAATCCGACGGCGTCGGAGTGGCGATCGGTTCCGAAACGCACACGCCCGGTTTGCTGCACGCCTCAGTGGTAACCAGTGGCTACGGGCGTACCTCCGCGGCCGCCACGGACGGCGCGACGCATGCGGCCGCATCATCACAGACGGAAAATCAAAGCGGTGATGATACGCAGCAGGCGGGCGAACCGGTCGCATTCGTCGGATCGATCGGGCCGACGCATATGGACTACGCGGCGACCATGGCCGCCGTGAGGGCGGTCGCCAGATATCTGACGGCGTTCCTCGCCCACGATGAAGGTCAGCCGGCCGACTGACCCCGCCTTATGGCACAATGACACGCAGAACCAACAGGGAGAAAGAATAATCGTGACGGACTATTACGAAGTGCTGGGCGTCGACCGTTCGGCAAGCGACGACGAGATCAAAAAGGCGTATCGAAAGATGAGCCGCAAATACCATCCCGACATCGCAGGTCCGGAATTCGAAGACAAGTTCAAGGAAGTCAACAACGCGTACGATGTGCTGTCGGATCCTAAGAAACGGCAGATGTACGATGCCGGCGTCGATCCGAACGATCCGAATGCGGGCGGCATGCACGGTGGCGGATTCGGTGGCGGATTCGGCGATATGGGGGACATCTTCAGCATGTTCACCGGTGGCGGATTCGGTGGCACCGGCGGTGGACCGACTCCGCGCACCCAGCCGGGGCGTGACGCGCTTGTTTCCGCGACCATCGATTTGAAGACGGCGGTGTTCGGCGACACCACGCACGTCAAGGTCAACACGTTCGGCCTGTGCAGGAATGCGGCGGCACCGGCTGCCAGAACGGCACACAGCCCACACAATGTCCCGACTGCCACGGTCAGGGATATGCGCAGCGCGTGGTACGCACCATGCTCGGCCAGATGATGACCACCGCGCCATGCGAACGCTGCGAAGGCCATGGAACGGTCATCGAGAAGCCGTGCCCGTCCTGCCTCGGCCATGGCCGCGTGCGCGTCACCCGCAATGTCGGCGTCGCGGTGCCGGCCGGCGTGGCGAACAACACCCGTCTGCGTCTCGCTAATCAGGGTGAGGTCGGTGAAAATGGCGGCGTCGCGGGCGATTTGTATGTGGATATCCGCATCAAGCCGGATGACATGTTCACTCGTGATGACGACGATTTGCATTGTTGGATCAAGGTGCCGATGAGTTGGGCCGTATTGGGGCACGAAGTCGAAATCGACACCTTCGACGGCAGGCAGACGCTGGATATCCCAGCCGGCAGCCAGCCGGACGATACCGTGACGTTGAAGAACCTCGGCGTCACGCATCTCGACGACAAGAACGAGCGCGGCGATTTGGTGGCGCACGTAGTGGTGGAGATTCCTAAGAAGCTGTCCGATGACGAGCGGGAGCTGATTGAGCGGTTCGGCGAGATGCACGACACGGACGCCCAGCATGTTGTCGTGAAGTCCCGTCCGTCGTCCGGCGCGAAGAAGGGGTTCTTCTCCAAGCTGAAGGACGCGCTGCGCTAGTTTTCGCAATCCAATCGAATACGGGACATATGAAAAGAAGTCCGTATCCCAACTCATAACCTTGGGATACGGACTTCTTTCACATCTGGCGTGGCGGGTGATTCCCGCCTATTTGAGCAGCGACCTGCACATGGCGCGATACTGGCTCACATATCCTCCACCGAAGAACACGCAATGTCCTGCAATGGGGTAGAGCTGCCATAATGTGATGCGGTCCTGCCATCCGGCCTTAAGCGGATGCGCCGACTGATAGCCTTCGAGGATGTCCGTAAGATATGACATGCCGAACAGGTCGAGCATGGCAAGGTCTTCCTCACGGTGCCCACCGTGAGCCGCAGTCGATAAGCACGGCTTCGACGTCACCGGAATCAGCAGTCCACATGACGTTGCCGCTCCACAGGTCGCCATGCACGCGTGCGGGCTTGTCGTTGGCGGCCTTGCCTAGGATGTCGGGCAAGGCGTCGATAACGGCTTCAGTCAGTTCCATGTCATAGTCGGTCAGTTCGCGACGTTTCATGCCGAGTCGTACCATCGGACGCAATCTGCCGTCCGCCAGATAGGTGGCCACATCATCCCAGGCACCGGTATCCATCGGGACGGGATCCTGCAACGGCCCGAAATAGCAGGTGCCGTCGTATCCAGTTGGAGCGGAGCCAAAATGTTCGGCACCGGCATCATGCATATGAGCTAGCGCAACACCGAAATCGCGCGCGGCTTGGATGGTCGGACCGCAGGCGTTCACGCGTTCAATGTCGAGATAATCCTTGCCCCAGTCGTATACGTCGACCACGCGTGGGCCGCCCTGCGATTGCGCCTCGCCGAGCCATTTGAGGCCGCGTCCCTCGCATTCAAAGAAACCTTCGGGGCTGAATGCCCTGCTTTTGCGGTATTTGCCCATGCCGATGAGCCTTTCTCCCATGCCGGACATGCCGGCGTACTTTTGGCTCCATTGTGTGCATGGTTTGAGACAACTATGCCGGGATGCCTTGAAAACTAGACCCCTCTCGCTACTCTTGGTCACGGAAAAGCAGACGAAACCATATTTCTACGAACATAAAGAGGGTTCATGAATTTCTTCCAAGCGATTTTCCTTGGCCTGGTGCAGGCGTTGACCGAATACTTGCCGGTCTCTTCCAGCGCCCATATCCGTATCATCGGCGATTTGATGCTGGGCTCCGATCCGGGTGCCGCGTTCACCGCCATCATCCAGATCGGCACCGAGCTTGCCGTGATCCTGTATTTCCGTCATGACATCATCCGCATTCTCGGCGCGTGGTTCGGCTCCTTGTTCGGCAAGGAGGGCAAGGACTTCAAGAGCCGTATGGGCGCGCATAACCGCGACACGCAGATGGGTTGGTTCATCATCATCGGCACGCTGCCGATTCTGATTGCCGGTCTGTTGTTCAAGGACGCCATCGAAAGCACGCTGCGTAATCTGTGGATCACCGTTACCGTGCTGATTATCTTCGGTATTCTGCTGTGGGTGGTCGACGCCCGCGCCAAGCAGGTCAAGACCATGGATGAGATGACCTGGAAGGATGCGCTGATCTTCGGCATCGGTCAGATGCTGGCGCTGATTCCTGGCGTTTCCCGTTCCGGCGGCACCATCACCTTCGGCCGTGCGATGGGTTATACCGTGAGGCTGCAGTGCGCGTGAGCTTCCTGATGGCCATTCCGGCCGTGTTCGGCGCGGGCATCCTCGAAGCCGTTTCCGCGGTCAAGGATGTGGCCGCAGGCAATGCGGGAATGTTCCCGGGCTGGGGTGCGACCATCGCGGCCACCATCGTGGCGTTCGTGGTCGGCTATGTGGTGATCATCGGCTTCCTGAAGTTCGTGTCCACCTTCTCGTACAAGGCGTTCGCCATCTACCGCATCGCGCTGGCCGTTGTCGTGGCTCTGCTGCTGATCTGCGGCGTGCTGCACCCGACGGAAGTCGTTGCCGCCGCGTAAGCGTGATTCGGCGTAAATAAAGCGAATCCCGGCCATCCGTAAGGTGGCCGGGATTTTTTCGTCTGCGACCTCCTCCTGGAGGGGAACGGCTCAGACGCCGTTGCGTAGAAGTGATTCGGCCTCACGAAGCAGTTCCTCGCAGGCAGGCATGCCATTCGAGGCGATTCGCTTCGCTCTCGCGTCCAAATCGTAATCATGTTCCAGACGAGCCAAATAGTCGCCGGCATGCATGTCTGACACCAATCCATCGGCGTCGGAACGCCATTGCATGGCCTTTCTGGTCAAATCTCCTTCAATAAGCGGATACTCGATTATTAAAGACAAGGCGCGCAGCAGCTCCAAAGTGCCTTGCATGCATTCGGTATTGGCACAGTAATGCGGTACGGATACCCATATGGATGTTGTCGGAAAGCCCGCTTCGGCGGCGAAGGCGTCAAGGATGTTGGGGATGCCCACCGGACCGTTGTATTCCCTGTCGGATTCGCATTCGCAGCCGCTTTTGGAGATGTCAAGCGGCAATGGCCGTGTGTGCGGGCATTCATCGAACATGGAGCCAAGCGTGATGACATCACTTACGTCATAGTCTTCTGCGACACGTAGCGTCTGCCTGCAGTATTCCTCCCACCGGTAATTGGGTTCGGGTGCGATCTGCGCAAGCAGGTGCAGCATGGGGGAGACGGCAATGTCATAGAAAGTCGTTTGCGGACAGATGATGCGCTTACGCCCCTGCACGGAGCAGATCATGGGCCGGGCCACCTGATAGTCGTAGAAACCTTCGTTGTCAATATGGCGCACTTCCTGCGACTCATACCGGGACACCAAATGACGGACGACGTTCGTGGCCGCTTGGCTTGCATCGTTCCATCCTTCGAATGCGGCGATAAGTATCGTCTTGGGCATTGCGCTCTCCTCACACATGCTTTTAATGTATACCGAAAACGGGTGGTGTGACACGCGCTTCAGCCATCGGTGAATACGAATAAACCAAACCGCGACACGCTGACTTGCAAATTACACGAATGTGGTTATAGTAGATACTCGTGCTCACGCAGTGAATCTGCTGGAGACATGCGGACATAGCTTAGTTGGTAAAGCGCAACCTTGCCAAGGTTGAGACCGCGGGTTCGAGTCCCGTTGTCCGCTCTAAGGTTCCGATTGATTATCGACCTTTATGGTGGGTTAGCCAAGCGGTTAGGCAGCGGCCTGCAAAGCCGTATAGACGAGTTCGACTCTCGTACCCACCTCGCATCATGTGAGATTAGTTTTCGCATGTTGACATGACCCGGGCGGTTGGCGCAGAGGTAGCGCACTTCCCTGACACGGAAGGGGTCACAAGTTCGAATCTTGTATCGCCCACTGGAGCATTGCTCCGTACAAATTAAGACTGGGTGATTGGCGCAGCGGCTAGCGCACTTCCTTCACACGGAAGGGGTCATAGGTTCGATTCCTATATCACCCACCGTTATCACAGCTCGGTTTTGCCGGGTTTTTGTTTCCATTCCTTTTCACTCTGCTTCGTCAAATAAGAATGCAAGCATCGACGCGCCGGCAAAAACAGCGATCGACGAAAAACGATTCACCACATTACACAAGAATTGCCGATGAAAATACAGAGAATCAAACGAGAGAAGCATGACTTTTGCCAAACGCATTTCTAAAATGAGTATCGTAAACAAAAAAGAAAACAAACAAGACGCAAGGTGCGTCACAGCACACCAGCAAGAAAAGGAAACATCATGAACAAGAACAAGATCTTCTCCGCAATCATGCGTGGCTTCGAAGTCAGCGGCATCAACGCTCTGTCTTCGGCTGCCGGCTCCTCTTCCGTCAACGGCGCTCTGCAGGAGATCATCGACACCCGCCGCTGATTCGGACACCACACACTGAATCCTTCTTGAAAAAGCCTGGAACGCGATTAAAAAGCGTTCCAGCTTTTTGTTCCCCGGCAAGCGGCTACAATTGCCTATTGTGAACGAGAGACAATTGAACCTCAACCAAGCGGTTAAGGATATGGGCCCCAACGAATTGAAAGCGTACGCCGAGCTGGGGCAGAAACAACACGATGAGGCGAACCGCGAACTGGAACGACGCTGGCGCAGCTACGATGACATGCTGCCGAAGGACGAATTCGTATCCATCATCGACAAGAACGAACGGTAAATACCGTTCACAGTGTATGATTCGTGACCATGCCGGCCACAATACCGGCCAATTGCAAGGGGAGAGGGTAGAATGACAGCTATGACTGATCCGATTCCAAGCGCAGGCGAAACGACCATCATTGGTCTTCCTGCTATCACTGTACCGGTTACTTCCACCGGAGACCGTCCTCTGACGAAGGAGGACCTCAATACGATCATGCGTCTGGCCGACGGCACGGCGCTCCTGATTTCCACCAGGGGAGCGGTGTCCGGCTCGCGTTATCTCCTCGACGAGGACGAGATCACCGTGGGACGCGACCCGAGTTCCGATATCCTGCTGGACGATTCCACCGTCTCCCGCACGCACGCGGTGTTCCGCAGGATTAACGGAAATTATTCGGTGATTGACGCCGGCAGCCTGAACGGCACATACGTGAACCGTCAACGAGTGGATAGCCAGGAACTGAAGAACGGCGACGAAATCATTCTGGGCAAGTTCCGTCTCGTATATTTCACCAACAAGGCCGTCATTGCCTAATGAAACGCCCGATGCGGGATAAACTGTGAGTAACGGTTTTCCTTCAATCGCCTATGGGCTCCGAATGGAAGCTCATAGGCGATTGTTTTATGGCGTGTAGGAGAAGACAATGGACGGCGAGGCAGAACCAACAATGCGGTTGCATCTGCACGTGTCGCACGCGGTGCAGGGGGAGTTGTTCCCCTCCGCGGACGCGCAGCCCGTCACACGGGGCTATCGTGGTACGGTCGCGTCAAAAGTGGCGGGTATCACGTACCGCCAGCTTGACTATTGGGCGCGTAAACAGATAGTGGAACCATCCATCACCCCGTCGCACGGATCCGGCTCACGCAGATTGTATTCGTTCAAAGATGTGGTGATTCTTGCCGTTTCCAAAAGATTGCTGGATGCCGGAATCAATCTGCAGAACGTGACCACCGCCATCGGCTTCCTCGCGCAGCGCACGCCCGAACAGTTGGCCGGCATCATCATCATGTGCGATGGGCAGAATGTGCATGAGTGCACGGACAGCGAACAGATGGTGGCTCTGCTCCAAAGCGGCAGAGCTGTGTTCGGGGTGTCCGTCGGATCGCTATGGCATCAGATCAAAGAGGCTCTAGAACATGAGGAATACGTCGATTTGACGAAGACGCCGGCATCGACAGACACCAATAGGCCAATCGACGACATTGCCGCGATACGTATGAGAAAGAAGCTGGAATCGCGACGCAAATCCCGCGCAGCAGCCTGATCGCATACAATTGGTACGATTCAGCCGGAACGTTCGAACGATATAACCGCAGGGGAGTAGCGCATGCTTGATATTCTGCCGGCACTGTTGTGGATCATAGCCGCCGTCATCGCAGTGAACATTTGTTTGATTACTGCGATTCGAGGCAATCTGTTTTCCAAAAAACACCGCGATGTGCATCCGGTGCGTTGGTCGATCATCGCGCTGCATTTCACCTCATTGGTCATTGGCGCGTTGCCATATCCGGCATATGCGATGTTCAGGTCGGATTTCTCGGAGAGGTTCCAGCGTTTCTACGAACATGTCGGATGGCCATCGGCTGCGGTGATGGTCATGCTGATCGCAGCGGAACTTGTTTTCATGTATCTTCAGGCCCGAAACGGCATGCACAGCGAGATGGAGCGGAAGCTCAATCAGGCCGTCAAATAGAAATCTGACATAACGTACATTATCGGCTTTTCAGGAATGGCGTTTTTCCAGGCTTGAGGAAGCGTCAAACACGCGGTTCTGACATAACGGCCTCCGTCACTCAATAAATAAAAACGTGGTTGCTGCCACGATATTGCGACAGCAACCACGTAACTGGCCTACAGCGTTTCCGTTTACGGACTCAGGCGAAATACTCCTCGACGGCCTGCGCGAGTTCATCTACCGAATCCAGAATACGGTATGCGCCATGGGCTTTGAGCTCTCCAGGCTCCGCATAGCCCCAGCCACAGCCGAGGCAGTCCAAACCGCACGCCTTGGCGCCGTCGGCATCGGTCCAACGGTCGCCGACCATCAGTGCCTTGTCTCCTGCGTTCTCGTCGAAATCGATGTGCTGGAAAGCCCAACGGATCACTTGGTCCTTGTCGAGACGGGAATTGTCCTCGCTGGCACCGTAGATGCCGTCGACCATGGTGTCCAAGTGGAAGTGCTCGCAAATCGGAATGCATTGGTATTGCGGCTTGCAGCTGGCAATCGCCAGATAGTATCCGTCGGCACGCAGTTTGGCGAGCTGCTCCGGAATACTTGGTAAATCGTGTTGTTCAGGCGGCCGGGGACTTTCTGTCCGGGATTGTTCGGGTCGTCGAACACGGCCTCGTCGGCGTAATACTTGCGGTAAATCCTCACGCCTTCGTCAAGCTTGTCATCCGGAATGCCGTTGCGTTGCATCGATTCGCTGATGGCCGGTCCAATGAAACGATGCAATTCGGCATCGTCCGGCACCGGATATCCCATCTCTTCGAACGCCTTGACAACGCAGCCAATGATTCCTGGATCGGATTTCGTCAGTGTGCCATCGAGGTCAAGCAGAACGACTTTCTTCGGATGTTCGGACATGGATCTGACTCTCCCCTTGGTTGTGTGCTATAAGAATTGATAACAGAAACAATTATGCCCGGTCTCAATGACCGGGCATTCGTTCAAGTGTCGTTCAACTGCAGGTCACTCGTAGTCCGGGAACCATCCGTCACGATGCATTTGCAGACGCTTCTCCAGCAAAGCCTTCAGTTCGTCTTCGGTACGACGTTCCATGAGCATGTCCCAATGCGTGCGTGTTGGCTTGGCGATTTCATCAGCCTCGTCGTCATTGTCTCCTTCACGGTGCGCGACGGCGCCGCAGCGGCACTCCCACTCATCTGGGAATTCTGCGCCCTCAGCGAACGGCAGAATCGTACGATGGCCTTTCGGACACACGTATGCGACGTCGGTTCGCGCCGCAAAATCCACATTGTCATCGGATTCAAGCGACTTCGCACCGATGCTCATGCCTCGCAGGCTACGTTCCGCCATATTGCTTTTGCCTCCTTGATTATCTGCTTACTCTAAGCTACAAAACACTTCGGACGTGTCACTTATTCCCGGCGTCCGCGAAAACCGATCTCCCGATTGCGCACATGCTCAGTCGACACCTGAATAGGCGACGATGCCACGGTTGACGTTCTCGTACGCCTGTTTCGCGATCGGAGCGAGCGTTTCGGCGCGTTTACCCAGGTATGGTCCGGCCACGGCGATCTGCTGCAACACGTCGGCGAGACGTTTGCATCCGCGTACGAAATCGCCGCCGGTCAAATCGGTGCCGTACAGCACACGCGACAGGCTTTCGCCCTGAGCCCATTCGTAGACGACATCGGTGATGCCGAAATCAAGTTGGCGCGGCTCGTCGAGGGCATAGTCCTCACACAGCATGGCAATCGACGCGTGCACGCCTTTGAGCTGCGCCGCACAGACGGCGACGTTCCCCTGCATTCCTCCGGGATAATGGCGCGGCTCTCCCCCGCTGCCTCTGCGTGCTCGTAAATCAACGACATGACGGCGCTGGCCAGCTCCGTCGCATCGAGTCCGTCGAACGCGCCATCATCGATCGCCTGGGCAAGCACCAAATCAAGCTCGCTGTACAAGTGCCGCAACAGCTGTCCACGTTCGGTAAGCCGGTAATCGATATGTTCTTTTGCGCCTTCATCAAGCCGATCGAGGTATCCGAGCTCGTTCAGCACATTGCAGATGCGGTCGAATTGACGTGCCACGGAGCCGGTGCGTGAATCGTAACGGTGCTGCACACGTTCCAATTCACGCATTTCACGCGCCCACCGATGCCCCCATTTGAGATGCTTCTGAATATCGGGGCATTTGCGGCAGGATGGTCCCTGTCTTTTTCGCGAAGCTCCGCGATACGCCTGTCAAGGTCTTTGAACGCTTCGCTTCGCGCCTTCTGCGTGCGGAACACCTCGTGCTTGAGTTTGCGTCGTTCGTTCTTTTCCAAGTCGCTCAAGCGCATGCGCAGCCGCATGAACTCCTTGAAGTCGCCGAACTCACAATCGAACGCCCGTTCGTATCCGTCCAACGCTTTGCGCAACGTATCCATCTGCGCTTCAAGCTGCCAGGCGGATTCGTTGGCCTCCCATTGCGCGAAGGAATGGTCAAGCGTGATGCGAGCGGTCTCGTAATCGCTGGAATTAAGCAGGTTGACGGCCATGTTGAACGTCGGTTTGAAACTGGAGTGCAGCGGGTACACGCGCTTGCTGGACAGCGCGGCGGCAGTGGCGGGAATGAAGCCATGATGGTCCACAACCACCGCATGGCCGATGGTGTCGATGCCACGTCGGCCAGCGCGTCCGGTAAGCTGGGTGAACTCCCCTGGCGTCAATCCGACATGCCCGGTCCCATCGAATTTTTCAAGTTTTTCCACCACCACGCACCGTGCCGGCATGTTGATGCCCAAGGCAAGTGTTTCCGTGGCGAAGACAACCTTCACCAGCCCCTCTTCGAACAGTCGTTCGACAATTTGGCGGAAGAGCGCCACCATGCCAGCATGATGCGGCGCGAATCCTTCCTCCAAGGCGAAGCGGAACTGCGAGAAATGCAAAGCCTTCAAATCCTCTTGACTGAGTTGGCCTTCGACCATCTCATCGACGATACGGCGGATGCGACGCACCTCTCATCGGTGGTGAGTTCGAGTCCGGCGTTGATGCATTGTTCGACGGCCTGATCGCATCCGTTGCGGGAGAAGATGAAATAGATGCCCGGCAGGATGCCGAGGAAATTCAATTCATCAATCACGGCCCAACGACGTGGCGTATGGCGTTCGGGTCTGCGGGAATGGTCGTTCCATTTGCCGCCCTTGCCGCCCTTTCGTCTGTCGGGGCGCTGCTCTCCCCTACGTTTCGCGGCCTTGCGGTCGAGCTGATCGAGCCTGCTCACCAGCTGGGCGTTGAGCTTGTCTGTCTGATTGCCGTCTTTATCACGTCGATACAGGTCGATGAGTTCCGGTTCGGTGTGGTCGTCCGCCTGAACAAGCACATGCTGTTCCAACGGCACGGGCCGTTTTTCGGACACCACCAGCGTGGTGTCGCCACGGACCGATTCAATCCATTTGGAGAAGTCCTCGACATTCGACACGGTTGCGGACAGGCCGATGATTCTCACGCTTTGGGCAGGTGGATGATCACTTCCTCCCACACCGGCCCGCGGAAACGGTCGGCGAGATAGTGCACCTCGTCAAGAATCACGTAACGCAAGGCGTCAAGCGTCATGGAATGCTCGTAGAGCATGTTGCGCAGAACCTCGGTGGTCATGACCACGATGTCGGCTTCGGAGTTGATGGACGTGTCGCCGGTAAGCAGGCCGACTCTGTCCGGCCCGTACGTTTCGACCAGATCATGGTATTTCTGATTGCTCAACGCTTTGATTGGCGTGGTGTAGAACGCTTTGACGTTACGCTCTTGGGCCAGATAGATCGCGAAATCAGCCACGACCGTCTTGCCGGCTCCGGTGGGCGCGGCGACGAGCACATTGTCGCCGGCTTCCAACGCATCATTGGCTTTGACTTGGAAATCGTCCAATTCGAATGGCATGGACCGTGCGAAACGAGACGAGACCGATTGGCGTTTGGCCTGCGTCTGTTTGAACGCCGCATAGCGTTGCGCGGGAGATAGGGCTGTGGTCATCTCGGCATCGTATGTGCCGGTGTCGTTATTGCCATGTCGACGATGATGAGTCATGGTTCCTTTTCGAATCAGTCGTTGGAATGTTTCCACTGCGCCCACTGCCGGGCATGACGGACGCGCTTTTCCTCACGGCGGCTGACGACTTCGGCATGAGCGTCGATATAACGATTGGCCGCGTCCTCAAGTGGACGTGTGAAGAACGGGGACGTGTTCTCCTTTGGTTGCGGCAACGGCTCGGACATGGCCTCGAAACGTTTGGACATGCGTCCGCCTACTTTGATGGCATCTTTGAACGCATGATATCCGCGGATGCATGCGTATGCGCCGCCGCCGACCAGCATCGTCAGCATGAACAGGACGAGTACCAGCCAAATCCACCAAGGCATAGCGCCTCCCCCGTCAGTCTTCGTTCTCTCGGTCGCCGACGCTCAGCTCATGCTGCGCTCGGGCGATGATCATCGTGCGCAACGTCTCCGGCGCGACGGCAGTAATATGACGGGCGTGCGCGATGCAGAACGCGACATACCAGGAATCGGAAGACACGATCAGATGCACCTTCTCGCCTTCGCCGCATTTCTCGACGGTGGCTCCTGACAGGCTATCGATGAACGACAGGTCGTCCTGATTGGTGATGAACACGGCAGGCGTGCCATTGTCGAAACTCCACTTGCGCAGTTCGGATGCGGGCACGTCCGGAATGTCCACTTTTTCAGTGGGTTCGACCAGCTCCGCATGCTCGATGCGGGAGATGCGAAGCACCTGCCAGATACGAGGCTTGCCAGTAGCCTTGTTGATGGTCGTATCCGTCTTGACGAACTTCATCTTGTCCGCGGGCGCCGCGTTGGACACATCGGTCCATACCGCCACGTAGTAAACGCCTTCGTCGACAAAAATCTTGTCTGGCGCCACTAGCTTGCGCTGTATACGGCCCGCACCGTCCGTATATTCCATGTCGAGCAGCATGCCTTTGGAGATGGCGCTCTTGACGATGGAGAAGTTCCTTGGTTCCATCTCGTATCCGTCAGGCTCAGCCACGGCATGTCGCCAGGCTTGACGTGCTGGCGCAGTCGGCTGTACAGCGATTCCGCCTGCTCACGCAGCTTGTCCGGAAGCAAAGAGGAGTGGGCGAGATAGCTCACCGATGCGGTCAGCATGCTCAGGTACTGCTGGGAAATGCCGGCAAGGCGTTCAAGCCCCAGCGAATTCGTGGCGGAGACGATGCCTTCCGCGTCAAGCAAGGACCAATCGATATCGAAGAACTGGCTTCCGGCCATCTCGCCATCATCGGACACCGTGGTCAACGTGTTGATGTCCTTATGAATGATGTTGACGAACTTCTTCAATTCGTCATCGGACTTCGGCCTGCCGATGAATCGTTCCGCAAGTTCTTCAAGAGAGTATTCCTCACCCATGTGGGCGGACAGGAACAGCATCAGGCGAAGACGCCGGTCGACCTCACTACCGGTCTGGAACGCGGAGTTCTTCTTCGGACGGCCCTTGCCTTCCTCGGTATCATCCTCATCAGTGCTGTTGCGGTTGATTTCCGGAGACACCACAGTGGAGCTGTCGGTGCCGGTGGATTCATCGGCCGGCACGAACTGCGTGGCCGCATGCAGCCGGCGGTTGAACGCGTCGACAGCCTCCTGAGGGCTCACTATGGACGCACCCGGATGAGACAGCACGAACATGGCCAGATCATCGGAGTCGGCGTAGGCGACATTGAGATGCTCGCCATCAACATCCACAGTGGCGGCGAAACGTCGCTGATCGACACTTTGACCAGCTCGTCGGGAATGGATTGCGTGCCAAGACCCGGCGCGATGGAATCCAAGCCAAGTCCTGGAATCGGCGTCTGCGGCACGCGCGGCGCGGTACGGGAAGCGTGCTGGGGTTCGTGCGCAGGAGCCGAGGAAATCGACATGGAGCGCGCAAGGTAATTCGCAGCGGCAAGAATCGGCAGATCCTCGTCGCCGAACAGCAGACGCACGCGCGGCTCATCGCCAAGCTGCAGACGGTAGGAAGCGAAATCCTGCCCTTCTGACTTGGAGGAATATTCCGGCTGCCTTGATTCGATGGCGATGCCCATGGCGGCGAGCTTGGCGCGGTCACGCTGGAATTGCTTGGCGAAGGCGGCCTTCGCTGCTTGATCGGCGAGCTCTCCGTACGAATCGGCATACGCTTCACACGTTGCGCGATCTGACGTGAGGTAAGCCATTGCGGAAAGGCTGAGGAGAGCACAGCCAACACATCAAGCTCATGCTTGCCCCATTTGTCGGAAAAACGTCGCCTACCGTTACTTCCCTCAGCCATTAGTCCTCACGTCTCGTTAACGTTTCTTTTTAAGTGCTTGGCCTCGCAAGCCGCACACAACATTCTATGATAGAGGTTTTTTAAGCGATTTGTGCCTATTTCACGAAAAAACATCGTTTTCGTGTTGCATGGCCGTCCAAAATTAGACCCAATCGTCCGGTTCCACGCCCTGCGGGCCGACATATTCGCCATTCGGCACATAGCTTGGTTCGCCTTGATCCTCCAGTCGCGCGTCGCTAAACAGCATCACGTCCCTGCCGAAGGTCCAATCGCCATCGATATCAACGGATTTCGCCGCGGCAAGCGAAGGCACACCGTATGGGAAACGAACATCGAAATCGTGGATGTTCTTGTAATAGCGCGCGTCCAAATGGACGTCGGGGAAGATGTAGTTGCCGTCTTCCATCTCGTACTGGTCTGTCAGATGGAATCGGTCGGACCGCATGATGAACAAATCGTCAGTGGTCTTCACCGGCAGGAAACGCATACGGTCGACGCATACGCAGGTCGCGCCATCGAAAAGCGACACCGCGGCTCCCATGGCGGTCTCCAGCTGAATGACCGGCTCGCTGGTCGGATCGGTCGGGTCGACCGTCTTCTTATTGCGGATTACCGGAAGGGGAAGCACGCCGTCATAGGATGCGAGTTTCGCTTTCAGCGCATCGATACGCACCCAAATGCTGTTCGTGTTGAAGTACGGATGCTTGTCGATGTTCTGCGCGTCGTCCTTGTCGTCTGGATGGACCTGGCTCATCTCACGCAGCATCAGACGGCCCGTGGCCTTGTCTCGCACGATGTGGCCGCCCTTACGATCGGCTGGGGTGCGTTTGGCGACCTCGATCATGAACGGTGCGCCCGTATTCTCGAAATGCTGCGCAAGCGTACGGGAGGGACGCGCGCCCAGGTTGTCGGAATTGGAGATGAAAAGGTATTTGAACCCCTGCGCCTCAAGCGCGTCAAGCAGACCGGATTCCCAAATGGTGGAGAACAGGTCGCCGTGGCCCGGCGGGCACCATTCGAGTTCCGGATTGGCCGGGAAGCTGACGGGCATTCCCGTTTCCGCGCTGATCTTCGGCTCCTGATGCTGGATGATTTCCATCGGGATGTCTTCCTGATGGAATTTCTTATTGGTCTGCAGCACCTTCATGGTGTCTTTGGAGGTACGGAAGGAGTTCATCAGAGTCAATGGCAGATCGACGCCAAGTCTGGTCCGCGCGGTCAACACCTGTCCGATGATGATGTCGATGAAACGCATCTGCCGTGCCTTGTGGCGACGTACCGGCAGCAGCGACTTGGCGCAATCGAGTCCCATCGAAGTGCCAAGACCGCCGTTAAGCTTCAGGAACGCCGTTTTGGCGAACGCGTCAACGGCCTTGTCGTGATTGATGGTCTCATACACGTCATGGAAGCTGGGAACGCTGACGAGCGGTTCGACCTCGTCCTCACGAATCCAACTGCTGGCCTCCTCATTGCGCCAGACCTCGTACAGACGACGGAACTGGGCGATGGCCATGTCGGTCATTCCGTGCTTCCGCATCTTCGCGGCAGAGTATTCGAATACGTCCTCAGTCAATGTCTCTCCCTTTCGAACGGGCGTTGTTATTCGATGCGCTTATGCCATAATACGACATTCCGCCAAAATCGGGGGCATTTAGACACAGAACCAACATGAACTTCCGGTGGAGCAATTGCCGGAAAACCCTCAAATATCCCGAAGCCAAACTCTCCGGAATGGATGCGACTCGCTTTCCGACACGATGTGTTTGAAAAACCGTAGAGATTATGCTATGTTTCATATTCGGTGCTTTTCGCACCGTTCGGACCATAGCGCAGTTTGGTAGCGCACTTGACTGGGGGTCAAGGGGTCGCGGGTTCAAATCCCGCTGGTCCGACCAAGAAAGCCCCGTCGTTCCGCCGTTTTCCACGGCATCGAACGGCGGGTTTTTCGTTATGTTTGGGCAGGTTTGGGCAGTGAACTGCGGCATACAGCCCCTCAGAATGGCATCTATCGGAGCCGGAAGCCGGACGTCAGGACGGTCTTGAGCGCATGCAAATATGTAGCCTGCGATATTTTTCATGTTTCTTGCCGTTTAATGCGATTAACGCATGGGTTCAGAGAGGTGATTCGGTTTGCAGCAGAACGACACGCAGCCACAGTTCGATGACGTCGACGAATTCGCCCATGTGTTCGATTCAACGCTTCCCGAAGATGAATGGAAGATTCGATTGCCCCGCGAGCTTGGCTTGGAAGCCCGCGAACGCGCTCGGCATGATGGCATCACGCTTACCGAATTGACCCGCAGCACTCTTGTCCGACGATTCCGATGGCTGTTCAGACGCGGTCGGCATCGGGCGCATGCCAAAGAACAGCGACGGGCGCAAACAGCTTGGTGACGAATGGAAGATCAAACTCCCCTACGCCGTAGGCATAAGGCGCGGGCCAAGGCCAAGCAGGACGGCATTTCATTAAGCTCGCTCGCGCGCAGAGCCATAACGGGGTATCTCAGAACACGCAACCAGGATGAACATCCTCTGTTCTGACGCTGTCGGCCTAAGCTGTGCGTAAAGGAAAGCAAAAGCCGACAATAATCCAGATTCAATAAGGCAGATGGGCGTGCGCCATGGTCTGAACCAGGCGCACGCCCATCTTCTAACAGTTCCGGTGGTTACTTGCGTTTCTTCTTCTCACGGACATTCACCGAAATCTGAATCGGCGATCCTTCGAAGCCGAATTCCTCGCGCAGACACCGTTCGATGTAGCGGCGATAGCCATGCTCCAAGAAGCCGGTGGCGAAGATCACGAAGCGCGGCGGTCTGGTGGACGCCTGCGTCGCGAACAGGATTCGCGGCTGCTTGCCGCCACGCAGCGGATGCGGGTGGGCAGCTTGGATCTTGCCAAGGAACGCGTTGAGTTTGCCGGTGGGGATGCGCTTGTCCCATGATGCCAAGGCGCCACGCATGGCATTGGCCAAACGATTGGTGTGCCATCCGGTCTTTGCCGACAGATTGACGCGCTGAGCCCAAGTGACGCGATTGAACTCGGTCTTCCACAGGCGTTCCATACGCTGACGGTCGAACTCGTCCATCAGGTCCCACTTGTTGAACACAAGCACGATGCAACGGCCCGCGTCCACGGCCTGGCTCATGACCTTCAGGTCTTGGTCGGAAATCGGCTGGGAGGCATCGAACAGCACCAAGGCAAGCTCGGAACGTTCGATCGCGGCTGCGTACGCAACGAGGAGAAGTATTCCGCGCCGGACAGCTTGTGCAGACGACGTTTGATACCTGCGGTATCGATGAACAGCCAATCCTCGCCATCGACGGTGACGACCTCATCGACCGGATCTCGCGTGGTGCCCGCAAGATCGTTGACGACGGTGCGTTCCTCGTGGGCCAGCTGATTGAGCAGGGAGGATTTGCCGACGTTCGGACGTCCGACCAGAGCCACGCGGCGCAGATGCGACGGCGTAAGGAAGCCGGATGTCCTTTCCGCTTTCTTCAACGAGTCGAGTGCGGCGTCAAGCAGTTCGCCGATGCCACGACCGTGCATGGCGGAAATGCCATACGGCTCACCCAGACCCATCTTCCAGAATTCGGCGGTCAGGTATTCGCTTTCGCGATCATCGACCTTGTTCACCGCAAGCGTCACCGGCTTGCCGGCGGCACGGAGCATTTTGACGATGCGTTCGTCCGTGTCGGTGAGACCGACCAGACCGTCCACCACGAGAATCACGGCATCGGCAAGCTGCACGGCGATTTGCGCTTGGGATGCGATGGCGGATTCGATGCCTTCCACGTCGGCTTCCCAGCCGCCCGTGTCGACCAGTTTGAAATCGGTGCCGCACCATTCGGCGTCGTAGCTCACACGGTCGCGAGTCACGCCGGGGGTGTCCTCCACCACGGCTGCGCGACGGCCGAGAATACGGTTCACCAGAGTGGATTTGCCGACGTTCGGACGTCCGACCACGGCAAGTACGCCGACCGGTTTCGGACCATTCTTGCTTTCGCCACCAGAGAACGCCGTTCCATCGATCAGCTCCTCATCGCCTTCATCCAGCTCATAGCCTTCGAGGTTGGAAACGTACTGGCGGTATTCCTGTTCCTCGATGCGTCGTCAACGATACGGACGAGCACGTCAAGGGTCTCGCCGAAGTTGAGATCGGAGTTGTCGACGGTCAACACGCCTTCCGCGGCGGATGTGAAGTTGGTGACTTTCGAATCGGCCTTGTCGCGTGCCGCGACATTTTCCGCACCCACACCCGAGACGGCCTGTCCGCTACGTCGGGCCTGACGGACCTCTTCACGCGCGGTAAGCAGGATGCGCACTTCGGCGTCGGGAGCGACGACGGTGGTGATATCACGGCCCTCAGCAACAATACCGGCGCTTCGGAGAAGGAATCGACCGAAGCCTCTCGTGCGATGTAGGCACGTTGCGCGGCGATCAACACGTGACGCACGGGGATGATGTTGGACACCTTGGACACGTGCGAAGAGACCTCGGAAGAACGGATGGCCTCGCTGATGTCCTCGCCATCGGCGTACACCTTCGGATCGTCCGGATCGACGCTGATGTCGAAATGGCCGTCGGTGAAGAATTCGCCGACGGTTTCGGTGACGAGCTGCTCATCGATGGTTTCGGCATCCAAATCGATGCCTTTGTGCATGCACCACCAGGCGCAGGCACGGTACATCGCGCCTGTGTCGAGGTATGCGAAACCATAATATTTGGCCAGTGCTTGGACGTGGATGATTTGCCGACGCCCGCAGGCCCATCAATAGCTACACGGATCACAGTCCCACCGCCTTGGATAGAGAACGGACCTCAGCCTGCGACAACACGCGATACGTGCCGCTTTTCAGGTCGCCGAGTTTGATCGGACCGATCTGCGTGCGTACCAGACGCTTGACGGGAAAACCGATCGACCGAAAATACGGCGCACGATGCGGTTCTTGCCCGAATGCAGCACGACCTTGACCAACGTGCTTTCGCGGCTGGAGTCGAGAATAGCGCAGCGGTCGAGTTTGATCCACCCATCGTCGAGCTTCACGCCCGTGGTGACGAGCCTGCGGCACACCTGACCGCTGATGCGTCCTTCCAGCGTGGCGATGTAGGTCTTTTCGACCTCATATTTGGGGTGCATGACGTGCTGGCTCAGTTCGCCGTCGTTCGTCATGAGGATTAGGCCTTCCGAATCATAATCCAGACGGCCCATGTGGAAAATACGCTCGTACTTGTCTCCGACGATGTCGCGCAAAGTGTAGCGTCCCTTGGGATCCTCCATGCGCTCAGCACGCGTTTCGGCTTGTTCAACGCAAGCGTGACATGGTTAGGGTTCACACGCACGCGAGAACCGTCGACACGGACCTCCTGACGTTTCGGATCGACTCGGGTGCCAAGTTCGGTAATCAGCTCGCCATCGATCTCAACGCGACCATCGGTGATGATTTCCTCGCATTTACGGCGCGAGCCGAAGCCCGCCTGAGCGAGAAGTTTCTGCAGGCGAATGCCTTCATTGTCATGATTGTGCGCCTTGGCGGCGCGAGAATATGCGTTTGGCATCGTTCTCCCAACGTGGCCGGATAATACTTACAGGGACTGCTGGTAGTATGGCAGTCGTTTGGCGGCTTTCATAAAAACCGCAACTTGTCCACTATATGACAGAGGAAAGACTATGACTGCCGTTGAAGCAACGTCCGTAACAGAGGAAGAACAGAGCAAGCCACTGGCCCTTCGCGTAGGCGCGGAGCTGGTGGGAAGCTTCATCATCTGCTTCGCCATCTACTCGATTTGCACGCTTGGTTCCGCGATCTACGGCGTGAATATGGCGTTCATCGCCCTGCTGACAGGTTTGGTGTACGCCGCCGCCACCCTGATATTCGGCACGATTTCCGGCGCCCAGTTCAATCCGGCGGTCTCCGTTGCGGCGATGCTGTCCGGCAAAACCCATGTGCTTGACGGAGTGCTCTATATTATCGCTCAGGTGCTGGGTGGTATCGGCGCAGGCGCCGCCATCCGCTTCCTGCTGCCGACATCCGAGCAGGTAACGCTGAAAATCTGGCTGACGCCGGTCATTAACGGTTTTGACAAGAATTCCGTCTCCTATGCCACGCTCGGCAACTATGGCGTGTCCTTCAGCATCACTCTGGCCATCGCCGTTGAACTCGTCGCGGGCATCATCATCGTCGCCACCGCGCTCAACACCACCAGTGAATCCGGAAAGACCAATACCAGCCATGCCATCGCCATGGGTCTCGCCTACGGTGTCGGCGCCGCAATCTCCTATCCGGTAACAGGCGCCGCTCTGAATCCGGCTCGTGCCACTGGCATCGCCATCTTCGCCCAGAATCAGGGCCTTTCCCAAGAGCCTCTGCAGCAGCTGTGGGTGTTCTGGATCTGCCCGATTCTCGCAGCCGCCATCGTCTCGCTTGTGGCCATAGTCGCGTCCATGATCGGCACCAAGAAAAAACGTTCGGAAGCCGAGCAGGATTCCGAAACGCTGGAGACCATAGCCGACGACGCGTCAGACGATGCCGACGGGCACGAGGGCGAGCAGGATGAACAGTCCGACGCCCAGACCGATGCCGATGAAAGCGTCGAAGCCAACTGAACGGACTTTCCAAGGACTACGCTCGCGCATTACGAGTCTGATTAGTCCTGTTATGATGGCCGTCACCGCGATTACCGTGGTGGCGGCTTTTACATGGCCTAAGACCGCAAGCACTGTGGCTATAACCACCATTGCCGCAACGATCCATTCAAACCACGGCTTGCCTTCATGGTCTTCGGAAACGTAGGGATGACTCATATCGCAGGCCTTTCGTTATATGTCAACGCGCGTCCGCGCACGGAACGCAATCATAATAATAAAACGTGGCGTCCGAAACCAGCGAATGGTTTCGGACGCCACGTCATTTATCGCGCCGCAACGCTCCCAGCTTGCCGGTCGACGCTTCCACTGAACTCAGTGGAAGAAGTGTCGGGTACCGGTCACATACATGGTGACGCCGGCCTTGCGGGCCGCCTCGAACACTTCCTCATCACGAATGGACCCACCAGGCTGGACGATGGCCTTGACACCGGCGTTGATCAGAATCTCGGCACCGTCGGCGAACGGGAAGAACGCGTCGGACGCGGCCACCGCTCCCTTGGTGCGGTTGGCTCCGTCAGCCAGCGTGTTGGCACGCTCGACGGACAGATTGGCGGAATCCACACGATTGACCTGGCCCATGCCGATGCCTACGGTTGCCTGATCGTGAGCGATAAGTATGGCGTTGGATTTGACGCACCGGATGGCACGCCATGCGAACACCAGATCCCTGACGGTTTCAGCGTCGGCCGGCTCGCCGGAAACCAGCTTCCACGCGTTCGGATCGTCGCCTGGAGCGTCAATCAGATCGGTGGACTGCACGAGCAGACCGCCGTCAATCTGACGGAACTGGGTCTTGGTCTTCGGAGGCTCAGACACCTTCAGGATACGCAGGTTCTTCTTCTTGGTCTGGAGCAGTTCAAGCGCATCGGCGTCGTAATCGGGCGCGACGATGACTTCGGTGAAGATTGGACGAACACTTTCGGCCATTTCCATGGTGACCTTGCTGTTCGCAGCAATCACACCGCCATAGGCGCTCATCGGATCGCATGCGTGCGCCTTCTTGTGCGCCTCTGCCACGGTAGCGCCAATGGCCAGACCGCATGGATTGTTGTGCTTGACCACTGCGACGGCGATCTGAGGCGCGAAATCCCACACGGCACGCCATGCGGCGTCGGCATCGACGTAATTGTTGTAGCTCATCGGCTTGCCGCCAAGCTGTTCGGCGTGTGCGAAGCCGTTCTGGTTGAGCGGATCCAGATACAGCGAAGCCTGCTGGTGAGGGTTCTCGCCGTAACGCAGCACGTGCGCGCGGTCCCACGTACGGGTGAACGTGGCTGGGAACTTAGCCTCATTCACTTCGGTCTCGCCTTCGGAAACCGGCTGTTCGATGGACGCCGGCTTCGGCCAATGCTTCGCGGTCCACTCGTTGATGGTGGCGTCGTAGGCGGCCGTATGGGCGAACGCCTTTCCTGCGAGCCAGCGACGCTCATCAAGGGAGAAGCCCTCGCCGTTCTCGATGCGGGAGGCGACGAGTGCATAATCGTTCGGATCGGTGATGATGGCGACGGTGGCGCTGTTCTTGGCTGCGCCACGCACCATGGACGGACCGCCGATATCGATCTTTTCGATGGTGGCGGCTTCGTCAGCTCCGGAGCGGACCGTGTCGGCGAACGGATACAGATTGACGACCACCAGATCGAACGGCTTGATGCCAAACTTCTCGAGCTGGGAGGCATGGTCGGGGTTGGTCATGTCGGCGAGGATACCGGCATGGATATGCGGGTCAAGGGTCTTGACGCGGCCATCAAGGCATTCCGGGAAACCAGTGACTTCGGAGACCTCGGTCACTTTGACACCCAGCTCAGCCAGACGCTTCGCGGTGGAACCGGTGGAAACCACCTCGGTGCCCGCCTTGATGAACGCTTCGGCAAGCACCTCGATGCCTTCCTTATGGAAGACTGATACCAGAGCCCGTCGTATCGGTCGATTCGTTGTTGTCACCCTGATCCTCCTTGTTATTGTTGTTCGAGGCGACCGTGCGAAGCGCACGTGTTTCCTCACGGCTGTTTTCCGTGGATTCGGGAGCGGTCTCCCTCTTTCCACGTTGCGTATACGCTTCATCATCCAGCGTATGGCGAAAAATATGCTCACGGCCACCAAAGTCAGCAGCCATGCGGAGAACAAACCCATGGCGGTGGGTTGTCCCACCTTACGGGTTGACGCGATCACGTCTACGCCGACGTGCGCAAGATGTTTCGATCCCAAGCCTCCGTTTCCCAAGGCGAACAGCAAGCTGGAAGCCACGGACACGACGGCGCTGGTAATCGAAAAAGCAGCAATCGGATAGGCAAAACTCAGCACAACGCGTTTGACGTCGATGTTCCGTCCTGATTCACCTACTCTGATATGGAATCCCTTATTAAACAACATGACGACCATGCCGGTAGCAAAAGCGGATGCCAATGGTATGCACATCAGCGCGATTCTCACCCAATCCGTCTCAACCGCCTGTGGCATCATACCGAAAAGCGGCAAGGCGGGGAGCCCGTCGCCCTGCCCGGTCCATAATGTGAATTCGGCTAAATCGCCGATTGAGAAGCCGGCGCCGAAAGTCCATGAGACAGCCCAAATCATCAGATTCGGAAGCCATGCGAGCATACTGATCGTGGTAAGAATACGAGACCCGTTCTGCATGCCCGAAAGTTCATATAGCTTCGCTATCGATGATTGATTGCTTATTGCCCAAAAAACAACGACGATCAGACCGACCAGCAGATACGCCGCCTCCAGCAGCAGCCCTAGGACGGAACCGATGACCATGGTCTTTCGCACCGGCGATGACACATGAGATCGAATCCATTCGGTACAGGCTTGGGTCCATGACGCATTCGGAATCGCCGCGACCGCATATCCGAGGATGAAAACAAGCGCCGTTTTTGATGGCGATCATCGTCATCAAATCAACGATTTCGATATTTATGCTTCTGGCGAAGAAGATGTTTACGGCTTCCCAAAAGACCAGACCGGCCGCGAATCCACGCAGACTCGTGCCGAATCTTCTGGCGAGCTGCGCGATAAGGGCGATAAGCAGTACCGTCAAGAGCAACGGCACAATCGTCAACGTGATGACATCAGTCTTGAACCCGATACCTTGGCTGAGCAGCACCAACGCTCGGTAAGAGGCACCGAGAAGGCGGAGAGATTGTCCCCGCCTTCTTCCATGGATATGACCAGAAGCATTAGGGCATATAGCAGCCCAAGGCAACGGCGTAAATAATCATGGACGCTGCCGCGACGGCAAGCCCTTTCAGCCAATACTTCAGGTTCGTCATCATAGCGATTGGGAAGCGAGCACCTCTCGCATGATTTCAGCGGTCTGTCCGGGAGTACGACCGACACGGATGCCAACGGCCTCAAGGGCTTCTTTCTTATCCTGCGCGGTGCCCTTGCCGCCGGAAACGATGGCGCCGGCATGGCCCATCTGCTTGCCTTCCGGCGCGGTGAATCCCGCGATGTAGGCCACGACGGGCTTGGTCATATGTTCGGAAGCCCACTTGGCAGCGTCCTGTTCGGCGCTGCCACCGATTTCGCCGATCATGACAACGGCTTTGGTGGCTTCATCGTTCTCAAAGGCTTCCAAAGCCTCCTGCAAGGTCGTGCCGACGATCGGATCGCCGCCCGCGCCAAGGCATGCGGTGAAACCGATGTCAGACAGCTCCCCCATCAGCTGATAGGTCAACGTTCCGGACTTGGACACCAAACCCAACGGGCCGCGGGACACGATGCCATCTGGAATAATGCCGAGGTTGCAGCCCTTGGCGTCCTTAGAAGATGGCAGCGTCAACAGACCGGGACAATTCGGCCCAACGATGCGCACGCCCTTACGCAAGGCCAACTCGACGAAATACGCGCTGTCCGCCACCGGAATGCCTTCGGTGATGACGACAATCAGTTCGATGCCGGCTTCAATGGCCTCAACGACGGCGTCCTTGGCGAAGCGCGGCGGCACGAACACGACGCTTGCTTTGGCTCCAGTGGCTTCGATGGCTTCAGAGCAGTTGGCGAACACGTGAATGGTGGCGTCCTCGCCATTTTTGGCTTCAGGGAAGGTGACGTCCAGCCCAGCCTTGCGGGCGTTCACGCCACCGACGATGTTGGTGCCGGCCTTGAGCATGCGGGCCGTGTGGGTCATGCCCTGATGCCCGGTCATGCCCTGGACGATGACCGGAGCGCCATCTTCAATGAAAAGCGTCATTTCAGCGAACCTCCTTGGCCGCGAAACGTGCGGCCTGCTGTGCGGCTTCCTCCATGGTCTGAGCGACGTGCAGGTTGGCGCGGCCGGCTTGGGCCAAAATGTTCAGACCTTCCGCCGCCGCATTGCCATCGAATCGCACGACGATAGGCTTGCTGCTGCCAAGTTCGTCAAGCGCCTCGAGAATGCCCTTCGCGACCTGTTCACACGAGGTGATGCCACCGTACACATTGATGAGCACGGATTCGACCTGCGGGTCGGACAGCACGATTTCAAGACTATTCGACATCACTTCGGCGGAAGCGCCTCCGCCGATGTCGAGGAAGTTTGCGGGCTTGACATTCGTGCCCTGATCCTCGCCTGCGCCTGACACCGCGTCAAGAGAGCTCATGACGAGTCCCGCACCATTGCCGATCACACCGACGGAACCCTTGAGATGCACATAATGCAGTCCATGTTCGCGGGCTTTTTGCTCATATGGATCGACATGAATCGGATCGGTGAAACGTTTCCAACCATCATGGCGGAACGATGCATTGTCATCAAGGGAGATCTTGGCGTCCAGCGCGCACAACGACTTGGAAGATTCGTCATCCGGATCGCCGATTTTTGCAAGCGGGTTGATTTCCACAAGCGTGGCGTCGTTCTCCTTGAAGCAATGCCACATTTTCAGCAGAATCTGCGCGGCCTGATCAACATCGGCATGATAGAAGCCGATGCTTTCAGCCATCTTGGTGGCCGCTTCCAAATCGAAATCGTCAAGAGCATCGATATGCAGACGCTTCACGGATTCCGGATGCTCTTTGGCGATTTCCTCAACCTCAGTACCGCCATTCGCAGTGGCGAGCACGTCGAAATCACGAGAGGATCGGTCCACTGAGATGGAGACGTAATACTCGTGAAGGATGTTCTTCGCCTCGGCCACCAGCACGCCGCTGACCTTGTGCTTGTGAATGGTCATCGGCAGAATGTCTTCCGACGCGAGAATGGACTCGTCACGGGTCTTGGCGAGCTTGACTCCGCCGGCCTGGCCACGGTGTCCAATCTTCACCTGCGCCTTAATCACATTGGGATATCCAATCTGGTCGGCCGCTTCGGCGACTTCATGGGAGTTCTGGGCGAATATTGCCTTAGGAGTCGGGATACCCTGTTCTTCGAGCAATTCCCTGGCTTGATACTCATAGAGATCCATGGATCATTCCCTTTGGTTGTTTGTTCTGAATGGTTGACGAAAACGGAGTTATCAGGCAGGCATGCACACCAGCGAGCTTGTCGGATAATCGCCTAGCGATTTCATGCCGTCAATACCGGTAAGTTCCATGACGAAGCTGAATCCAGCAACGACGCCTCCGCACTTCTCGATGAGGCTACGCGCTGCATTGGCGGTTCCACCGGTGGCGATCAGATCGTCGACGATCAATACGCGCACTCCCTCATGGACAACGTTGGTTTCGATTTCCATTGACGCCTGACCATATTCGAGGTCATAGCTTTGCGACATGGTTTCTGGAGCAATTTGCCGGCTTTACGGACCGCGATAAACCCCTTTCCGAGACGGGCGGCCAACGCTGGACCGAACAGGAATCCACGAGCTTCAAGGCCGGCGACCATGTCGAAATCATCGACGTCTACTGGCAATGCCGCTTCAAGGGCCCCCATCAAAATACCGAACGCGCGCGCATCAGCCAACACCGGCATGAAATCGCGGAATAGGATGCCCTCCTTCGGAAAGCCCGGAATAGTACGTATTTTCGATACAAGATATGCTGCGTCTTCGGCTCCAACTTTGTTCAAGCCCGAAACGGTGATATCCGATGCTGCCATGACAGTGGTTTCCTTCTACCTTGGTTTACGGCACTTTGAATTATAGGTTTCCCGTGCGAAAAAGAACGGCGAAAACCTCAAAAATGAAATTTTCGCCGTCTAAAAATCAAAGAAATCAATTGTTCTTCTGCTCGTCAATGGGCTGCTGAATAACATCGGCATCCTGTGCGGGCTCTTCAGTCGCGTCGACGATAGGCTTCTGGTCGGGCTCGTCTTCCTTGGATAGCGGATTGCCGTTCTCATCGACCTCATCATCATGCACGTATGCCGGACGGACATATTCACGGCTGATGGCGTTGAAGCCGAAACGCAGTTGCGATCCTTCGGAATCAACGACGATCTCCTCGTATTCCGTATCGACGGAAACGACCTTGCCGATGATGCCACCGATGGTGATCACTTCAGTGCCGGGCTGCAGACTAGAACGGAAATCCTGACGTTCAGCTTGCTGCTGCTTGGCTTTCTTGGACTGCCAGAACATCATGCCGAACATTACAACGATAAGAACAACGAGAAAAAGGATATCCAAAATAAACTCCTCGGAGTCAGGGTTTCAACCGGAACACATTACTCAAGATGTGAAGTCTATGACATCTTATTGACATCATATGCGGATTCGTCGGGAGTGATACCAAGATGCTCCCATGCCTTGCGCGTGGCCACGCGGCCTTTCGGCGTGCGGATGAGGAAGCCCTCACGTACCAGATACGGTTCGCATACCGTTTCCACCGTTTCCGACTCCTCGCCCACCATGGCCGCCAGATTGTTCAAGCCGACGGGGCCTCCGTTGAAATTGGTGACGATGGCCTTAAGCACTGCTATATCCAGACGGTCAAGACCTTCGGTATCGATCTGATAAAGCGCCAACGCCTCCTTGACATCATCGGGACGCACCGATTCGAGATCGTGCACGATGGCCCAATCCCTAACACGACGAAGCAGGCGGTTGGCAATTCTCGGCGTGCCGCGGGAACGCATGGCCAGTTGGCGAGCGGCCCCGTCCTCCAACTGGATTCCCAACACTGCGGAGGAACGCTCAATCAGCTTTTCAAGCTCCTCATGCGGGTAGAAATCCAGATGCGCCGTGAAACCGAACCGCGCACGCAGCGGCGAGGGAAGCATGCCCTCTCGCGTGGTGGCACCGATAACCGTAAACCGAGGCAATGTCAGCGGAATGGATGAAGCTCCAGGGCCTTTGCCGACCATCACATCAACACGGAAATCCTCCATGGCGATGTACAGCAGTTCCTCGGCGGCACGGGGCAGACGGTGGATCTCATCGATAAAGAGCACCTCGCCGGCGTCCAGCGAACTCAGAATCGAAGCCAAATCACCAGCATGTTGGATGGCGGGACCGGAAGTGACGCGGATTGGAACTTCCAATTCATTGGCCACAATCATGGCCAAAGTGGTTTTGCCAAGTCCCGGAGGCCCCGCAAGCAGGATATGGTCCGGAGGAACGTCACGTTTTCGAGCAGCATCGAGGAAAAGCTGCAACTGCGCTTTGAGTCTTGGCTGTCCGATGAATCCCTCGAGGATATGAGGACGAAGCTCCTCGTCGCTGACCGGTTCGTTGCCGACGGGTGCGGCGGAAACCATACGGAGGGATTCCTCGTTCGCCCCGGTGTTCGGCTGTTCGAATGTATCAGTGTTCGTCATAATGGTCCGTTTCATCTACCTCTATCCAACGATGTCAGCGCGAGCTTCAGCACGCGTGGAACATCCTCGGCGTTCAACGGCGTCTCGATTTGATTATCGGCGCAGACCGTCTGCACCGCATGGACAGCGTCCTGCTGGTGCCATCCCAAAGACATCAGACCTTCGACGACCTGTTCGGCCCCAGTGTCTTCAGGAGTCGAAGCGGTTGCGGAAGAACCCTCGATCTGGCTCAGATCAATGGAACCTTTCAGTTCGAGGATGATTTTCTGCGCGCCTTTCTTGCCTAATCCCGGAGCCTTGGCCAACGCAGTGGCATCACCATCCGCCACAGCCCTCGCAAGTCGATCGGGAGGCAAAGTGGACAGCAACGATAGCGCGACTTTCGGTCCGATGCCACTGACCTTCTGCAATTGCAGGAACATGCGTTTCGAGGCCAGCGTGCCGAAGCCGAATAAAGTGATGGCGTCCTGGAACACATTCAACGAAGTGTAGACCTTGATTTCCTGGCCGGCGTGCATGGAAGCCAAGTCGGCGGATGGCATCCTGACCTCGTAGCCGACTCCCCCGACCTCGATAATGGCCGATACGGCGTCTACCGACTCCACATGGCCACGTAGCATGCCAATCATTATGGACGTCTCCTTCGCACAGGTCTAGAACATCTGTTCGATACAGCTTACATGCCTCTGCGGACGCCTTGTCTGCGCGCTGCTTTTTGCGAAGCCTGCGCCCACTGTCGTTGCGCCGCCGTGAGATGCTGTTCGCGTTCGCCGCCTTGCAGCGCACCAGCCGGACGCAACGCGTGACAGATCGCAATAGCCAGCGCGTCAGCCGCATCAGCCGGCTTTGGCAGCGTGTTCAAGCCCAATATCCGCGCCACCATACGTTCCATCTGGATTTTCTCTGCTTTGCCGTTGCCGGTGATTGCAAGCTTTGATTCCGTCGGCGTATGCAACGCTACAGGAATGCCGCGTTGCGCCGCAGCGAGCATCGCCAACCCTGCCGCCTGTGCGGTTCCCAGCACCGTGTTACGGTTTTCTTGCGCGAACACTCGTTCGATGGACACCGCATCGGGAGCAAATCGTTCGATTTTTTCCACCAAGCCGTTGTAGATGGCCAGCAGACGCAGATCCTGGGAGGTTTTTGGATCGGAACGCACCACATCCACGTGGATAAAAGAAAGCCGGCGGTATGCGCCGGCTTCAATCACGCCGACCCCGCAGCGAGTCAGCCCGGGGTCGACGCCAAGAATAATCACGCTGGATTACTCCTCGTCAAGCTGGGCCATGACCTCGTCGGAGGCGGTCCAGTTGGAGTAGATGTTCTGGACATCGTCCAGATCATCGAGGTTGTCGATGAGCTTGGAGACCTTCTGGCATCCTCAAGGCTCAGCTCGACCTCGTTCTTCGGCATCATGACCAGATCAGCGGAATCGTAATCGAAACCGGCGTCCTGGAGAGCCTTGCGCACGTCGATCATGTCGGACGGATCGGTGATGACGGTGAATACCTCACCATCGTCGGTCACGTCTTCGGCACCGGCTTCGGCGGCCTTCTCGAACAGGTTGTCGAAGTCAACGCCTTCGGCCGGAACAACGATCTGTCCCTTGCGTTCGAAGTTGAAGCTCACGGAACCAGTGGTGGCCAGGGAGCCATTGCCCTTGGTCAGGGTGGAACGCACGTCGGCGGCCGCACGGTTGCGGTTGTCGGTGAGGCATTCGATGATCAGGCCAACACCTGCCGGGGCGTAACCCTCGTACACGATGTCTTCATAGTTGGCGCCGCCGGCTTCCTCACCGGAACCACGCTTGACGGCGCGCTTGATGTTGTCGGCCGGCATGGAGGCCTTCTTGGCCTTGTAGATGGCGTCATACAGGGACGGGTTGCCGTCGGGATCGCCGCCACCCATACGTGCTGCGATCTCGATGTTCTTGATCAGCTTGGCGAACAGCTTGCCGCGCTTCGCGTCGATGGCGGCCTTCTTGTGCTTGGTGGTCGCCCACTTGGAATGACCTGACATAATGCTCCTAGGCAGGTTGCGGATGTTTCAAACGAAATGATTCTAAAGCGGTTCGCCGACAAAATGCCGAATACGAACCTGTGGCATTTCGCTTTTCGAACTTTTGGATGGGGTCTGCCCCCGGCTGTGACTACCGCCGATATGTTTTCTCCCCTATGACCATTTGGCGCTTGGCTTCGAAGATGCGTTGGAATACGGTGACTAATCCCAATCCGGCCAACAGTATCATGGCGATGGCGAGCCACAATCCCTGACGCGTCAATCCGGTGATGGCCATGCCCACCAGAATGATGGTCAAGCGATCGGCACGAGTGGCGATGCCGTTTTTCACCTCATAGCCGACTGATTCGGCACGAGCACGGGCATATGAAGTGACGAACGATGTCATCACGGCCACCGCGGCGGCGGCGATACCGATCATGCTCGTATAGTCAGGCGTGTTGTCGATGGCCGTATGCCACCAGTCAAGATGCATAAGAAAGAAGATGATCACGCCTACGAGCATCGCCCAATCAGCGATGCGATCGAGCGTGGAGTCGAGAAAAGCCCCGAATTCGGTCCCACCCGTGGTAAGCGCGGCGATCGAGCCATCCAACGAATCGGCAAGCACAAGCAGAGTCAGAACAACCGCTCCCCCAAATAGCCATCCGGTCACACCGGTGGCGATGGCCACGACGATGGTGCCGACAGCACCAATCACCGTCACCGCATTGGCGGTCAGTCCTATGGCGATCAACGCTTTGGCTATTGGCTCGATGAGTTTTTTGAACGGCGCACGAAGATGCTCAAGCATGTGTTACTTCCTTCTCGATGAGAAAATGAGAAACGGCGCACAAACCTCTTGTCGAGATTCGTGCGCCGTTTCACGGTTCATGGTCGCGTGCGACTTGTTGCCACCGGTCTCGCTCAGTCGGCGAGGGCGGCCTTGAAGTCGTCTGCGGTGTTGACCTGGACGCGCTTCTTGATTACGGTCAGAATGTTCGCCTTCGCCTCATCGACCGGCACGCCGTTCAACTGGCTGCCGTCGCGGAAGCGGAAGCTGACCGCGTTGTTGTTCATATCCTCTTCGCCGACGATGAGGATGAACGGCGCCTTGGACTTGGATGCGTTGCGGATCTTCTTGCCGAAGCGATCGTCGGACAGGTCGATCTCGCAACGGACGGTCTCCTCTTCCAAGCTGGCGATGAACTTCTGCAGGTGCGGGGCGAACTCGTCCGCGACCGGCACGCCAAGCACCTGGACCGGGGCGAGCCACGCCGGAAGGCGCCCGCGTAATGCTCAAGCAGCACCGCGAAGAAGCGTTCGATGGAGCCGAACAGCGCGCGGTGGATCATCACCGGACGCTGGTGCGTGCCATCGGCGGCGATGTATTCGAGCTTGAAACGTTCCGGAAGGTTGAAGTCGAGCTGGATGGTGGACACCTGCCAGGTACGTCCGATGGCGTCACGGGCCTGCACGGAGATCTTCGGACCGTAGAAGGCTGCGCCGCACGGATCGTCGACCAAGTCCAAACCGGATTCCTTGGCGACCTCGGCCAGCGTGTTGGTGGCTTCCTCCCAAATCTCGTCGGAACCGACGTACTTGTGCGGATCCTTGGTGGACAGCTCCAGATAGAAGTCATCCAGACCGAAGTCCTTTAACAGGCCGAGCACGAAGGTAAGCAGGCTCTTAAGCTCGTCCTTCATCTGCTCGCGGGTGCAGTAGATGTGGGAATCATCCTGAGTCAAGCCGCGCACGCGGGTCAGGCCATGCACTTCGCCGGACTTCTCATAACGGTACACGGTGCCGAATTCGAACAGGCGCAGCGGCAGCTCACGGTAGGAACGCTGGCGGGACTTGAAGATCAGGTTGTGCATCGGGCAGTTCATCGGCTTCAGGTAGTAATCGAAGCCTTGCTTGATGACGTTGCCGTTCTCGTCCTTCTCCTCGTCCAGACGCATCGGCGGATACATGCTGTCCTTGTACCACTGCAGGTGGCCGGAGGTCTCATACAGGCCGCCCTTGGTGATGTGCGGGGTCTGCACGAAGCTGTAGTGGTGCTTGCGGTGCATCTCACGGGAGTAGTCCTCCATGGCGTTGATGACGGCCGCGCCCTTCGGATGGAAGACGGCAAGGCCCGGACCGATCTCATCCGGGAAGGAGAACAGGTCCATTTCCGCGCCGAGCTTGCGGTGGTCGCGCTTGGCGGCCTCCTCCAGACGGGTCTGGTATGCCTTCAGGTCCTCCTTGGTGGCGAAGGCGGCGCCGTAAATGCGCTGCAGCATCGGATTGGCCTCGCTGCCGCGCCAGTATGCGGCGGCGGAACGCTCGATCTTGAACGCCTTGATGTAACGGGTGTTCGGCAGGTGCGGACCACGGCACAGGTCCTTCCAAACCACATTGCCTTCACGGTCGACGTTATCGTAGAAGCTCAGTTCCTTGCCGCTGATTTCGGTGGCGGCTTCCGGGTCAAGATGCGCTTCCTTATCCTTGATAAGTTCAAGCTTGTAGGGCTGGTCGGCTTCCTCGGCAAGAGCCTCTTCCTCGGTCACCACGCGGCGGCGGAAGGACTGGGAGGACTTGATAATGCGCTGCATGCGCTTTTCGATTTCCTTGAGGTCCTCCGGAGTGAAAGGAGTCTCGACATCGAAATCGTAGTAGAAGCCGTCTTTGATGACCGGTCCAACACCAAGCTTGGCGTCAGGGCGAATCTCCTGCACGGCCTGGGCCATGACATGGGTTGCGGAATGGCGCATGATGGCCACACCGTCCTCGCTATCGAGCACGATGGGTTCCACAACGTCGCCGTCGTGCAGCTCGGTATAGAGATCGCGGGGTTCGCCGTTCAAACGCACCGCGATGATGTTCTTGTCGTCGGAGAAGAGCTGGACGCCGGTCTGGTCTGCCGCCACCTCCTTCTTTTCGCCGTTGAGTGTGATGGAGATGGTCTGTTCAGCCATGAGTTGTCCTTTGCTATCGGGGTCCGCGTTACCAATGTGCAGGCCTGGACTATATATCAACGATGAACAAGATAGGGTCAAGCGCAGACAACGGCACGCCATTTCGGCGAACGGAAGAACAACGCTGATTGAATGTCGCGAAAGGAAAGGTCCTTTACTGTTTACTGTCCGATGACGTGCGCATATGTATACTGCGGAGCCTGACGTGTGGACTTGATCATCACTTTGTCAGAGGGGCTGACCGATACCGTAGCGCCATACTTCACTTTGAGCCGCGACCCGACGCCACCGGCCAGATTGACCGCGTTCTGCAGATTGTCGCTGTCGCCGATCGCGCGAATGGTGAATGGGGATTTCAGTTTGGTGCCATCGCAGACGAGACTGCCGGCCGTGCCACTGATGTAAGTGCTGGTTACCACGCGGACATTGTTGATCTCAATGACCTCGGCACCACTGTTGCGCAATTCCTCAAGCAACGTGAACAATATCGCGGAGTCAATCTTCTGTTTGGAACCCTGCGATATGCGGATGACCACGCCTTCTCCCGTAGCCGCGAGACGGCCGGATAGGATGCCGTTGGTCTGCGCGTTCTGCTTGGCGATTTCCGCGGCTTTCTCATTTTTGTCCGCGGTGTCTTTCAAAGCGTTCAGCTGGCTGGAGAGTTCGTTCTTACGCTGTTCGAGCTTTTGGACCTGAGCATTGGTCTCGCTGATGAGCTTGGTTAATTCATCTTCGCTTATCGTCTCATAGGTGGATGTCGTGTTGTTTATCTGGATCACATAGCCGAAGCCAAGCAAGGCGCACAATATCGTGACCAGAATGCTGGAATACAGTCGGGTTCGTGTGACCTTCGCATCAAGTGAGATTCGCTTCTTGGCCTTGACCATGGGGAACGCACCGGTTTGGGTGCTGTCATTGTTCTGGTCCTTGACCCTCTGCTCATGGATTCTGGACAGCATGTCCTTGCTGTTCGCGTCTTGTCCGCTCATACCGCATCAACCTTTAAAGATGAAGCGTCGAATGGAGGACACATTGGTAAAGATTCGTATGCCGAGCACTACGATCACTGCGGTCTGCAGCTGGGAGCCGACTCCCAACTGGTTGCCGAGGAACACCAGCAGCGTTGCGGTGATGACATTCGAGAAGAAGGAGATCACGAACACTTTATCGGAAAAGCTGCGTTGGAAATACGCGCGTGCGGCGCCTAGCAACGCATCCAACGCGGCCAATACCATAATCGGCAGATACGGTTGGAGCTCGATGGGGATGTCCGGACGAACGAATACACCGATTACCACGCCGATGATAAGTCCCAAGACAGCTGCCATTACTTGTCCTTCCTCACATGCGTCGTGTCGCCAGCCACTGCAGCATCAAGTGTAATCGATTTGCTTTTGCTTATCTGCGGATAGATGCCGGCCTTTTTGAAATCGTCATACAGTTGTTTCTGCGTTGTCTTGCTTACCGATTTCGCCAAGGTCGCCTGATTGCCTATCGCCTCGATTCGATATGGGCTTTGCACCGAATTGACTCCGATGAGAATCGTCGATCCGGCGGTTCGAATCGAGGTTTGCACGCCAAGGCGGTTGCCGTTGATCGCGATCGCCTCCGCTCCGGATTGCCATAGCAAGGAGACAAGCAGCTGCAAATCGGAATCGGTGACGACTCGAACCTGGCTGCCATTTTCTCTTGGCAGTGAGGAGTCGGCACTGTCGCCGCTGACGGAAAGCGGGTTGGCTACGGTCAGGACAATGCCTTCCCCTTGCACCGGAAGCGTTCCATTGACCATTTCATCATCCTGCATCGTCTGGTTTAGGGACCAGCTTGCCAAGGATTCCGATTCAGATTCGATTTGCGACCGCAAGTCGTTGACGTCCTTGGTGAGGTCGCCGACCCGCTTCGTTTGTTCGGTCAGCTGGCTTGCCAACTGCTTGCGTACTTCTTTGCGTGGGTCAGTGCTCAGCTGGCGCACGAAAACGCTTCCCGCGGCACCCACAGCGATGCAGATGAGGAACACCAGAATCCTGGTGGCCCAAATCGAAACCGCCGAACGTTTTTTAGTGGCCAGGCGGGAGTCCGAATACAGGACGTCCATCGGACGATTGGTCAAATCGTCAATAAGCCGAAGCGAATCGTCATCGACATGTCTATGGCGTTGCGGCATGGCGGGCATGGAGGCCGGTTGCACATGATGGGATGACAGGCCGGCGAAGGATGACGAAAAAATGGCACGATGCTTTGTGGGTACGTTCTCCGGGGAAACGGGGAACGACGCGAAACGTGGAGCATCGGACTTCATATATGCGTCAATCCTTGCTGTTTGTATCGTTCTTCAACAGTTGGATGCCTTGGCGCATGTAGATGTACCCTGCAAGCCAATACAGTCCAACGCCCCAGATTCCGGTGGCAAGACCGCATAGATGCAGTGTATCCGCAGCGGAGTTGGACCAGATGTCGGCGAAGATCAACGCGACGATGGCGATAAGCAGCATCGCGGTACCGGCCTTGCCTACGAAATGAACAGGCAATGGGCCATAATCGTGCTGCGCCAAAACCAGTATCAGAACAGCCATGATCAAATCTCGCAGGCCGACGACGATCAGCATCCACCATGGAATGATGTTCGCCACACCCAAAGCAAGAATGCTGCAGAAGATCAGCAGACGATCGGCAATCGGATCGAGAATTTGCCCGATTTTGCTCACCTGATTGAATGATCTGGCGATCAGTCCGTCCAAACCATCGGATATCGCCGATAGTGCAAGCACGACCAAGGCGGTCACCATCCTGTGATGAGAGACCAGCATCGCGATAAAAGGAATCGAAATGATTCTCAGCAGGCTGATGAAGTTCGGAACCGTGAAATAGATGTCTCGCGGTTCCGGACTGTATTGCTTCTTAATAATCAGTTTGCTCATATTACGAGCAATACTACATTCTCGAAGCCTGCAACGCGGTGACTATTATGCCACGGGCACCAACTTCATACAACTGGTCCATAAGCTGGTTCACCTTCGCCTTCGGAACCACCACACGCACGGCCGCCCACTGCTTATCATGCAGAGGCGAAATCGTCGGGCTTTCGAAACCCGGAGTGATATCCACTGCGGCGGACACCTTCTCGACCGGAATGTCGTAGTCCATAAGCACATTACGCTGGGCAGTGAGCACGCCTTGCAGACGCCTGCTCAGAATCGTCAGACGCTCGTCATCCGCCTCAAGACGAGGGGAACGAATCAATACGGCTTCAGAGTGCATCAGCGGTTCAGCGAAAATGCGCAGTCCCGCATTGCGCAGAGTGGTCCCTGTGGAAACCACATCGGCGATCAGATCGGCGACGCCAAGCTGGACGGACGATTCGACGGCGCCGTCAAGGTGCACGGTTTCCGCGTTGATGCCATGCTCGACCAGATAGTCGTGTACGAGCTTGTCGAATGTGGTGGCGACTCGCTTGCCTTCAATATCCTCAAGCTTGGTAATCGGCGAATCGTTCGGGGCTGCGAAACGGAACGTGGAGGCTCCGAAGCCAAGCTGCATATGCTCCTCCGCATCGGTGCCGGAGTTCACGAGCAAATCATGCCCGGTGATTCCAACGTCGATGGTGCCGCGACCGACATAGACCGCAATGTCGAGGGGACGCAGGTAGAACAACTCAACATCATTGTCGGGATCCTCCACGACCAACTGGCGAGGGTTGCTCCTCAAACGGTAGCCGCTTCCGCCAGCATGTTCCAGGCGGGTTCGGACAGCATGCCCTTATTAGGCACAGCGATTCTTAGCATGTTTCTCCTCTAAAAAAGGCCACACCTTCAACTGGCATGGCCCCGGGTTTCTCACAGGTTCTTGTAGATGTCCTCGAGTGTGATGCCACGATCGATCATCATGACCTGCAGATGGTAGATGAGCTGGCTCATTTCTTCGGCCGTGCGATCAGCACCCTCATATTCGGCGGCGATCCAGGTCTCTCCAGCCTCTTCGACGATCTTCTTGCCGATGAAGTGCGTGCCTTTGGCAAGCTCGTCGACGGTCAGGGAACCGGCCTGCTTGGTGGCGGCTTTCTCGCTCAATTCCGCGAACAGCGATTCAAAAGTCTTCATAGTCGTATGCTTCCTTGTATGGTGGGCGTTCACGCCTTGAAGCTGCTTCGGCCTTCTCGCGGATGGAGTCGATAGCCTCGGCCGGATTCTCGGCACCGTACACGGCGGAACCGGCGACCAGCACATCGGCACCGGCTTCGGCAACGATATGGGCGTCTTGGGGCTCACGCCACCATCGACCTGGATCTTCGTCTTCAGGCCACGGCGGGTGATTTCGTCACGCAGACGACGGACCTTGGCCATCTGGTTGTCAAGG
>ENA-OQMZ01000069-OQMZ01000069.1-human-gut-metagenome-genome-assembly--contig:-NODE-69-length-38386-cov-5.786377_pt1 | contig 38386 bp, 38 predicted proteins | sample MGYA00242621_ERZ504862 | MGnify/ENA primary metagenome ERZ504862 (study PRJEB26092, sample SAMD00036393) | human gut metagenome | host: Homo sapiens | study: EMG produced TPA metagenomics assembly of...
GTGTTAAAAATAAAAAGGAATCCGGTCCTGCTTTTGCTGCCGAAATCCTTCTCTTTTTTATTTTTTAAGAATACTGCGATTCATCCACCTCAAACGGTTCGTCGCACGGTCCTTCGAGGAGGCGGTAGCTGCCTGTGTGGAGAAGTAATACCATTTTCCGTCGATCAGTTTCCATCCTTTTACGGCGTAGCGTTTGCGTCAATGTAGTATCTCTGCTCGGTGTCGTTTGCATAGCGGTGCGGGTTCAGGGAAACCCATTCGCTTTTGGCCCAGCGGTCTTCGTCTTCGATGTAGAACTTCCAGCCCTCATCAGTTTTGGTCCAGATGGAGGTTACCTGCTCTTCCATTTTTTCGAAGAATTTGGATTTCTGTGAGAGATCATCATTGAGCTGGTCGAAGGTCAGCTTCTCTGCAAGCGTCTGTTCACCTGAAAACAGGTTCGTTCCAAGACCGAGGCGGTCACCCTCAATGGTAGCTCCGAGACTTGCGATGGTGGTCGGGAACATGTCCATGGTGGTGAAACTTCTGTTTTTCTCCTGCTGCGGCTGGATCGGAGAGTTGATGATCACGTTGTATACGGTTCTGGTGTAGTCCGGATCAACGTTCTCACAGAAATCGGAATCCATCGTCAGATGGTCGCCAGAAATTACGATCGTTGTGTTCTCGTAGAAATCCTGCTGCTGAATCCAGGAAACGAACTCGGTGACCTGCTTGCTGGAGCAGTGCAGAACCATTCCGTACTGGTTGTCACCGTCGTTTTCTTCATCGCAGAGCTCACACGGATAGCCATCCTCAAAATGGGTGTCTGCGGTCAGCATGGTGAAGTTGAACGGCTCTCCCTCTGCTGCGATTTCGGTCAGACGGTCTTTGGCAAAGGAAAAGAGTTTTTCATCCTCATAGCCCCACCATTCGTAATATCCTTCCGGGATCAGGCCTTTTTCCATAGCCCAGTTGTAATCGTCTACTTCGTAGTCGCCGTGCTCTTTAAAGTACTCTTCCCGGCCGCCGAACTGTCCGATTGAACCGATGAAGAAATACTGCTTGTAGCCTTCATCCGCCAGGACATCACCCAGGGTATTGATTTCCGGGAAGAAGCTGGCCTGATATGCCATCTCATTTCGCTGGATTCCGATGCTGAGAGGCAGACCGGAGGTCTGTGCGAAAATTCCGGCAATGGTCCAGGTTGCGTTTACGGTAGGCTGGCCGCCGCCGAGCAGCTCCGAATTGGAAAAACTGATGTTGTCTGCGGCAAGCTGGGTCAGCTCCGGGATATAGTTTTTATCGAATGCTCCGCCGGAGGCTTTGTCTGCGTAGGTGCTCTCCATGGATTCCAGATAGAGATAGATCAGATTTCGTTTCTGTTCCGGGAACGTGATATTCACGCGGTCCGGATCTACGTAGTTGTCTTCTACCACGGTATTGTACGTGCTCTGATTTTTCAGATAATCTTTTACGTCCAGTGCTGCCCACACGTCATTGATGGAATAGACGATGCTGGCGGCTCCTGCCGCGATACAGATCATCCCGAACGCCACATGGGCTTTGCGTTTTTCCCGAAGAAAAAATGCTGACCAGAATCAGAAGGATGAGTGCTGCCGCTGCGATCAGCGCACTTGAGCAGACATAACTCATCAGAAGATCATGGCTGGTTCCGGCAATCGGGGCCTTTAACTGGTAAACAAGCTCTTCCATGCTCAGATTCGGCCATGTTTTCCGCATCCAGCGCTCGGACGTAAACAGCAGCACGCCAAGCGTTCCGATCACCACTGCAAACACAGCCAGCAGAATGCGCCCTGCTTTTTTCGTTTTTTTCTGTTTCTTGTGTTTCATCTTCCTGCCTCCAAAAAGCATTACAGCTTACAAAATTTTAACTTTTCTTTACAATCGCCTTACGTATTATAACAAAGACCGTTTTAAAAAGATAGAAAATTTTTATAAAATTTTTGCACAAAAAGTACAGCCAAAAACATATTTTTTGTATGACACATAAAAACCCGCCCGGCACCGCAAATCTCTTCGCGGCCCAAGCGGGTTTTTCATCTCTATTCCGGGAAAGCCTTATCAGCTTGCCTTGTTCTTTCTCTGTTTGATGACCTTCAGTCGTGTGAACTCCTCGCGCTCCTTCTCCTCCAGTGCGTCCGCGATATCCTTGGACAACTGGGTGTAATGCGGAATCGTGATGTTCTTCAGCGCATTGGCGCGCTTCTGTGTTTTCTTGATTGCCGCAGCAAGGCGGTATGCCGAGTTCTCAATCATGGAAAGGTTTAAGGTCAGGTCTTTTACTTTTTCAAAGGCCTGTCTTGCCTGATCCAGGGACTCCTTCGTGCTGTAGTAAGCATACGTTGGGGCCTGTCCGGACGGATCAGCCTCTACCAGCGGAATTTCCACGCCCATGATACTCCTTGTCTTGATCCGGATGGATTCCTCCACCGGAACGGTATAGGACACGGTCTGTACGTTGGTGATACCGATTTCCATGTTCGCAATCTGCAGCGCCGCATATGCTTCGCGGAACGTCACATCAATCTGACGCTGAATATCCTTTGCCTCATCGATCAGGCCCATGAGCTCGCGGATCAGAATATTCCGCTTCTTGTCCATCAGCTCGTAACCCATGTGGGCAAGTTTCAGAGAGTTCTTTGCAAGAATCAGGTTTCCCTTGGTAGGAAAGGTATTCGGGTCCATTCCGATCTCACTCCTCTCGCTTACTCATTCATGGCATCGGCTTCTGCCTTTGCTTTTGCTACTGCATCAATGGTGGTCGGATGATAATACTGATCCAGAACCTTGGTGTTGACACGGTCGAGCTCTTCTCTCGGAAGCAGTCCAAGAAGCTCCCATGCCTTATTCAGCGTATCTTCCATGGAACGATTCTCATCCATTCCCTGGCCGATAAATTCATGCTCAAATTCATTACCGAATACCAGGTACTGTTTATCGATCGGAGAAAGCTCATCCTCACCGATAACGGATGCCAGGGAACGCGCATCTCCTACCTTTGCATAGCAGGAGAACAGCTGGTTCGCTACGTCCTGATGATCGGCTCTTGTGTAGCCCTCACCGATACCGTCCTTCATCAGACGGGAAAGACTCGGCAGCACGCTGATTGGCGGGTAAATAGACTGGCCGTGAAGCTGGCGGTCCAGTACGATCTGACCCTCGGTGATGTAACCGGTCAGGTCAGGGATCGGGTGCGTGATATCATCGTTTGGCATGGTCAGGATCGGAATCTGTGTTACGGATCCCTCTACGCCCTGTACGATTCCGGCGCGCTCATACAGCGTAGCCAGCTCACTGTACAGGTATCCAGGATAACCTTTACGGGAAGGAATCTCTCCACGGGAGGAGGAAACCTCACGCATAGCCTCGCAGAAGGATGTGATATCGGTCAGGATAACCAGGATATGCATGCCTTTCTCGAATGCAAGGTACTCGGCAGCTGTCAGTGCTACCTTCGGGGTGATCAGACGCTCTACAACCGGATCGTTTGCCAGGTTCAGGAACATAACAACGTGGTCAGATACACCGCTTTCCTCAAAGGTCCGGCGGAAGAACTCTGCTACGTCGTATTTAACACCCATAGCGGCAAATACGATTGCAAACTTCTCATCGGAATCTCCAAGGGATGCCTGCTGTACGATCTGTGCTGCCAGCTGGTCGTGCGGAAGTCCGTTTCCGGAGAAGATCGGCAGCTTCTGACCACGAATCAGGGTGGTCAGACCGTCGATTGCAGAAATACCGGTATGGATATAGTTTCTTGGGTATTTACGGGTAACCGGGTTCAGCGGCAGGCCGTTGACGTTTCTTCTTACCTCTGCGTCAATCGGTCCCATACGGTCGATCGGTTTTCCGATACCGTCGAAGGTACGTCCAAGGATTTCTTCGGAAAGTCCGATCTCCATCGGATGTCCGGTCAGACGGGTATGGGTATTGGTAAGAGACATGCTCGAGGTTCCCTCAAATACCTGAATAACGGCTTTGTCTTCGTATACAGCAACGATACGTCCCAGTTTTTTCTCATTGCCGTCTACGGTAAATTCTACGATTTCCTCGTAAGAAGCATTTTTTACACCTTCCAGAACAACCAGAGGCCATTGACCTCACTAAGCCTAAATATTCAATTGCCATGATGAATTCCCTCCTTAACCATTCTTCTCGAGTACCTTATCGTAGAAGGTGTCGATATCTTTTTTGTATGTGTCAAACAGATCCAGACGGTCATTCGGTACATCGTATTTAATAGAAACGACGCGGTCGAAGATCTTGTCCTCTTTCAGTACGGACATTGGCATGCCCATCGTCACGAGCGCTTTGGATTTCTTGTACAGATAAAGAATAACTTCCATCATCTTGTACTGTTTTCCAGAGATACGCAGGTGTCATCCGGATGGAATGCGTTCTGCTGCAGGAAGCCCAGTCGAATAACTCTGGCGATTTCCAGGGTCAGCTTCTGGTCATCCGGAAGAACATCGCTACCGATCAGTTTTACAATTTCCATCAGGGAGCTCTCGGAGTTCAGGATTCCCATTAACTGGTTCCGCATATCTACAAAGTTTTTGTTTACGTGATCTTTGTACACGCGACAGATCCTGCAGGTATTCACTGTAGCTGGTCAGCCAGTGGATCGCCGGGAAATGACGGGCGTAAGCCAGAGATTTGTCCAGTCCCCAGAAGCAGCGGACGAAACGTTTGGTGTTCATGGTAACAGGCTCGGAGAAGTCACCACCCTGCGGAGATACGGCTCCGATGATGGATACGCTTCCCTCTGCGCCGCAAAGGGTCTGCATCATGCCGGCACGCTCATAGAAAGCGGACAGACGGGATGCCAGGTATGCCGGGAAACCTTCCTCGGCAGGCATTTCCTCCAGACGGCCGGACAGCTCACGGAGTGCCTCTGCCAACGGGATGTGGAGTCTGCCATGATTGCTACATCATAGCCCATATCGCGGTAATACTCAGCCAGTGTCAGGCCTGAATACAGAGATGCCTCACGGGCTGCAACAGGCATGTTGGATGTGTTGGCGATCAGGGTGGTACGATCCATCAGCGGGTTGCCGCTCTTCGGGTCGATCAGTTCCTGGAACTCCTCCAGAACCTGTGTCATCTCGTTTCCACGCTCTCCACATCCGATATAGATGATGATATCGGCATCAGACCATTTTGCGATCTGGTGCTGGGTCATGGTTTTTCCGGTACCGAATCCGCCAGGGATGGCTGCTGTGCCGCCTTTTGCGATCGGGAACATCGTATCCAGGATACGCTGTCCTGTGATCAGCGGAACGGATGCCGGATATCTTTTCAGAGTTGGACGCGGTACACGGATCGGCCATTTCTGTGCCAGTGTGATCTCTTTTTCGGTGCCGTCTTCCAGTTTCAGTTTTACAATCGGGTCAAGGATGGTGTACTTTCCGTCTTTGGCAGCCCAGATAACCGTGCCGTTGACATCCGGCGGAACCATCGATTTGTGTACGATGGAACGGGTCTCCTGTGTCTCTGCAATGATTGCGCCGCCCATCAGCTCTTCGCCTTCTGAAACAGTTACATGGACATCCCACTTTTTCTCTGTATCCAGAGAATCTACGGTAAGACCACGGCTGATATATTTACCGGACTGCTTTGCAATCTCGGACAGCGGACGCTCAATACCGTCAAAAATGTTGTTCAGGATTCCAGGTCCCAGTGTAACAGAGAGGGCATCTCCGGATGCGGTAACTGTTTCGCCTGGTTTCAGTCCTGTGGTTTCCTCGAAAACCTGTACTGTAGTGGTATCCTTTGTCAGGGCAATAACCTCGCCGACCAGACGTTCTTTACCAACGTAAACCATCTCGGACATTTTAAATCCGGTGTTTCCTTTCAGATATACGACCGGACCGTTGATTCCATAGATAACTCCGGTTTTATTCATGCTCTACACCTCCGTGAAAGATGAAATTCTCCCGCTCTTCGTTCAGAAGGGTCTCGAAGGAATTATCGATCAGAATATTTTTCTCCGGAATGACCGCGCGCACGCCGCCAAGGAACGGCATGGCCGAAATGGTAAGGGTTACGGAGAGTTTCTGCTCCAGGGAAGCCTTATGAGCTTCGTCTGACGGATCCAGATATAAGGTCAGTTTGTCGTTTCCGGCAAATGTAACGGCTTCGCGGATTTTGCGCTCCAGATACTCCTCATAGGATGGATCCTTTTTATAAGCGGTAAGTTTTTCACGAACTTCTTTAAACAGTTTTTCTTTTAATTCCAGATTTTTACGGGACAGCTTCCGTCTGATATGAAGCTGATCCGCAGACAGTGTCTTATTGACATCACGTTTTGCTTTCTCGGTCTCGGCAGCAACTTCTTCTTCTGCCTGACGTCTTGCGGTTGCTTTATGCTCCTCGAAGATCTTATCCAGAGCTTTCTGGTGATCGCCGATCACACGTTCTGCTTCACGGTTTGCACTGTCCAGGGAATGATTATAAAAATTCTGAAGTTTTTCCTCAGTAGTCAATGTGTGTCACCTCCAGGGCATTCTTACAGTTTTAATCCAATAGATTCATTTACAAAGGAAGTGATAAAGTCCGGCGCTCTTCCGGTACCGTGACGGTCCGGAATTTCAATGAGCAGCGGAAGCTTATGGTTGAGGCGGACATCCTCCAGAATGTCCGGGAATTCCTTCCCGAACTTTTCTGTAAGGAGAATAATTCCGATCTCTTTGTCTGCCAGTGTTTTCTGCAGTGTATCATAAAGCTCCTCGCGCTCATGAACGACAACGCCTTCCACTCCGGCCAGGCGCATGCCCGTCTGAGTGTCTACGTTATCACTGATCAAGAACATTTTCATTTATGATTCCTCCAACTTAAGGTGAAGATCAATACCTTCCGGTTTTGGAATCAAAGTTTACCAAGAATCATGAAGGAGATGATCAGACCATACAGAGCGATACCTTCGGCCATAGCTACGAAGATCATGGATTTACCAAAGATGCTGCCGTCTTCGCTGATTGCTCCAAGAGCTGCGCTTGCGGAAGATGCAACGGCGATACCGGAACCAATACCGGAAAGACCTGTAACAAGAGCTGCACCGATGTAACCAAGACCGGTTGCAAGACCAGCGCCTGCTTCTGTTGCAGCAGATGCAGTTGTTGCGCCTGCGAAGGAAACAACGGTTGCGATCAGCAGAAGGCCGAAGAAGCCGCTTACATTGGCTGCCAGAGATTTTTTGTAACGATTTTTGTTGTGCTCACCTTTGAAGTAATAAGTCATAGGAACAACGATGGTTAATACCATTGCGATTGCAGTAAGTACCTGTACAAATGCTGAGTTCATAATAGTTTTCCTCCTGAAGTTAATTCATTAAATTTACTCTTTGCTGCGATCCGGAGCCATTTTCACTTTTTCCCGATACAGCTTCCCGCCATATTCGCTTCCATTTCGCATGGCTCTGAATCCTCTTTTATTTCTCGCCTTTTTTCAAAAACGGAACAAACGGTTTTCCGTCTCCTTCATAGAACCGGCTGAACATCTCGTAATACTCCAGACGCAGTACCTGGATCGCTACCAGCAGTGCCTCAAGGCAGGCAACGAAGATGTTTCCGAGAACAATAACCGGCCAGCTGATGCTGCCGCCGCCTGTTGCTCCGCCGAGCATCAGGACAACCTCCATCATAGCCGCATGGCTGACTGCATATGCGCCGACACGGACAAAGGAAATTGTGTTGGAGAAGTAGCTCAAAAGCACATCGAAGAGTTCGAAGAATGCCTGTACAAAGAACATTCCCTTTCCGGTCTCCGGAAATGCATTGCCCTTCTTCTCTACCATACGCTCCAGTGGCTCTTTTAAGAAGATCGCAAGAAGCGGAATACCGAACATGACTACCATCACGCCGACAGCCGGAGCTTTATGGCCGCTGAACAGGAGAACGAGTGTAACGGCAAGGGCTCCGTAGAAAATGAAGCCTGCCAGGGAGTTCTGGCTGAACAGAAGCTCGCCGAGCTTATGGTTTCTTGCTGCATTGATCATATGCAGAACCATTCCTGTCAGAATCATGAACATACCAAATGCAACCGCTGCGACAAATACGGTGTTCATCGAACCGATGAACGGAAGCGTTGTCATCGCTTCCTTCGGATGCAGCCAGAGGCCGGTATGACATTCTCAAATCCGAAGAAGCTGCCGAACAAGAATCCGAAGATCACAGAGAATACCGCGCAGGTACTCATGATCGCTGCCAGATCCATCTTCTTGTAGTGGTACAGCAGTGCGCCGCCAATCAGCAGACACAGTCCCTGTCCTACATCGGCAAACATGATTCCGAAAATAAAGGCATAGGTAAGTCCTACGATAATCGTAGGGTCAATTTCATTGTAATTTGGCAGTCCGTACATCTTCACGTACATCTCAAACGGACGGAAGATTTTCGGATTTTTCAGCTTTGTCGGCGGCTGACGCAGAACGTTGTTTGCATCATCCTCGATGAAGCAGAAGAGATTTGTGTCGTTTTCGATGTCCTTCTGGAAGGAAGCGGCATCTTTTTCCGACATCCAGCCGCACAGAATATAGAAGGTTTCCTTCTTGGATTTCGTGCAGGCTGCCAGGCGACGGACATCAAAGTTGCCGGAGAGCTGCTCTAACTGCTCTTTTGCTGCAACCAGATCCTCTGCGGAATCCGAAAGGCATTTTGCCAGTTTCCGTGAGCACTCGCTGAGTGCATCGTCTGTCTTTTTGATTTCTGCCTGAAGTGCTGCGTAAGCATCCTCCGGCGTTCCGCTGTACTCATCCGGAACGTAGATTCTTTCGAAGTGCAGGATGAGAATACGGCGTCCACTTTCGTGACCTGATCTCTCGGGCAGAAGTAAATGCCCCATACATACTGCTCATCGGAATGGCAGCGGTAGAATACCGTATCGCTGTTCTCATAGCAGTAGCTCTCAAACTTGTTGTAATACTCTTTTGTGATCTTTCCGAATCTGAATTTGATAAAGTGGAAATCCAGAATGGAGGAAAGATTGCAGTGCAGATCCTGGAACGGCTCGATTTTCTGTGCTTTTTCCATCAAGTCTTTCTTTTTTGCTTCCAGTTCTGTACGCTCCTGGTTCAACTGGCCAAGGGTGTGATCCAAACCATGGACACAGTTGATGGCATCTTCCAGGGAAAGTCTTTTCGTGGTGGTACGCTTGTCTTCCGGCAGAAGTGCTGTAAAATCTTCCGCCTGTTTTAAGGTCTCTTTGTATGGGTTGATCTGGATATACGGTGTGATATTCTGCATCGTAGACAGCTCTGTCAGAGCGTTTTCCAGATGTATCTCATATTTTGAGAGATAAGTGTTGACCACACGGTCAATGTCGGCTTTCGGCCCGGTGATGCTCAAAAATTTCATCTTGACAATCAATGAGTACACCTCCCCGTGTATTAAGTTTTTGCGATATGCTGCATTGCCTCGTCAGCGCTGATACGGTAACGTACGCACTCGAGTGCAATAATAAGCCGGTTTACCTCGTGCTCTTTGTGATAGAGGTATGAGTATATGGTGGCAACGGAATAAGGATCCTGTCTGGATTCACTGGAAAGTATGTGCTTCATAATGGCTGCATACATGGATTCCAGCGTATCGACTTTGAAGGAATCATACCGTTTCGCATAATAGGTTTGTTCCAACAGCTGGGAAAATGCACTCATATTCTCGGCTTCTACCAGTGCCTTTACCACATCCTTTTTCAGCCGGTGATGGACCGGAATCAGCAGGGCGTAGATTTGTGCGCTGGTCATGTGATAATAGCGTTTGGAACGGTAGATCCACTGAAGGTTCAGCATGTCAAACTTGCTTCCCCATGCAGCGGTCAGCTCTTCCAGATCCCGCTTTGTCACTACTTTTGATCTGTCTTTCCACATCTGTGCAAAGTAATACAGATCCAGGGTCATCTCATAGTCGAACAGGGTCGGACGCTCGATATCCGCGAGCTGCGACAGCGGGGCATAATATTCTGTCCCTTTCAGGTTCGCAATCAGTTCTTCGATCGTCCTGGAGGACGCCAGAAGATTGATGTCCAGCTGGGAATGCTTGTTAAAGAACTCGTCGAATATGGACAGGTTCAATACCACATCACGGTGATCAAACACCGTGTTCAGGCATTCTTTGATAACGGACACTTCGTATCGTTTGAAGTAGAGTGCAAGAAACTTTCTCTGCTCTACATTTGCAAAACGGTACAGCTTGGAAAAATCCCGGTACACCGTCAGGCGCAGCATTTTCTCGATCTGACCTCGGTGAAGGTCAGCTTCGTTGTAGCCTCAAACAGATCCTCATAGCCTTTATGCTGCTTGAGGTAAGAAACTGCCTGCGGTACACTCTCCAGTTCCACGATTTCCCGAAAATTCTGGTCGTTTAAAAGATGGCTCTGCATGGCTCTTATCTTTGTGGTAAGGCCGCTGTAGGATAATAGACCGCTCATCGTTTCACTTCCTTATAATGTTTTCGTAAATCTGCGTGGACAGTGTTCCGTGATTCTGTTCGTAATAAGCGTCCAGTGAAGATAGAAGTTCGGCGGCAGAGTCCCGCTGCTTTTTCTGATCCGCATCTGTAGTAGAATGAAGTTTCGTTGTAATCTCTTCAATCCGCTTTGCCGTTTCCGCTTCCAGATCTGCATCGAATTTTGCAATCCGCTCTTCCTGCTGCTCATCCTGGAGCTTCTTCTGATTCTCGGCAGCCTGCATAATCTTAGTAGCAGCCGTTTCGATCTCTGCAAGTTTGTTAATTACAGATTCCATAGCATCGCTTTCCCTCCTTATGATATTTGCATAACAATCAAATCTGGTCCACTGACCAATTTTGATATACAGGGCAAAAAGTACAGGAGAAACTCCTGCATCTTTGCTGTTAGTATTCTACACCTTTTTTTCTAAAGTTGACATATTGAAATCGTAAAAAAAAAGTGGGATTTCGATCGACTTTTTGATTAAAAATAGACAATGGGTCATATTTTTTCTTCCAATATCAATAGCCAAAAGATGGTCCCTCATATGATTTCGATATGGATCCAATCCGATCGTCATATTGCTGATAAGAAATGCTATGTGCAGGTTGATATTGTATATAGTATTTTGAAAACTTCGAAAATTTGAAAACGGGATTTTTCTGTTTTGCTTTTTCGAGAGCTATGATATACTGGATATGATTGGCTTTTATTCTAATATTTATCACTTAAGAAAGGAATTTTACGCATATGCGCCTTAGAAATATCAGAGGATCAAAAGATGTGATTGCTTCCTGTCCGTTCGTTGTGCAGGAACCGGAGAGCTGCCGGGGACGGTGGCTGAGGTTTTTGGAAATGAAAATCCGATTCATATTGAGGTTGGAATGGGAAAAGGACGCTTCCTGATGGATATGGCGGTTCTGCACCCGGAGATCAACTACATTGGTATTGAGATGTACGATAGCGTACTGCTCCGCGCGGTACAGAAACGTGAAAAATTAGAAACAGAACTTAAAAACCTGTTTTTCATCCGCATGGATGCGCGCCAGCTTCCGGAAGTGTTTGCTGAGGGCGAGGTAGACCGCATTTACCTTAACTTCTCCGATCCGTGGCCGAAAGACCGCCATGCGAAACGGAGACTGACATCGCATGAGTTTCTTGCACGGTATGAGAAGATTTTAAAGAAGGACGGAACACTGGAATTCAAAACCGATAATAAAGATCTGTTTGACTTCTCTCTTGAGGAGATGAAAAATGCAGAGGGATGGGAACTCACTGCATTCACATACGATCTGCACCACGATGTGGTTCTCTCAGAAGGAAATGTAATGACGGAATATGAGGAGAAGTTTTCCTCAATCGGAAACCCGATCTGTAAGATGGAGGCACGGTTTCTGTAAAAAACATTTCTGCATGTAAGGGGGATTTGAAAATGAAAAGAAAAGTTCTGGCGGCACCAGTGCGACAGTGGCCATGGTAACGAAAGATGCGGACGGCACCTGGAACGAGGATCTTTGTACAAGCGGCTATGTCGGCTCCGGCGGCGTGGGCGAAACCACAGAGTGGAACCGCAAAACACCGCGCGGACAGTTCAGCTTTACATATGCCTTCGGCATTCTCCCGAATCCCGGAACGGAACTTTCCTATACCCAGGTGGATGATACGTATTACTGGGTCGATGATGTAAATTCCAGATACTACAATCAGTTCGTCACGACGAAGACAACGCCGAAAGCCTGGAATTCCGCGGAGCACATCATCGAGATCAATCCAGCCTATCATTACGTTCTGTCTCTCGACTACAACCCAAGCTGCACCCCGGGTGTCGGTTCCGCCATTTTCCTGCACTGCAGCACAAACCGTCCGACCGGCGGATGCATTTCTGTCCCGGAAGACCAGATGATCACGATTCTGAAAAATGTTCAGCCGGGCTGCCAGATTATTATTGATTCGGCGAGCGAGCTGAAGAATTACTAAATTTTTTGCTCTGAAAGACAAAACCGGCAGCGGAAAGATCCATGTCAGAAAGGATCCCTCTGCTGCCGGTTTTTCTCATTTGGAGATGCTATGATGATAGGAAAAGTTGATACGTAGATTTTCGGTATTCCGCCCGTAAAACAAGAAAAACACCGTCCCCGCAGCTCTCAGGTCTGCAAAAACAGTGCTTTCGATGCGCCTTCAGGGACTCGAACCCTGGACAAATAGATTAAGAGTCTACTGCTCTACCAACTGAGCTAAAGGCGCTTACTTTTGTTTTTCTGTGTTTCATTGGATGATCCACTCGCTGAACACAAATAAGATTATAAAGGATTCTGCCGAAAAAAGCAACCTTTTTTTCACTGTTTCTTTACTTTTGTTAAAAACAGCGAAAAACAGGTCTTATAATTCTATTAAATTTCACAATTTTTTCGTATATTTCCGTTTGTTTCGACGACGGCTCCAATGGCAGCCGAACCTACTTCCGTTTCTTATCTTTCTTTTTCAAAAGCTTCTCCAGCTCCTGCATGGATTTCTGGATTTTATAAAGACAGCCGCTGCCGGCATATTTATTCTGATAGCAGAAATCCTGGAGTTTCTGCTGAAGGAAACCTGATTTTCTGATCAAACTTCTTCTCCGCTTTCCGGCGTACCGGACACGGGCACCGGAAAAGTTCTTTTTCTTCTATATTATACAGGGAATGTCAACATTGACCAGAAAATAGCTTGTTTTAGCCATTGTTTTTCCATTTTCTTTCCGCTATAATACAGCAAAAACTACTATTTATACTTTGGGGGAATTTTTATGAAAACACGAATGAATTTTAAGGACGAATTTTACCAGAAACTAAAACTCCTCGTCCTTCCGATTGCGATCCAGAATTTTATGCTGGCTCTCGTCAGCGCAACGGATGCGATCATGCTGGGCTGGATTGATCAGACTTCGTTGTCTGCTGTTTCACTGGCCGGACAGGTGCAGTTTGTTTTGAGCCTTTTTATCTCAGGCATCGCGGCGGGCGCCGGTATTATGGCAGCGCAGTACTGGGGGAAACAGGATGCCGCTTCGATCGAAAAAGTGATTCCGATCGCACTTCGCACCAACCTGCTGTTCTCCGGCCTGTTTACCATCCTTGCCGGTTTCTGTCCCGAAATGCTGATGCGCATCTTTACAAATGATGCGGCCCTGGTTGCAAGCGGAAGCCAGTATTTACGCGCTGTTGCACTCTCCTACGTACTCTGCGGTATCTCGCAGGTCTATCTGATCCTGCTGAAAAACACCGGTCATGCAGCAGTCAGCTCCCGCATCAGTTCCACTGCGGTTGTACTGAACATCATTTTAAATGCCATCCTCATCTACGGTCTTTGCGGTGCTCCGGCACTTGGGATCCGCGGAGCAGCTTATGCAACGGTAGCTGCCCGCGTTGTGGAACTGATCTGGCTTATCTCGAGACAAAGAAACCGGAGCGTGTACGGATTCTCTGGAACCGCCTCTTCTCTTCCGCAGGGAAAATACTTTCAGAAGACTTCTGGCGCTACACGCTTCCCGTGCTTGCGGCCTCCCTCGTCTGGGGAATTGCTACGTTCTGTACTCCGTTATCATGGGACATATGGGAAGCGATGCCGTTGCGGCAAACTCCATCACCTCGATTGCCAAGAGCCTCCTCTCCTGCCTGATCCGCGGTGTGAGCGTGGTGCCGGGGTTCTGATCGGAAATCTGCTCGGCGCGAACGAGCTGGAAAAAGCCCGCGAGTATGGAAGACGTTTAAGCCATCTTTCCATTGCCATCGGCATTGTGACCGGCGGTCTGCTGATGCTCATTTCTCCGGCCATCGTTCATTTTGCCCCACTTTCCGATACCGCAGCCGAGTACCTGCAGTACATGCTTCTCTTCTGCGGTCTGAACCTGATGGCACAATCGGTCAACACCACCGTTCTCGACGGTATCTTTTGTGCCGGAGGCGATGCGAAATTTGATATGCAGGGAAACATCGGCGCTATGTGGTGCTTTTCTGTACCGCTTGGCTTTCTTGCCGCATTCTGCTGAAGCTTCCGGTTATGGTGGTTTACTGCATTGTAAATCTCGATGAAATTGTAAAGCTTCCTGCCGTTTATCATCATTATAAAAAGTACATCTGGGTTCGAAATATTACCCGCGATGTCGAAGATTAATTCTCACATCATCTGCAGTCCCTGCCGCCGGCAGCTTCCACCGGATGCAATACCCAAAAAGCCTCTGAGGAAAGTCACATTCACACCGGACTTTTCTCAGAGGCTTTTGATTATTCCATTGATTGTTCCATTGATTATTTCTTGGATGATTACATGGATTTTCTCTCTGCAATTTCCGCCATCTTTGCTTCGTTCAGACGTGTGTCGCCATGGACACGGCTGTAGGAAAGATAGCCGTTCATACGGTCAATCTTCGTCAGGTTCTTGGAACCGCAGACCGGGCAGACATCCATGTCGAGTTCCTGGTGGCCGCAGTCATCGCAGTAAGCCAGGGACAGGTTGACGCCCTCGTAGTAGCCGAGCTCCATTGCACGCTCGATCAGCGTCTTGATCGCGCCTTTGTTGTAGCCGACCGGATAGCGCACGTACTGGATTTTTCCGCCGTTGCAGAGCTCCCAGAAACGTCCCTCGAGATCCTGTTTCTGGATCGGGGTGATGTCCTCGGTTACGTGGCAGTGGAAACTGTTGCTCACATACGGGCGGTCCGAAACGTTGCGGACGATGCCGTACTGTTTGCGGAACTGCTCTATCTGCAGGCCGCACAGGGATTCTGCCGGTGTGCCGTAGATCGCATAGAGGATGCCGTCCTCTTTCTTAAACTCGGCAACCTTGTCGTTGATATATTTCAGCGTATCGAGTGCGAACTGTCCGTCCTCAACAAGAGATTTTCCGTTGTACAGCTCCTGCAGCTCGTTCAGCGCCGTGATGCCGAACGATGCGGTCATCGGCTTTAACAGCGGGCGGATCTTGTCGGACGGTTTTAAGTGGCCGCCGTAGAAACCTCCCTCGCAGTAAGCCAGCGGGTTCGTGGATGCACGCATCTCGCCGAGGTAATCGTAGGTCCGTTTGTGCAGATCGCGGATCATCTCGAGGTAGAAGTCAAGCACTTCGTGGAAATCGCGGTTCTCGGAACGGGATTTTGCCAGGATCATCGGAAGATGAAGGGAAACGGCTCCGATGTTGAAACGTCCGACAAAGACCGGTTTGTCGTTCTCATCTGCCGGCTCCATGCCTCCGCGCTCGTACCACGGGCTAAGGAAAGCACGGCATCCCATCGGCTGATGACTCTCTTGTATTTCTTGTACATCTCGGCGATGTAGCCCTCGCCGCTCATCGACAGCCAGTCCGGATACATCGTCTTGGAAGAACAGTCAAGTCCTGCCTCGAAGACATCTTCTGCGATGCCGCCCTCTCCGTGAATTGCCTTATCATATAAGAAGACGATTTTCGGGAAGAGCACCGGCTTTTTGTGGCCTTTCTTGCCCTGTCCGTTTTTGTGGACCTCGAGAAGGGAGATGGAAATCATCTTCTCGAACATGCTCGTTCCAAGACCGAGTGTCACGGTAACAAACGGATAATCACCGCGGGAAGAGCCGACAGTGTTCAGTTTATACTCAATTCCCTGCCATCCCTGATCGCACTCTCTTCTTACTTTGTCGATCGCATACTCGATAGCTTTCTCCTGTGCCCCCTCCCAGGATGCGTCGGTATATTTCAGGAACTCTTTTACGTAGTAATCGTAGCTCTTCTGTGCGTACGGAGCAAGGATCTTGTCCACCTCCGGCACGGTAAAGCCGCCGTACTGCTGTGCAGCGGTGCTGAGGACGATATCGCCCATGACATCAAATGCGGTGTCGAGTGTCTTCGGCTCGTTGTACCAGACATTTCCCATCTCGAAGCCGCCTTTTAAAACGTTTCCGACATCGAACAGACAGCAGTTCATGGTATCGAGACGTGCGGACTGGTCGTGGATGTAGATGTAGCCGTCCTTACAGGCCTGCAGCTCGTTGCGGTTCATGAAGAACTTGCGGTACAGCTCTTTGTTCAGCTCGTTGAAAATCAGGCTTCGCTTCGTTGCAACGAGGGCGCTGTCGGTGTTGGCATTGCTCTTGTCGCCGATGTAGCGGATGGACTGGCTCTTCGTGTAGACCTCGTCCATCATATGGATAAAATCAGTTTTGTAATTGCGGTAATCGCGGTAGCTTTTTGCCACAGCCGGGTTTACTTTTTCGAGTGCTCCCTCCACGATATTGTGCATATCGCTGATCGGAATTTCGGTCTTTCCAAGAGAATATACGTGCTCGGTTGCGAACTTACAGATAAAGTCAATCTCCTGCTGTGAGAAGGTATACAGGATTCTCTGTGCGGATTTATTTACGGCACGGACGATCTTCTGCGCGTCGAATTCTTCTTTGGTGCCGTCCTTTTTGATAATATAAACCATTGTGGTGTCCTCCAAATCAAACACTATATTTTGTGTGTCCCCCACCTTTTCTTGTAGCGGGTACCACATATTGTAGCATGTTTCTTTTGAAAAGAAAAGGCATTTCCTGTAAGTTTTTATTTTCAGAATATTGCATACTGCTCTTTCGTGCAGACAGAAATCTGCATTTTTCAAATTCGTTCTGCAAGCGTTCCTTCAAAAACGGTCTCGGCCGGGCCGGTCAGAAGGACCTTATTTTTCGTCCGGTCCCATGTAACGAAAAGCCTGCCGCCGCGCAGTTCTACGGCAGTTTCTCCCTCCGAAACACAGCCGGAAAGCATCGCCGCGACGGCTGCCGCACACGCTCCCGTTCCGCAGGACAGCGTTTCACCGCTCCCACGTTCCCAGACTCTCATTTTTATTGTGTGTTGATCTAAAGTCTGGATAAACTCTGTATTGATACGGTCCGGGAAGCAGGAAAGGTGTTCAAAAGCGGAACCGGTCTTTGCAATGGATATTTTTTCCACATCTTCCACCGGAATCACCGCATGCGGATTTCCCATCGAAAGGCAGGTCATCGTATAATTTTCCCCGCACACGGTAATTTTATGCTCCAGCACATATTCCCCCAGAGAAACAACAGGATCTGTGCGGCGCGGAATTCCGGCGTTCCCATCTCCACTGTCACCTGACAGATCTCATTCAGATTCTCCCCCGTCTGCAGATGAATCACACGGTTTCCGCTGCCGGTTTCGATAGTCAGCGTCGTTTTTCTCGTCAGCCCATGCTCGTACACGTATTTTCCCACACAGCGGATGCCGTTGCCGCACATCGCGCCCTTCGAGCCGTCGGCGTTGTACATTTCCATCGAAAAATCTGCTGTTTTGGATGCCCCGATCAGAATCAGCCCGTCCGCGCCGATGCCGAAATGGCGGTCACTTACCGCTTTTGCCAGCCGTCCCGGACTCTCCACCCGCTCCTCCATGGCATTTACATAGATATAATCATTTCCGCAGCCCTGCATTTTTGTAAAACGCATACACAGCCTCCTCCCAGACTTCTGCCCTTTCCAGTTCCTTACTAAATATGTATTCCGTACCGCGCTTTTGAAAAACCATTTTTCTCAAATCCGCTTCAGACATTGGAAAACGAAGCGGAATGTGATAGAATAGGGGGAACTGATATCGTTACTTACATGAAGTAACTTTCAAATATTTTTAACCATTTATTATGAGGAGGTTTTGATGAAAAAATACCGTTGGGTTTTAACAGCAGTATTTGCCGCTTTTCTCGTAGGAACGAGCGGCTGCGGAAAGAAAACAGAAACGATTCCGATCACAACCATCAGTCAGAGTACCGACGATGACGACCCCGAAGACAATCTGGCGGCCTCCGGCGATTCCGATGAGATTCCGGAATACGATGTGGATCTCTCGAAGAACCTGAACAGTTTTCAGCTTGCCATCTGGGGCGATACATACGAAATTCCGGAATCCTACGCAGATTTTACAGCGCTTGGCTGGGTCTACAGCGGCGACGACGCAAAGGAAATCCAGCCGGAATCCTTCTCAGAGGGCGAAATCTTTGAAAAGGACGGAAACCAGATTACCGTCGATATTGCCAATCCGGACACCACGGCAAAGCCAGTGGCGGAATGCCTGATCGGAGGCATTCACATCGATACCTCGACCGCTGAGGGCCAGAATATCTATGTCGGCCTGCCGAACGGCGTCACCCTGCAGCAGTCGCTGATGGAGGATGTGGAAAGCATCTACGGTGTGCCAAAGGACCGTTATGAGCCGATACCTCTGTGCAGTTCACGTATGAGTACGGGCTGTACCAGACGATCACGCTCGGCTTCGATAACGAAACGGGAATTCTGTATTCCCTCGATATGCAGAACTTACGACCACGGCTGATGCAGAAGCGCTCGATGGTGTCAGCGATGCCACAACACCGGAAGTGGAGGCCTACCAGGCACCGGAAGCCGACAGCAGTGAAATCAACGACTGGACCGTCCGCTTTGACGATGTACTCTATCATCTTCCCGTTCCGGTCAGTGAACTTCTGGACCACGACTGGACCGTCAATACGAAAGAGTCCGATACGGCCGTTTTAAACGGAAAATACGGCTACGTCACGCTGGAAAAGGGCGGTCAGAAACTTTACTGCACCGTACATAATTACGGCGCGGAGGCGACGACAGTGCGCAACTGTTTCGTTACTTCGCTGTACGGCGATCTCGATACGACAAAGATTCCGATTTCAATCACAAACGGCATCACGCTCGGCACTTCCGAGAGCGATTTTCTGGCGAAGGCAGGGGATGCCAAATCAGAAAAAACGGAAAAAGAGGATAGTAACCTGACACTCTACACATTCTATAGTGATGACGAAAAGCTGGACTACACTGAAATCGGCATCGACAACGATCTGAAGCTGGTACGCAGCATCAAGGTGGTTCACAACCAGCCGGAAGCGCCGGAAGAAGAAGCCAAAAAAACTTCCGCGGAAGATTCATCTTCCGTTTCCGACAGTCAGGAACCGTCCGAAACACCGGCTCCGTAACGATACTTTCAGAAAAATGGCTGCATGGCAGCTTACTACAGACGAAAACGAGGATTTTTATGGAAAACTTATACGACGTTATCATCATCGGCTCCGGCCCGGCGGGTCTTTCTGCCGCGATTTATGCGAAACGCGCAAAGCTCTCTTCTCTTACGATTGAGGCAAACTTTGCAAGCGGCGGCCAGGTGCTGAATACCTATGAAGTAGACAACTATCCCGGCCTTCCGGCATCAGCGGCATGGATCTCGGAAGCACGCTGCGCGCACACGCTGAAAAAATGGGCGCGGAATTTTCCCGCGAGCGTGTGAAGGAGCTTGTTCTTGACGAAGAGATCAAGATTGTCCGCACGAGAAAAAATGAGTATCATGCCAGAACGGTCATTCTTGCAACCGGTGCGGAGCACCGCGCGTTAAATGTACCTGGTGAAAAGGAACTCTCCGGCATGGGCGTCTCTTACTGTGCAACGTGTGACGGCGCATTTTTCAAAGACAAAACCGTTGCCGTTATCGGCGGCGGCGATGTCGCCGTGGAGGATGCGATTTTCCTTGCCAGAACGTGCAAAAAGGTTTACGTGATCCACCGCCGCGATGAACTGCGGGCAGCCGGTGTTCTCCAGGATGCACTGCTGGCACTGCCGAATGTGGAAATGGTGTGGGATACGGTTGTGGATTCCATCGAGGGAAACGAGATGGTGTCCGGCGTGAAGGTAACGAACAAAAAGGCAGGGGAAACCGGTGTGATCACGGTAGACGGCGTGTTTATTGCCGTCGGCATCGTTCCGGTCTCCGCACTGATCGCAGGCACCGTAGAAACCGATGAGACTGGCTACATCAAAGCCGGCGAAGACGGTGTGACGAGCGTGCCGGGCGTGTTCGCCGCAGGCGATGTCCGCACGAAGCAGCTCCGTCAGATCATCACGGCAGCCGCCGACGGCGCGAACTGTGTGACTTCGGTAGAGAAATATCTGATCAGCCACTGATGGCTTCTTTCGAATAGAATACAGCAAAAGCAGGCATTCTTCGTATTGTACGGAGAACTGCCTGCTTTTTTCTGTTTTTCCGTAGTTTCTGAAATCTGAAAAACCTTTCATGTCAGTCGTATAAAACTTTAAAACCTCTTTTGTCGAAATTGCACAAAGAAACCGGGTTTTTTCCACACGGGCCAATTTTATAAACATCTCGTCCACAAGTTATCCACATAGTTAACCACCGAAAACATGCCTAAAAACAAGTTATACACCGAGTTATCCACATTATCCACGAAAAACGGTGTGGAAAGCATGTGTTTAAATCTTGCGAAATCAGAACGCGTGTTTTGGTCATAACAGAGAAAACCGTTATTTCGCCAAAAGATTTTATAAAGCACTTGACTTTTTAAGTGTCAATCTCTGTTGGTTTTTGACTTGAATTGTGTGAATTTTTCGTACAATTTAATATTACATTTTTCGTGTTCTTTTGCTGTTTTTACAATGGCTGCAAAAGAAAATCTCCTGTTCGGAAAACGATTGTTTCGTTCCCAGACAGGAGATTTTGATTGGATTTTTCTTTGTTTTACTCTGCCAGCTTTCCAAGCCGCTTTGCTTCTGCCCTCAGCTCTTCGATCCGGCGGTTGCACATGCCCACCGGGACGCCGGTGTCGATGACACGTTCACAGCTCTTCATCAGCTCGCAGGCGCGGGCAAATGCCTCGTCGCTGATCTCCTGGAACGGTGCTTCGGTTACCGTCTCCATTGCCAGAATGCGGGCGAGCTGGTAATCGATATCGTTCGTATACAGAACGCCTGCCGCAAACGGGACATTTTCCTTCTGCAGTTTCCGGAACACCGGGATTCCCGTTCCGCCGCCTGCGAGGACAAAGACGCGCGGTGTTCCCTCCGGCCGTGGCAGCTCGATGCTTCCGAAGCACGGGTCAAACGAACCATTGTCAATCTCGTACAGTTCGCGGATGATATCCTCGCGGAAAATTGTCTCCGGTGCGCCGAAATGGGAAATAGCATCGCCCTTGACGCAGATGATCTTATCTGAAATTTTCTGTGCCAGATCGATCTCATGCAGCGACATGATGACGGTGATGCCCTTCTCCTTTGCCATGCGGCGCAGAATCGCGAGCAGTTCCAGCTTGTGGCGGATATCGAGGAAAGAAGTCGGCTCGTCGAGGATGATGACCTCCGGCTCCTGACAGATCGCACGCGCAAGAAGCACTCTCTGGCGCTGGCCGTCGCTGATGGCGTTGAAATCGCGGCCGCCGAGCTCTTCGGCATGAACGGCGCGCATCGCCTTCTCGACCTTCTCCTCATCCTCGCGGGTCAGCATGCCGAGCCGTCCGGTGTACGGATAGCGGCCCGTTGCCACGATATCGTGGCAGGTCATCAGCTCCGGCTTCATGCGCTCCGTCAGCACAACGGCCATCTTCGTGGACAACTCGCGGAACGAAAGCTCATGCAGGTTTTTCCCGTCAAACTCCACATTTCCGCCGACCAGCTTTAACTGGCGGGTGATGCTTTTCAGAATCGTTGATTTACCGGAACCGTTCGGTCCGATCAGCGTAACGATCTCGCCTTTTTCGATGCCAATGCAGATATCTTTGATCAGCGGCTTCTTATCATAGCCGACCGTCAGGTGGTCCAGATGAAAATAATATTCATTCATATTCTCTTACCCCCTTTTCCGGCGCAGCATCATGAAAATGACGACCGGCGCACCAAAGATCGATGTGACCGTACTGATGGACAGCTCCAGCGGTGCAAACGCCATACGCGCAATCAGGTCGCACATCATACAGAAGACGGCTCCGCCGAGGAACGTTCCCGGGATTACGACGAGCGGACGCGATGTGCCGAGGCTCTGTTTGACGAGGAACGGGACGGCAATGCCGACAAACGAAATCGGACCGGCAAATGCGGTGACACATGCGGAGAGAATACTCGAAAGCAGAATCAGCGCGATGCGGAATACTTTGATGTTGACACCCATGCTCTGCGCATACGCCTCACCGAGCTGGTATGCACCGATCGGTTTTGCCATCAGGAACGTGATGACAAAGGTGATGCCGATCACAGCCGCAGAGATCGCTACGTTGCTCCAGCTCATGCCGGAGAAGCTTCCCTGTGACCAGCCGTGGAGGTTGACGATATCGGAATCCTCCGCGAAGGTGACAACAAAATCCGTGACCGCCGAGCAGATGTAACCGATCATAATACCGCCGACGAGAAGTCCTGCCATATTTTTGATCCGTCGGGACATCAGCAGAATGAAGCCGACAGAGAGAAGGGATCCTAAGAATGCTGCAACAATCATCGTGTAAGATGTGATATTACGCGCCCACTCCAGATAAAAGATCATGGTCAGCGCCACGACCATTTTGGCTCCCGAGGAAATTCCAAGAACAAACGGACCGGCAATCGGGTTTTCAAAGAAAGTCTGTAAAAGGAAGCCCGACAGGGACAGAGCACCGCCCAGGATTGCCGCCATCAGAATACGCGGAAGGCGGATTTTCCAGATAATATTATACTCTTTCCCCTCTCCGGTCCGCCGCAGCAGAATCCGGAAAATTTCCGGAATCGAAATATTTACGTTTCCGGAATTGATATTCAGCACGGTGATGGCAGCGAACGCCAGAATCAGCACCAGAAACACAGCGGCATACCGCGAACGGCGCCGGAAGTTTTCCATATGGAAACTGTTCTCTTTTCCTGTCATATTTTTTTTCTCTGACATACGTTCCTCCATCAGGATAATTTTCTTAAGAATACCATCTGATCCGGATCGCCGCCCGTTACCAGAAGGTTAATGTCGTTGGTAAACTGTGCAATTTTATCGGTTGCCTGATACATCGATTTCTCGGTTGTCCAGACATTGCCCTCTTTGACTGCTTTGTAATCGGCAAACATAGAATCCTTTGCCAGCAGGTCGTCCAGGGTTTTGACGGTGGAATCGATACTTGCGTTGTAGATCAGGTAGTCCGCATCTTCGGCCGTATCGTAGAACTGCTCCATCGTGATCGGCACGGATGTTTTTCCGCTGTCGTCCTGGAGATCACGGAAGGCGTTGCGCGCACCGCCAAGCTCGATCATGTTGGAAATATAGTCCTCCGGGTTCCGCACAACGGCAGCTCCGCTCGTATTAATATAGAAGAAAGCGACCGTTTTTTCGGTATTCTGGAAATCCTTCAGATTTTCCACAACACTTGCCTGACTTGCAAAGAAGTCGCTGCCTCCTCCTCTTTGTCCAGCATGGCACCGTAGAGTTTGATCCATTCGGTTCTGCCAAGAGGCTGGGATTCGTAGCTGGAACGGTCGATGAAGACCGGAATATCGAGCATCTCGATCATCTCCTGTACCTTCGGGGAATGGAGGATCATCGTGGATTCAATGGCCAGATCACAGTTCTCACTGACCAGAAGTTCGTAATCCGGCTCACTGTATTTTCCGGCGAAGATCATCGTTCCGGCATTCATCGCGTCAACGGCATCCTGTACGTACCAGTTGTCTGCGGTTTCACCGGAGAGACGAATCGTATCGAGGGAGTCGATGGCATCGAACAGCGCCATCGGAGAGGTTGCTGCCATGTAGATGCGTTCCAGCGGCTGATGGATTACAATTACGTCGGAATCGAGGTCATCCGGCGCCTCTTTTCCGTCCGGGACGAGCAGATACTGCGCGCCGTCTTTGACATCGATCAGTTTATAGCCGTCTGTGCAGTAGTATACGTTAAAGCACTCGGCGTAATTCAGGACCATCTTGCTCTCGATAGTGATTCCGGTGATGTCCGGTGCGTCGCTGACATCGTCTGTCGTTGCGAAACCATCCGCGGATGCGGTATCACTCCCGGAGGTGCTGCTCTCAGCAGTGGCTTCGGAGGTGCTTTCACTTTCAGCCGTACTTTCCGAGACGGATGTGCTCTCCGTCTGGCTTTCGGAAACGTCTGCTGCGGATGCTGTGGATGTGCTACTCTCAGAAACTGCCGAAGTGCCCGACGCGGACGATGTGCTGCTTCCCGTTGATGCGGTGCTACCGCAGGCCGTCAGTGACATCGCTGCTGCAAGAAAAAGTGCGGCCCATTTTTTCAGCTTTCTTTCGTTTTTTCCTGTCATTTGATATTCCTTTCTTAAAGAAAAAGCCGCTGCCATATGGCAGCAGCCCTTTCTCATTTTTTGCTGCAATTATTGTACTTATTTATTCTCTTCTGCCTTTACCATCTGCTGGAACAGCTCGTTTGCCTGATCCTCGCATCCGAAGATCACGCCGTAGACTTTCAGCCACTCTGCTTTCGCAAGATCGGTCTTCTCGTCTGCGGAACGGTCAACCAGCATCGGAATGGTCAGGGTTGCCAGACGCTCTGCGGTGTCGGACAGACGCTCATTTTCCTCTTTCAGAAGTTCTTCCGGAGTCTTGTCTTCGTCTGCTTTCTCATCCGTTGTCTTATCGTCTTTATCGTCCTTCTGATCCTCAGCTTTGGTATCTGCGGTCTCGTCGGCTGCATCAGCATCTTCCTCATCTTTTGCATTTCCCGGAAGGAACTCAGATGGAAGAATTGCAAAGTCGATTTCGTCTTTTACCAGAGCTTTGTAGTCCAGATCATCGAATGCTCCGTCGAAGGAGATTTTTTTGTCTTCCATTGCTTTTGCAATGTTTTCGATCCGGCAGTCTTTCTGCTCCATGCCGACTGCTTTGATGCTCTCTGCTGCGTCTAACTGCTCGTCGAGAAGTTTCAGGGCATCCTCAGATGCTACGTATGCTTTCTCAACCGGAAGCTGGATCACGATCATATCTTTGTCCAGTCCTGCCGGAATCTCAACATCTTTCGGAACGATCAGATATTTGACAACATTGCCTTCGTACAGCTCTTTTGTCTTTTCGGTCAGATCTTTCGCTTTCTCAGTGCCGGTCTTTTTGGAATCGGATGCTGCTGCCGCTTCTTCCTCGTCGGTTGCTGCTGCGGTATCCTCTGCTGCTGCGGTATCGGTATCTTCTGCTTTCTTGTCGTCCTCGGTCTGTTTCTCCGGATCACGCTCGGTATCTTTTGTCATATCGATCTCCAGCAGGGTGATGCCTTCGTCGTAATGATACATCTTGAAGTACTCTGCATAAGCAAGTTTTGTCTCTGCTTTGTATTCCAGTCCCATGATCTCCGGAGCGGTGGTATCCAGCTTGGAGTTATCGGTGCTGATCGTGGAGGTTGTTCCGTCTGCTTTTACAAATCCTGTGCTGGAAGAAGTGCTGCCGCCCTTCTTTGCTGCTGCAGGGAGATGAAGATGTTGTAGGAAATCTCATGGGCAACAGACATTCTGGTGGTCATACCGATGATGGTATTGTTCTTGTTCAGCTCAACCGGAATGGTGAAGATGCTGCTTCCGCCGCTGACATTTGCCATGTATTTATTTCCGTTTGCTTTTACATATCCGTAGTACGGACTGCTGAATGCGATCGTTGCATAAGCCTGTCCGTTCGTTACAGTAATCTTGCTGCAGGAGATGGTTACCTTTCCGGATCCGCCGGAGAAGGAGAATCCGTCTGGTGTGTAAACGCCGTCTGCCAGTGTGGTTGCACTGTCTACTTTAGATGTGCCGCCGCTTAAGTCAGACTCATATTTGGATTCCTGCTCCGGTTTGGTATCGGCCGGTTTCTGGGTCGGTGCCGGAGCCGGGGTGCTGGTCGGTTTTACAACCGGTGTCTCAGATGGAGATACGGTTGGGGTCTTGGTCGGAACGAGGGTTGGTTTCGGAGTATCGCCCTTGTTGTCATCCGACGGAAGGTCTCCGGTCTTTTTCAGGCTGGAAGATGCAATCGTGATGGCTCTGTCGTACCATTTGCCGCTCTTTACTGCATGAGCTGCTACAGCAAATTCCTGATCAAGTGCCTCTACCGGGATTTCAAACTGCATTCCGGTTTTGGTTTCACCGTCTAAGGTGTAGTCCACTTTTCCGGTGGAAGCGATCCATGCGCCGCTCTCTGCTGCCGCATCTTTTCCGGTTCCCATATACAGATAATCATAGCCGCTTCCGCTTAAGGTGATAACTGCTGTCATTTTTCCGTTTTTCGCGGTCAGTTTTACGCCGACTACCTTGAACATTGCTGCATTAGTTGTTGCCTCTGCACTGTAAATACCATCTGCTACTTTATTGGTCTCATCTGCCGGAAGATCTGCGGTCTTTTTCAGACTGGAAGATGCAATAGTAATGGTTCTTGCATACCATTTATCCCGTTTTGCAGAATGGGAAGAAACAACAAGTGCCTGATCAAGTGCTGCTACCGGAATATCATACTGCATTCCTGTTTTCGTCTCGCCGTCTGCTGTTGTGTAATCAACGGTGCCGACGCCTGCAATCCATGCACTCTTGTCTGCGGCAGCTGCCTCTTCCGGTGTTCCCATGTACAGATAATCGTAGGCAACACCACTTAACGTGATGCGTGCTTTCATGTCGCCGTCTTTTACGGTCAGCTCTACGCCGACTACTTTGAACATAGCTGCGCCGGTCTCCGCGGTTCCGCTGTAGATACCGTTTTCTACTTTCGCCGGTTCCGGAGTTGGAGTTGCGGTTGGAACCGGAGTCTCACTCGGAGTCGGGGTTGCAGTCGGGACCGGAGTCTCGGTCGGCTCCGGTATCGGAGTTACTTCCGGTGTTTTACTTCCCGGAACTGCAAGATAAAGCTGCTGTTTGATGTACCAGGTTCCGTCTTTCTTTCCAAGAACGATCGGAACGGTTGTGCCGGCTTTGTCCGCATCTACTTCAAATGTAAAGGAATAACCGCCGTTTGCTTCCTGCATTCCCTGGATAGCCGGTGTTTTTGCAAGGTCATCGTTCTTTCCAAGATACAGTTTATCAAATGATACGTTGTTTGTTTTCAGTGTAAGAACGAGTTTATCGCCCTTGTTGATCATTGTTGCCTCGGAGATGACGAACATTTTGAATACGCTGCCGTCCTCTTTGGTAACCGGTGCTTCTACACTGGCTGGCTTATTCGAGGAATCCTCACCTGGATTTTCGCTTGGAGTCTCGGTTGGTTCCGGTATTACCGTCGGGATTGCAGCGGTGCTGTGAATCGTAACAGTTTTATCAGCATGTTTTTTCTTTGGCTGAGCGAACGGCAACATCCATCTGTTTGTCAAGCTCTTCCACCGGAATTTCAAAACAATATCCGGTCTTTTCTGCACCGGTCTTCGTATCCGTATAGGTTTCGCTTCCTGTCGGAGCAATCCAGCTCTTTTCATCTGCTGCGGCAGCTTCTGCTGCTGTTCCCATATACAGGTAATCATAGCCGGTTCCACTCAGCAGAATGGATGCTTTCAGTTTTCCATCTTTTACGATGAGTCTGGAAGAAACCACACGGAACATGCTTCCGGTTGCTTCTGCAGAAGTCTCATACTCACCATCTGCCGGTTTTGCTGCTTCCGCTGCTTTTGTTTCTTTCTTCTCGGCTGTATTGGATGCCTCATTTTTGGTCGTTTCTTTTACTTCCGTTTTCGGCTGTTCTGCCGCCGGACTGGTATTCTCTTTTACAGCATCTTTGGTTTCTTCTTTTGCCGGTGTTTCTTTTTCAGCATCCTGGGAAGTCTCATCTGCTGCTTCCGGCTCTTTTTCTGTGGTATCGGCAGTCTCTTCACCGTCTTTTGCAGTGTCCTCTGCAGTATCTTCCGAAGCATCCTCATCTGCGGATGGTGTCTCGGTCTCGTCAGATCCTGCCGGTGTCTGATCCTCTGCAGGCGCGGCCGGTGTTTCCGTCGGCTCTTCTGCCGGAGTCTCTGCAGTGCTTTCACTGCTCTCGGTTTCTGCCGGTGTTGTTTCCGGTTCTGCCGTCTCTGCTGTTTCTTCGCTCTGCGGCGCTTCCTCTGCGGCTGCGCTGCTTTCTGTCTGTGCTGCTTTTTCCTGCGTATCTGCTAATACGCTGACAGTCGGGCTCATGATCATGGACGCCGACAGCAGCAGTGCCAGAAATTTGCTTGAATTTCCTTTCATAACTTCTCCTTTTCTTCGGATCTCCTTCGCGCATCTGCTCCGGATTCCGTCTGACTTTTTCAGGCAGCTGGGCGGTGCCTGTCCCCGTCAATGATGTCTCCCTGCAAGTAATCTTGTTTTGAGGACACATTTTTCTGCGAAAAGACAAACAGACATCTGCTTTTTCTGCAAAAGAGTTTCTCCACCGAAGCTCTTTTTCGGACGCATGGCGACAAAAAAGCAGATGTCCGATTTTGCTTCGTACATCTTTCCATGAATATATGCTTTCATCGGAAGCGATTCACTAACCTTTCCAGCAGGTTTCCTGACTCGCAGATCTTCACGCAGCCGCGCCTTCTCATGCGTTTCGCACAATGGCATTTCTGCAGCTAACACTCCCTGCTTACAGTGACCGGATCGCTCAGGATTTCCACCTGATTCCCTTTTACCTTCGCGGATTCTTTTTCAAATCCGTTCCGCACTGAAAAGTCCCTTATTTCATTCGTTACTGATTATAGCAAAGCCGTTTTGGAAAGTCAAATGAAAGGCCACGGAAAAAGCGCATAAAATCAGCATTTTTTACATACTTTATGATAACTGTCCGCACCGGAGCCTATTCTATGAAACCAGCTTCTCTGCACCGCCGCATCCTGTTCCCTCTGCTTCTGTGCGGCGGACTTCTTTTCGCTCTGCTGTTCTGGTATTTTTCCCCGTTCTTTTCCCCTGGTGAGAACCGCCGGTTTTCCGCGTATGTGGAGGAACGCTTCCACTCCGAGGTAACCTCTTCTGCCATCACGCTCCACTATACCCTCGCCGATCCGGTTCCCGCGGAATTGCCCCCGGCACTGCCTCGTTCGGCACGGTTCCATCCCTGACCGCACCTCGTATGATGCCCTGCTGCAGAGTGTGGAAACAACGCTCACATCCTTTCATCGAAACCGCCTCTCCGCGGAAAATCAGATCACGCTCGATCTTCTGCTCTACGAGCTGAACTGCGAGAAAATGCCGGGCAGCACCAGCCTTCTTGCGGAACCGCTCGGTCCGTCGCTCGGGATTCAGGCACAGCTTCCCATTCTGCTCGCGGAGTACCCGTTCCGCACACAGCAGGATATCGCCGACTACCTCCATCTTCTGCAGGATCTCCCGCGCTATTTCTCCGATCTCATCGCACTCGAGCAGGAAAAATCCCGGCAGGGCGTGTTTCAGAATGACCTTGCGGTCGATGGCATTATCCGCCAGTGCAGTGCTTTTCTCGCCGACGCGGATACACCGGAAAGCCATCTGCTCCACACCGTTTTTCAGAATAAACTGCAGGCGTCTTCACTGTTTTCTGAGGCGGAAAGGAATCTCTGTCTGCAGACGCATGAAAAACTCCTTATCTCCTGTGTTTTTCCCGCCTACCGCTCTCTTTCCGATGCTCTTTCTTCACTCCGCGGCAAAGGAACGCAGAACGCCGGCGGTCTTTCCCGGCAGGAAGGCGGACTTTCCTACTATGCGTATCTTCTCCGCAGCCGCGTCGGTGTTGACGCTTCACCGGAGGAGCTGACCCGCCTTTTAACACAGCAGCTTGCGGACCAGTGTGCCGAAATGCAGATTATTCTCGATCAGAATCCGTCGCTCTCCCTCTCCGAGCAGGCGCTCGTGCTGCCGTTCTCCACGCCGGAGGAAATGCTTGCCGATCTGCAGAATGCCGTTTCTGAAGATTTTCCCGTTCTTTCGGGTATCGCATACGAAGTAAAGACCGTGGATGACTCTCTCAAGGATTTTTTAAGCCCCGCCTTTTATCTCACACCGCCCGCCGATGTCAATTCACCCAACTCCATTTACCTGAATCCCGCGGATGAAATGACCGGCATCGAGCTGTATTCCACACTTGCCCACGAGGCTTTCCCGGCCATCTGTACCAGACCGTCTCGTTCTCGCGCTCCGACCCGCTTCTGATCCGCCATCTCTACGCGCCGTCGGGTTATGTGGAAGGATGGGCAACCTACGTTGAATCATATGCCTGCCGCTACGCCGCACGTAATCTCGATGCAAACACGCAGGCGCTCTGCCGTCTCTGGTATCTGAACCGCTCGGTGCATCTTACCCTCTGCTCGCTGCTGGATCTCGGAATCCACAGCCAGGGATGGCTCCTCTCGGATGCGTCAGCCTTTCTGGCGCAGTTCGGCATCACGGATGCGTCGGCCGCTGCCTCTTTATATCAGTATATTCTCGAGACACCGGCGAACTATCTGAAATACTGTGTCGGATCGCTCTCGTTTTCGCAGCTCCTCTCGGAAGTGCGGGAACAGGAAGGTGACTCATTCTCATTGATCGGTTTCCATGAAAAACTGCTCCGTCTCGGGCCTCTGCCGTTTCCGCTCGTAGAAAAATATCTGTAAACGGTTCGCCCTGCTGAAAAAAAGATCCCACAGACTTTCTTCTATAAATAATAAAAAGTTCTGTGAGATCTTTTTCATTTTCAAAATTCTTTAACCTAAATTGTAAAGAGATGGATCTGTCGGCCGCTGCGGATCAATAACAGAGGCAGAATCAAACAGATCGCTTGTTCTATCCTCGCCGCCTCCGTAGAGGTTCTGGTACAGACGGTATCCATCCAGGTTTCTTCGTCCCATACGCAGGTAATTGTCTCTTACCTGAACGAAATACTGGGAGGAATCTACGTTGCAGTAGATGTTGAAGCCCTGACTCTTTAAGTAAGCAAACTTCTCATTGTCCATCGTGTAATCGTGCCAGTCGGAAAGATCCTGTCCATGTGCAAAGATGATGATATCGCTTCCGCCGATGAGCGGTGCAACATACGTCAGCCATTTCTCGGTATCCGCCTGGATCGTCTCGATCGGTTTGTCGCCGACACGGATATGGCCCCAGGTATGGCTTGCGAATGTCCAGCCGTCTGCTTTGATCGCATCGGCTACTTTTTTCGCCTCCTCGCACTCTTTATCCCAGTCGAAATCCGGGTGTGCATCAAGCCATGCTACCTGATCATCCGTCAGATCTTCTCTTGTCTTGTAATCACCGTCGGTGCGGTATCCGAGGATTCCGTCGTAGCCGGTCAGTGCTACGGTTCCGCGCGCATTATGGTATACGGCATCCGGATGCGCTTCGATAAACTGATCCATCAGCGGGATGCAGTCGTAAGCACCGGTCACAACAGTTCCGTCATCCTGAATGTATTCGCAGGTCGGTTTTCCGTCGTCGCCGACTACCATCTTGCTGGCAATGCCGCGTCCGTCGTAAGAGTGGTAATAGGAAAGGTCATCCAGAGAAAGAACGAATGCTTTCTTGCCCTCCGGCAGGTAAATGTCCCCTTCCTCGTAATGAACGGTTCCGTCATCATCTACGGTCTTTTTCACGAGATCGTTGATCGAAACCATGACATATCCTCTGTCGTACATCTGCTGGGTAATCGCGTTGAACTCATCCACGGTGGTCATCCACTGGCAGAAGCCTGCGGTCTGTGCGTTGTCCTGATAGAACGCTTTCTGCGGATCGACTACAAGAGAATGATAGAAAATGTGGGTTACTTCGTTGACGTTGACGCGCACACAGGCATCTCTCGTGCTGGTGTACTCTGCTACTTTTGTGATGATATCCGCGTCGGTTGCTGCGCCCTCTACGCTCTGGAGCTTTTCAATGGCTCCATCGTAATCGTATGTCTGCGCAAGTGCATCGGCTTCCGCCATAATCTGTGCTTTCGTTGTCGGCGCTTCAGCACTTCCCGTGCTGTCCGACGATACGGAACCGTCCACCTCTGCTGTTTTCTGATCCTCTTTTTCCTGTGCTTTCTGCTGGATTTTTTCTGTTCCTCCGGCCAAAGCCAGATTCCAATGCCGAAGATGACAAGCAGAACACATAGAATTCCTGTTTTGATCATCAGCGCACGCTTCCGCTTTCTTCTTCGGAGCTCCTTTTTACTGATGTTTTTTTTCTCACTCATTTTTCCTTCCTCCCAAAACAGCTTTTGCTTTTCTGGCAAATATTACAATTTTACCGGACTGACAGAAATTCAGCCCGGACTCTGCTCTTTCTATTTTAGCTCAAAATACCGGTTCTGTCGAGTAGGTTTCCGGCAGGTTAAGAGAAATGTAAGAAAACCGGTAACGCTCTTTCTTTTATGCGCGCTGGCCATGTGCCTCATACATCAGAACGGCGGATGCAATCGCTGCGTTTAACGACTCCACTTTTCCTTCCATCGGAATACGGATCAGGCACTCGGCGGCCTCTGCCATTGCATCGGTCAGGCCGTTTCCCTCATTTCCGATCAGGAATGCCGTTCCTTTTGTGTAATCCTCCTCGCGGTAGGAATGCACGCCGTGCAGATGTGCCGCGTACGTACAGATCTTCCGCGCTTTTAAGCCTTTTACAAATTCGACCGCATCGTCGACGATCAGAAACGGCATACGGTAGATCGAGCCCATCGTCGAGCGGATCGTTTTCGGATTGAAGATATCCGCGGTACCGCGGCTCATGATGATGCCGGTGACTCCTGCGCCCTCTGCGGTGCGGATGATTGTTCCGACATTTCCAGGGTCCTGCAGATCCTCAAGTACCATCAGAAGCGGTGTCTTTCCGTTGTCCATCACCTCCTCTTCGGTGTAATGCGGCATGCGGATCACACTTAAAACACCCTGCGGCGTCTTCGTGTCGCACATGGACTGGAACACGCGGTCGTCCACTACTTCGTATTCTGTCCCGTCGGACGGCATTTCATGCATTTTGCTGCCGCTCTCAGACACATATACTTTTTTCAGCCATTCCCGCGGCGCTTCCTGGAACATTTTCCAGCCCTCCGCCACGAAAACGTCCTGCTCCCGGCGTTCTTTTGCTTTTTTGTTCAGCGCAATAATGTTTTTTACCTGTGCATTGCTGCTGCTTGTAATCATGAATGGTCCCCTCATTTCCTGTTTTTCATCAATTTGGCAAGTTCTTTGTTTTCGCCGATCAGAATCAGCACTTCCTCTGCGCGGAGCAGCGTCTTCGGATTGACCGTGACACGGATGTCTTCCCCGTCCTTGACGGCGATTACGTTGATACTGTATTTCTTCCGCAGATCCAGCTCCTCGAGGTTATGCCCCGTCCACTCTTCCGGCACGGGAAGCTCTACCATGGAGAACGAATCCGACAGCATGAAGAAGTCCTGGAAGCCGCCGGAAATCAGGCTTTTTCCGAGGCGGATGCCCGTCTCACTCTCCGCCATCACGACGCGGTCCGCGCCGACTTTTTTCAAAATATTGGCATGCATCTGGCTCATGCCCTTTGCGATGACGAGCGGCACGCCCGCCTCTTTTGCCTGCAGGGTGGCGAGGATGCTCGACTCCATATTTTCAGAGATGCCGACGATCACGACATCCATGTTGCTGATGCCAAGCGATGCAAAAACACGGCTGTCGGTGATGTCCGCGCGCGCCGCATATGTGACGAGATCGGCGATCTCCTGTACCAGCTCCGGGTCTTTATCGACCGCGAGCACTTCTTTTCCTGCCTGCGCCAGTGTCGTCGCCACGGCGAAGCCGAATTTTCCAAGTCCGATGACTGCGTATTGTTTACTCATGTTTTTTCTCCTCTTTTATCCAATCAGCACCCGCTGTTCCGGGCGCTGGATATCCACATCTTTTCTTCCGCTTCTCCGCCGCAGTGCAATGGCCAGCGTAACCGGTCCAAGACGTCCCATGAACATGACCAGAATTACGATGATTTTTCCCGCCGCCGGAAGTGTCGGCGTAAGCGACCGCGTCAGTCCCACGGTTGCCACAGCGGAAACGATCTCATACAGGCAGTCCAGCAGAGGACTTCCGGTGACAGAGATCAGAAGCACCGTCGCGGTGAATGCCATCGTCAGTGCGAAGAAGAAAATAACGACCGCGGTGCGGATGTTTTCTTCCATGACCTTCCGTCCCCAGACCACGGTGTCGGAATCGCCGCGGATGTAGGATGCGACGACCACGAGCAGAATCGCAACAGTCGTCGTCTTGACACCGCCCGCCGTTCCCATCGGAGAGCCGCCGATGAACATGAGGATCATACTTACCATCGCGGAGCCGTCCGAGAAGTTTGCCTGCGGGATCGTCTCAAAGCCGGCGGTTCGCGTCGTCACGGACTGGAAGAAGGCCGCCATAGCCTTCTGCGCCGGTTTTAAGCTGCCAAGCGAGGATGCGTTGTTCCAGTCCAGCGCGAGGATCAGAAGCGCCCCGCCGAACAGAAGAATGACGGTTGTCGTCAGAACCAGTTTGGTGTGGAGCGTGAAGCCGCGCACGAAGTTTTTCCGGGTCCGTTTTCCTTTTACAAGATCCTGCACGCGCTCCAGAACTTCCCACCAGACCGGAAAGCCAAGGCGCTTAAGAAAATCAGGCCCATCGTCGTAAAGTTGATGAGAGGGTTCGTCACAAACGGGGCGAACGAGGATTCCCCGACGAGGTCAATTCCGGCGTTGCAGAAGGCGGATACGGAGTGGAACAGGCTGTAGCCGATTCCCTTCCAGAAACCGTATTCCGGCACAAACCAGAAGCTGTAGAAAAAGGCTCCCGCCAGCTCCACCGCCGCCGTGCCGATCAGCAGCTTCCGCACAATACCGACGCTGCCCTTTAAAACCGGCAGATTGTAAGTGTCCTGGATCAGTTTACGGCTCTGCAGACTGATTTTCCGGCGCAGGATCAGAAACACCATCGTCAGGCACGCCATGATGCCAAGACCTCCGAACTGAATCAACCCGAGGATCACAATTTTTCCAAAGGTACTCCATGTCGTCGCCGTCGGAACGGTGACAAGGCCCGTCACGCAGACAGATGTCGTTGCGGTAAACAGGGCGTCGAGCCAGTAAACGCTTTTTCCGTCCGCCGCAGAAACCGGCAGGCAAAGAAGAATTGTCCCCAGCAGAATCACCGCAGCAAACCCCAGCATCATAATCCGCTCCGCCGGTGTGTGCCATTTATTTTTGCTTTCTTTTTCGGCCATCGCTCCTCCTATTCTGCCGCTTCATTTTCTGCTTCACTGCTGTAGTAGAGCTTTCCGGTCTCACTGTCCGTCACGGTAATATCCGCAAAATATTCCCCGCAGGAACCCTCACACTGGTAATAGACGTCAAACGAAACCGTCATGTCATCTTCTCCTTCCAGGTATTCCGCGTGAACCTGATTTTTCGCGGTCCGCGTCGTTCTGCTCCACACTTCATCATCCGCAAGAAGCTCCTTTTTGATCTTCACAGGAAATTCACTGGATGCAATTTCGTGCTGATTGGACTCGTTTTTGATCCGGTAATAGAGATTCATGTACAGCCCGTCATCTTCCTCATGGAAAAGCCAGCCGTAGATATCATCCTCCGCAACAATCGTCGGCTGGATCAGCTCAGCGTTTGTTTTGGTCGTGAATGCATTCATCTCATGCGTAAACTCATTCTGCATCCGGCGATGCTTCATCAGCCAGCTGCCTTCCTTCACACCGGCCGCAGCCACGACAAGAACGACAGCGCCGATGCAAAGGCCAATGATTTTCTTTTTTGTCATTATTTAATTTCCCCTTTTCTTTTTGAAATACAAAAATAAGATACCCCTAAGAACATACTTATGAGTATCTTATCAGTTTGCACATATAAAGTCAACGGAGCCGGTGGAGACTTTCCTGCCACCGTTGTGTGTAGTTTAAAATTATCCTGAAGCGAGGAATATCCCCGTCAATGACGAGGATATCTTCGATGCTTGTGTTTAATAATCTGCTTAAAATGAGAAAGTTGTCCAGACTTGGCAGGCACTTGCCGGAAATCCATTTATAGACCGCCTGTGGATTTTCAAAACCCATGGCATTCTGAATGTCTCTCACGGTGTATCCGCTTTCACGAAGAAGGGATTTGATGCGGCTGCCAGTTTCTTTCTGCCGGATTGACAAATAAATTGGTTCCATCCTGCACCTCCATATGTTTAAGCCATCCCGAAACACAGTTTTATCTTATCATCCGGTACTGGAAAAATCCAGTTTTTTCTTCCTGTTTCTACACAACCCGAATGATCTGTTCGTACAAAAGGATTTTCTTTTCATCTACATTCCGATTGTCGTGTGCTGCAAGATTGTTCCGTCCCTCTTCCATCTCTTCTTCGGATGCAAGCTCCTCTTTCCACCAGCTCAGGTGATTGATCCGGTACGGCTTCCAGCCGCGGTCAAAAATCTCATCTCAACGACTCTCTTGCATATACGCTTTCCTTTTTACCGGAAGAAGATGTTTAGCTCTCCTGTTTCTTTTCTTCTATCAAATGATGATTCAGCCATTTTCCTGATTTGAACCGGATGGTAAAGAGAATGGACCGCAGGCTCCAGTCTGCCGCCATACCGATCCAGACCGCAATCGGGCCGAATCCCCATACGCGGCACAGGTAAATACAGAGACTCACACGGCACAGCCACATCGTACAGCAGGACGTGATCATGGAGAATTTTACATCCCCGGCAGCCCGCATGCCGTATCCCGGGACAAACGCCATGACCCAGCAGAGCGGCTTTACAATCGTGATAAAGATCATCATCTGCATGCAGAGCTTTGCACTCTCTGCCTCCATACCGCCGATCATCGTAATCGGTTTTGTCAGCACAAATACCAGCAGACAGCTTGCAACGATAACCACTTCTGACAGCCAGCACAGTTTTTTAATATAGTAGATTGCTTCATCCTTCCGGCCCGCGCCGAGACACTGACCGACTACCGTCATCAGTCCGATGCCGACACCGATCGCAGCGACACCGTTCAGGTTCTCAAGGATGTTCGTCATCGCCTGCGCGGCAATGGCAACCGTGCCAAGTGTGGACACAGTGGACTGAATCGCCAGCTTTCCAAACTGGAACATACTGTTCTCGATTCCCGATGGAATACCGATGAACAGTATTTTTGATCAAACCAAAGTCCGGCCGAATGGAAAGATACTGCTTCACAAAAATCGGTTTGCTTTCATCCCGAAGCTTCCACAGTACGACAACCGCACAGAAAATACGCGAAATTAAAGTCGAAATCGCGGCTCCTTCGACACCCATGTGGAAGCCGAAAATAAGAATGGCATTTCCGCCGATGTTCATAAAGTTGGAAATCACCGAAATCACCATCGGACTGCGGCTGTTGTTCTGCGCCCGCAGAATCGATGCGCCCGCATCGTAAAGACCGATAAACGGGAATGACAGCAGCGTAAACAGGAAATACACCTGTGAATTTTTCATAACATCCGCTTCCACTGCCCCGAAAATCACGCGCAGCAGCGGAACACGGAAAATCAGACAGCCCGCGGATAATGCGACGGACAAAACTGTCATAACAAAAAGCACCTGTTGTGCCGAACGGATTGCTCCATCCCGTTTTTCGCTTCCAATATACTGCGAACAGAGAATCGCTCCTCCTGCCGCCAGCGCAGAAAGCGCCTGAATGACTAAGATATTAATGGAATCCACCAGCGAGACTGCCGAAATTGCGGCAGACCCGACATTGCTGACCATCATCGTGTCGACAGTTCCCATCAGGGAAGAAAGCAATTGTTCAATGATGATTGGAATTAAAAGCTTGCGAAGATCCGTGTTACTGTATAAATGAGTTTGTTTTGTTGTAGTTTTCATTGTTTTTGTTTCTGCATGACCTCATCTGCCGGATATGCTTTGCCAGCCCTGCCTTTTCCACACCTTTCTTTTTTCTCTCCATTCTATTCCATTTGACGATCCATTGCAATCATTTCGCGAATTTTGCTCTTATCTGATTATTTTTATCAAGCACAACATACTTTTCTATCTCATAATGACTTTTTCAGTCTTTCCAAATCTTCGCTGTCCGGGTGTGACAAAGCACGGTCAAAATTCTGAATCAGCAGATCAAGATTGGCCGGATGTTCCGGGTTTTCTTTCATTTTCACATACCGTTCACGCACAGACTGCGGCATCTTTCCCTGGCACATATACTCACCGATGACCGTATTGCTTGCATCGATCGACTGTTTGACTTGTCCGAGAATCTTTTCAAAATAGGCATCACTTCCGCCAAATCCAGCTGTTCCAAACAGAAAA
>ENA-OQMZ01000070-OQMZ01000070.1-human-gut-metagenome-genome-assembly--contig:-NODE-70-length-38375-cov-5.449488_pt1 | contig 38375 bp, 44 predicted proteins | sample MGYA00242621_ERZ504862 | MGnify/ENA primary metagenome ERZ504862 (study PRJEB26092, sample SAMD00036393) | human gut metagenome | host: Homo sapiens | study: EMG produced TPA metagenomics assembly of...
GAGACAAAACACAGCTTACCGCAATCACCTTTGGTGCAAATGAAGGTATGGGATCCGCATTCGTTGTATGGATCGGATGTTCTCTCGGACTGTTCGCAGCGGATATTCTCGGAATGCTGGTCGGCTACCTCTTAAAGAGCAAGACACCGGATGGGCTGCTGAATACACTGGCGTTTGTCATCTTTTCAATTTTCGGTGTATACACACTTTACCAGGGACTGAAACTGATCAGCGCAAGCGTCTGTCCACTGCCGGTATGGCCGGTACTGATCGCTGCAACGGCTGTTTTTGTTGTTGCATGTGTCTGTCTTTTTGTGAAAAGAGAGAAGAAAAAAGCAAAATAAAAACTGCGCACCGCATACTCATGATTTTGATGAGAAATGCGGCGCGTATTTTTTATGCGGCAAAATGAAAGTTTACCATTGAAGCATTTATAGGGTATAATATTTTGTAACTATTCAGAGTCCCATCTCGCCATATGAAATTCCAGAAAAATAGCTCATTCATGTAAACATGATTCGCGATTTTTCTTCCATTTCGCATGGCTCTGAATAGTTACAATATTTTCAAATCATTATTTACGAGGATGAAGGATAATAACATGTCTGATTTTAGTATCAACGAAATGCAGGAAATGCAGAAAGCGGGAAAAATGCGGACTGAAAAACAGAAGACCGGAATTGTATGGGATTCTCACAGGAGGACGAAAGTGAAAAACCGGAAGCTGCGTGGGGAAATCCTGTCTTGTGATAGTCAGGGGAATTAAGTATAATATATGATATAAACTTTTGACGGGAGGAATTTGCATGGGTAGTTATCTGAATCCGGGAAATGAAGCATTTGCGGTTGCATTAAATTCTGAGATTTATGTTGATAAAACAGGACTGCTGACTTATACGAATAAAGTCATGAACACTCTGCAGGGATATATCTGCAACAGCCGCCCGCGGCGGTTTGGAAAATCAATTACGGCAAACATGCTCACCGCGTATTACAGCAAGGGCTGCAGTTCGAAAGAAATGTTTTCCGGGCTGGAAATCAGCAGGGCAAAGGATTTTGAAAAACATCTGAATCAGTATGATGTGCTCCACTGGGATATCCAATGGTGTATGGAACCGGCAGGCGGACCGGAGCGGATTGTTTCTTATATCTCAGAAAAAACGATTTCGGAGTTAAAAGAATATTATCCCCATATCCTTCCAGAAGAAATCCGGTCACTGCCGGAGGCGCTGTCGCGGATCAACGCGGCATCCGGGACAAAATTTATTGTGATTATAGACGAATGGGATGTTCTGATTCGTGACGAGGCGGCGGATCTCAAAACACAGGAAGAATATATCAATTTTCTGCGGGCGATGTTCAAAGGGACGGAGCGACAAAATATATTCAACTGGCATATCTGACAGGTATTTTGCCTGTAAAAAAAGAAAAGACACAGTCGGCGCTGAACAATTTCAAAGATTATTCGATGCTGTATGCCGGGCCGATTGCACCATATGTAGGTTTTACAGAAACAGAAGTTCAAAAACTATGTGAAGTATATGGTCAGAAGTTTGAAGAAGTCAAACGATGGTACGACGGTTATCAGATTGGGAAATATCATGTATACAATCCAAATGCCGTTGTGAACCTGATGCTCGAAGGCGAATTCCAGAGCTACTGGTCCGGAACCGCATCCTATGAGGCGATTGTTCCGCTGATCAATATGGATTTTGATGGCCTGAAAAGTGCCGTAATCGAAATGCTTTCAGGAGATCATGTTCCGGTTGATGTTACCTCTTTTCAGAACGATACCGTTAGCTTCGCCAATAAAGACGATGTGCTGACGTATCTGATTCACCTTGGATATCTGGCCTATGACCGGACATTTAGAACTGCTTTTATTCCGAATGAGGAAATCCGTCAGGAATTGATTCTGGCAACGAAAAGGAAAAAATGGAATGAGTTGATTGTATTTCAAAAAGAATCAGAGCAGCTTCTGAAAGATACAATTCAGATGAATGGAAACGCAGTAGCAAAAGAAATTGAAAAAATTCACAGGGAATATACTTCTGTGATTCAGTATAACAATGAAAACTCACTCAGCAGTGTTCTGTCCATTGCCTATTTGAGTTCCATGCAATACTATTTCAAACCAATCCGCGAATTTCCCGCGGGTCGTGGATTTGCAGACTTTGTGTTTATTCCAAAGCCGGAGTTTCAGAATTATTACCCGGCGCTTGTTGTGGAACTGAAATGGGACAAAAGCGTCAGAGCAGCATTAGATCAGATCAGAGACGGAAAATATCCGGAGTCTGTTGCATGCTATGCAGGGGAGCTTTTGCTGGTGGGAATTAACTACAATGAAAAAACAAAAGAACATGAATGCCGGATTGAAAAGTATGAAAAATAAGGGCATATTTCAATTTCAGTTTACAGAGATAAAAGAGTATGGATAAGATAGAGATATATCATTATTTAAAAAGGCAAAATATAGCGTATGAAATTACGGAACATAAGGCAGTTTTCAATATGGAAGAAGCAGATGCTGTTGATTTGCCGTATCCAGAGTGGGGCGCTAAAAATTTATTTGTTCGCGACGATAAAAAACGTAATTATTATTTGATAACGATGAAAGGGAACAAGCGAGTAGATTTGAAAGCGTTTCGCAGGCAACGTGGTCTGCGTGCACTTTCTTTTGCAGCTGCGGAGGAATTATTTGATATTATGAAACTGATACCCGGTGCCGTTACGCCGCTTGGTATTCTAAACGATGCCGAACACAGAGTTCAAGTCTTCATGGACGTGGAATTTGTCGGAAATAAAATTGGTGTTCATCCAAATGATAATACAGCAACCGTTTGGATGCAGGCTGATGATTTAATGAAAATAATTCAGAAGCATGGAAATACTGTGGAATACGCATGTATATAATCGAAAGGTATTGCTGAAAAGTCTGAAAAAAGAAAAGTTCACAAACAAAAATGGTTCTCATTCTGCACTAAATATATTTACCGAGTATTCCATGACAGATCCCGGTGATCTGGCGGAATATTTTGGCTTCACAGAGCAGGAGATATCTGCCCTCTGTGAAAAATATGAGATGAGTTTTGAAGAAGCAAAAACGTGGTACGATGGTTATCAGTTGATTACGCATCGGCAGACTGGAGACGAAATTTATTCCATGTATAGCCCGAAATCTGTGGTAGAAGCCATGCTGCGCCACAAATTCGGAACCTATTGGAACCAGACGGAAACGTATGAGGCCTTAAAAATTTATATTCAAATGGATATGGATGGCCTGAAAGATTCTGTGGTTCGAATGCTTGCCGGTATCAATTATAATAAAAAAACGAAGAAACATGAATGTGTTATTGAAGTAATGCAAAAATAAAAACGGAAGTCTCATGTCTGCGCAGTAAGGGTGGTGGATATGGGACTTTTTGGTAAAGATAAATAAAATTTATGGAGGAAACAGAATGATTATTGATTCTTATGATATCAACAGCGAGCCGATTGTAAAGCTGGAGAATTTTTATGGGGAGAAGCAGCATCTGGTAAAAAATGTATGGTAATTTTTTCAAAAGTAATATATGAATACATGCTTGAAAAATTCCCATGCCGACAGATTGCAGAAGTAAGAGCATGCAATGGAAATATACCGGTTTGGACTCTGCCATATGAGGAAGAAACGATTGCTTTCTACCTGACACCAATTGGTTCCGCTCTTGCAGCAGGAACGATTGCCGAAGTCAATCATTTAACAGGAGCATCCGTCTTTATCATGTTTGGCTCGTGCGGCAGTCTGGACAAAGAAGCAACCGATGGAAAGTTTATTCTCCCAACGGAGGCATACCGGGGAGAAGGACTGTCCTATTATTTTGCAGAACCGCAGGACTACATAAAAATAAAAAACACGGACAAACTGGCGGAATTTTTCAAAGAAAGGAAACTGCCATACGTTCAGGGGCGCGTATGGACGACAGACAGTATGCTTCGGGAAACGGTAAATCTTGTAAGAAAACGAAAAGAAGAAGGATGCATTGCCGTGGAAATGGAACTCGCAGGCGTTCAGGCGATCTGTGATTTTTATGGATTTGAACTGTATGATTTTCTTATTGCGGGAGATGTGCTGATCGAAGGAAACTATGAAACGGATGGATTATCTGCCGCTAACCACGATCTGGACAAGCTGTTTCTGGCGCTGCAGATAGCGAAAAGTGTATAAAATTACAATGTTTGAGGAAAAAGAAATATTTCAGAGCCGTTTGCAGAAACTTTTAGATAATACGAAAGCGGGAATTATGTATGGAGAATGGAATGACAATGGGCGATTGCTTACGGACGAATAAATTAATCATTTTAAGAGGAAATTCCGGCAGTGGAAAAACAACTATTGCAAAGGAATTACAGCAAGTGTTCGGAAATAATACAATGCTGATCTCGCAGGATGTTATCCGAAGAGATATGCTCAAAGTCAAAGACGGAGAAAATACAAAGGCGCTGCCTCTTCTGGAAGACTTCTGCGATATGGAAGAAAACACAGCGAGATTGTTATTCTGGAAGGAATACTGAATGCGGAATGGTATCGTGCATTATTTGAGCTGGCAGTAGCTTTATATGGAAAAAATATATACGCATATTACTTCGACATCCCCTTCGAGGAGACCGTGAAGCGCCACAAAACAAAGCCGAACTGCAATGATTTCAGTGCAGAAGATATGCAGAGATGGTGGAACGAAAAAGATTATACATCCGTTCTGTATGAAACCAGAATAACGGCGGATCAGGACAGAGAAAGCATAGTTCGTGACATCTGTCAAAACATAATATCCAATGGAAAATAATTGCTTCGGACAGGGAATGATCTTTGTTCTGCCAGAGAAATATGATAAAATAGAAACAGAAATAAATTTTTGCAAGCCTGTCGGTGGTAAAGGATTTAGGAAGGAGCAGACCCATGAAATCAGTAATTTCCATTGGAAATCAGGATTTTATATCCATCAGAAAGAATAACTGTTTTTATATCGATAAGACGGATTTTATCAGGGAATGGTGGGACAATCAGGACAGTGTTACTCTGATCACACGCCCAAGAAGATTCGGCAAGACCCTGAATATGAGTATGGTCGAATATTTCTTTTCCGTAAATCATTCCGAATGCAGCAAATATTTTGAAGACCTTGTCATCTGGAAAGAGGAAAGATTTCGTAAGCTGCAGGGAACGTATCCGGTGATTTCCCTCAGCTTTGCAGATATCAAGGCAACCACATATGAGACTGCAAGAAGAGCGGTAATTCGTAAGCTGGTAAAATTATATAGTACTTTTGAATTTGTCAAATCCAGCAAAGTATTAAATGAAAAAGACCGCGCCTATTTTGATTCCGTTGAAGAAAATATGTCGGATGATGCGGCAGCAGTAGCTGTCAATTATCTGTCCGATTATCTGAGCCGCTATTACGGAAAAAAGGTGATTATTCTTCTGGATGAGTATGATACTCCTTTGCAGGAATCGTATATTCATGGGTATTGGGAGAATCTTACTGCGTTTATCAGAAGCCTGTTCAATTCCACATTCAAAACGAATCCCTATATGGAACGGGGACTGCTGACAGGAATAACAAGAGTCAGTAAAGAATCTATCTTTTCCGATCTGAATAATCTTGAAGTTGTAACAACAACATCGGAAAAGTACAGCGGCTCGTTTGGCTTTACAGAAGAAGAAGTCTTTCATGCGCTGGAGGAAAATGGGCTGTCCGATGAAAAAGGAACCGTCCGCTATTGGTATGATGGATTTTCCTTTGGAAAACGGAAGGATATTTACAATCCGTGGTCCATTACAAAATATCTGGACACGGGAGAATATGGAACGTACTGGGCAGACACCAGCGGAAATATGCTGATCTCCAATCTGATCCGTCGAAGTCCTGCAAAGATCAAGACGGAAATGGAAGATTTATTAAACGGCAGAGTGATCTGCACAGAATTGGATGAGCAGGTTATTTTTGAACAGCTTGGCAGAAAGCGGGGAGCCATCTGGAGTCTTATGCTTGCGAGCGGATATCTGAAAGTGGATCGGTACGAAATGGATAACCGAACAGGAAAGCGCCAGTATGATTTGAAAGTGACAAATCATGAGACAATGCTGATGTTTGAACAAATGATAGAGGACTGGTTTACAGAAGAAGATTCTGCATATGGCAATTTTAAAGATGCTCTGCTTGCCGGAGATCTGGATTATATGAACCAGTTTATGAATCAGGTAGCACTTCAGACATTCAGCAGTTTCGACACGGGCGGAAAACCATCAGAGGAACTCGAACCAGAAAGATTTTACCATGGATTTGTCCTTGGGCTGATTGTTGATCTGGCCGGAAAATACAGAATCACTTCCAACAGAGAAAGTGGATTCGGAAGGTATGACGTAGTAATGGAGCCATTGAAAGAAAACCTGGATGCGATCGTAATGGAATTTAAGGTTCAGAACACATCAAAAGAAAAGTCGCTGGAAGAGACGGTGGAGCATGCACTTCGTCAGATTCAGGAAAAACAGTATGACACAGAATTGCTTGCCAGAGGAATCGCAAAGGAGCGGATCAGGTATTATGGATTTGCGTTTCGGGGGAAGAAAGTGTTGATTGGAAATTAAAATGAGAGAAAATATGAAAATCAGAAAAGCAGAACTGAAAGACCTGTCCAGAATTGCGGAAATTTTCGTGTTCAACAACCGAATCAATTATTTCCCGATTTTTCACGAGGAGGCCTATTCCTTCGGTGAAATGCAGGTAGTTCCGATGATCGACCAGTACTTTAAGAAAGAAGAAATCTTAAACCGCATCTATGTCTACGATGATGGAATTATAAGAGATTTTACAGAAATCAACGGAACCGAAATCTGTAAACTATACGTAGATCCATGTCTGCAGAACAACGGGGTCGGCCACGCGCTGATTACCTTTGTAATTGAAAAGTTTGACGCAGACCATCTATGGGCATTGGAGAAAAATACGCGTGCCATTGCGTTTTACAACCGCCACGGATTTTGGCGGGCAGGAACGAAACAGCTGGAAGCAGGAACGACAGAATATCTGCTGGAATTAAGACGATGAGAGCGCGGCGTGCTTTCTGTCCTTCCTGCAAAAATTAAAGCAGGAGAAAACGGTCTTGTGTTTTAACCGAATCAAGCAAGTAGCGAAGCGGATTGCGAATATCCGCTTTACTGAAGCAAAAATAGCCGAAAAGCCTGTTCTACCGTATCGGCCATATTTTCTGCCGCATTTTTCACATCCATAGCTTCTTCGAGTGAAACGACGCTCCGCATAATAGGGAAAAAGGCATCAATTCCGGCGGCGTTGCATGTGGATGCATCTTTTGTAACACAGCCTGAGAATGCAAGGACAGGTTTGCCGTATTCTTTTGACAGTTTTGCAACTCCGATCGGCGCTTTTCCCATCACGGTTTGTCCGTCGAGCCGTCCTTCGCCGGTGATAACAAGATCAGCATCTTTTACATCATCACGAAGTCGGGTTTCATCCAGTACGATCTGAATGCCGGGTTCCAGCGAAGCAGAAAGAAACGTCTGAAAAGCAAATCCAAGTCCGCCCGCAGCACCGTTCCGGGAATTTCCGCGTCGACGTTCGGGAATGTTTTCTGGCAGAGCGCGGCGTAGGAGGCAAGCGATGTGTCCATACGTTTGATCATGACAGCATCCGCGCCCTTCTGCGGTCCGAAAACGGCGCTGCAGCCGTTGGAACCGCAGAGCGGATTCGTTACATCGCAGGCAATACGGAAGGTGCATTCCGAAAGTTCCGGCAGAACGTGATCTGTCGTAATCGCGGTAAGAGATTCCAGTCCGACAGCACCAAAAGGAACCTGTTTTCCTTCTGCATCGAGCAGTCCGAAACCGAGTGCCTGTAGCATACCAATACCGCCGTCATTTGTGGCACTTCCGCCGATTCCAATGATAAAGCGGTGGCAGCCATTGCGGATGGCATCGCAGATAACCTCACCGACACCGTACGTTGTGGCGTACAGCGGATTTTTCTCATCGCCGTGTACCTGCGTAATACCGGCAGCCCCCGACATCTCGATAATGGCGGTCTGCGTTCGGTCGATGATGCCATACGGGCAGATAACCTGCTTTCCGGCAGGACCGGTCACCGAAACGGAGACAAGCCGTCCGCCAAGACCTTCGGTCAGTGCCTGAACGGTACCTTCACCGCCATCGGCAAGCGGGCGCACAACCGTCTCCACCTTCGGATCGACACGATAAATCCCGGTGGCGGCCGCTGTTCCAGCCTGCAGAGAGGAAAGGCTTCCTTTAAAAGAATCAATTGCAATCACAACTTTCATCATTTTTCTCCTGATTTCAAATATTTTTCAATCCGACACTCATGCACCTTCGTCTTCTTATCATAATTAACACCAACCAGCAGAATATCCCCTGTATAAGATGCAATGGAAGCCGGGTAATGCTGTCTTTTAATCTGATCCAGTGCCGTTTCCGCATTCTTGTTCCATTTCAGTTCTACTACAAGCGCCGGAAAATCGTATCGGTATTCCGGCTTTGGCAGAAAGACAAAATCGGAAAAACCGCGCCCGGTCGGAAGTTCACGAATGGGTTTGAAGTAATATTGCATCGTACTTAAATAAGCAATCGTGAGGACACAACTGAGCGAATTTTCATTATGATACTGAATCACGGAAGTATATTCCTCATGGACCTTTTCAATTCCGGCAGCGACAGCATTTTCATCCATATCGAGCGTAGCATCTAAAAGATCCGCAGATTCCTGCTGGAAAGCGAAAAGTTCATTCCAATGATTGGAAGTCACCGCAGTCAGAAACTCCCTGCGGATTTCTTCGTTGGGAATATATGCCATCTGTGTCTGCTGATTGTAGCAAGATAGCCCAAATGAATCAGCAGCGTCAGAACATCATCTTTATTTACAAAGCTGACCATGTCATTTTTAAAAGAGGTAACCATGACAGGAACTGCGGCGCCGGAGAGTATCTCCAGAATTGCTGTTTTCAATCCGTCAAAATCCATATTGATAAAAGGAACCATCGAGTCGTATGTGCTCGTCTCCGACCAATAGCTTTGGAATGTCCCATCCAGAAGCAGACTTGTCACCGCGTTTGGATTGTATACATGGTAATTTCCAAGCAGATAGCCGTCGTACCATCGTCTGACTTCCTCAAAATTTTGTCCGTATTTCTGACAGAGAGCGGAAACTTCATCTTCTGTGAATCCAATATAGGAAGCCAGCGGGCCTGGATTCAGCATGGAATACTGATGAAAATTATTTAAGGCAGACTGCGTTTTCAATTTTTTGATCGGAAGAATACCCGTGAGAAACGCAAGCTGGATATATTTCGTCGGTTCCGTCCCTTTGAACATTCCACGAAGAAAATTAATGTAATCATCCTGAATTTTCTGGTTGGAGGCCTCATCACGAATCAGGACATCCCATTCATCAATAATAATCACAAATTTCTGTCCGGTCGCCTCTTTGATCCGGGACAGAGCGTCGGGAACGGTGGAAACTTCCGGCGGAAGCTGATCTGCATAGATGGTACGCAGCTCGGTCAGTGTACATTCTGTAATGTAGGCCACAATCTGTTCCGGATCGCTGACATTCGAAAGAAACCACTGGATGTCCAGATGAATCACATCGTACTGGTTCAGATGCTTCTCAAAGTCTGCCGTCTGGCTGATCGCAAGGCCAGAAAACATCTTTCTGGAATCACAGCCCTTGCTGTAATAGGCCGCCAGCATATTTGCAGCAAATGATTTTCCAAACCGCCGCGGGCGGCTGTTGCAGATATAGCCCTGCATGGTGTCCAGAACTTTGTTGGTATACGATAAAAGTCCTGTTTTGTCCACATAGATTTCGGAATTGAGAGCAACCTGAAATGCACTGTTGTCCGGATTCACAAATCTTCCCATGATTTCACTTCCCTTCCGTTTTTTGATTATACCCCGATTTTACCATTCCCCCATCCAAATAGCAACGCACACCCCCGAAAATCCCGTAAAATTGCGGAAAAGAACCGATAAAATGTGCTTTCCACTCTTGACAACGCTTACAGCCCCTAGTTATAATAAGGCATGAAAAACAATGACGAAGACAGTAGTCTGCGCGTGAACGGTCTGTGGAAAGCGAGCCGGGGATGGTGGGAGTCCGGTACAAGTAGCGGCAGGTGAACATCACTTCCAAGTTGCAGTTCTGAATCTGCGTACCCGGCGCATAAAATATAGAAAGCCGGAGAGCAGTGGTAAGAAGTTGCCGGCCGTTCCCCGTTACAGGAAATGCATATGATAGTATGTAACAGGTGGTTACGATAAGTACAGCTTTCGTCCTATTACAGGGCGGGAGCTTTTTCTTATTTTACGCGAGCAAATCAAACGAGAAACTTAAGTTTCAGGAGGTACAAGCATGTACAAGAAAGTTTCAACCGACATGAACTTTGTCGAGAGAGAAAAACAGGTTGAGAAGTTCTGGGAAGACAATCAGATCTTCGAAAAAAGTATGAAAGTGCGTGAAGGAAATCCGTCCTACGTGTTCTATGACGGACCGCCGACCGCAAACGGAAAACCGCACATCGGCCACGTAGAGACCCGTGTTATCAAGGATATGATCCCGAGATACCGTACCATGAAGGGTTATCAGGTGCCGAGAAAAGCAGGCTGGGATACCCACGGACTGCCGGTAGAGCTGGAAGTTGAGAAAAAACTCGGTCTGGACGGAAAAGATCAGATCGAAAAATACGGCGTAGAGCCATTCATCGAGCAGTGTAAAGAGAGCGTATGGAAATACGAGGGAATGTGGGAAGACTTCTCCCATACCGTTGGCTTCTGGGCTGATATGAAAAACCCATACGTTACGTATCATAACGATTACATCGAGTCCGAGTGGTGGGCATTAAAAGAGATCTGGAAGAAAGGTCTTCTGTACGAAGGACACAAAATCGTTCCTTACTGCCCGCGCTGCGGTACCCCGCTTTCTTCCCACGAAGTAGCGCAGGGATACAAAGATGTCAAAGAACGTTCAGCCGTTGTCCGCTTTAAAGTAAAAGGCGAGGACGCTTACATCCTGGCATGGACCACCACACCGTGGACCCTTCCGTCCAACGTTGCACTCTGCGTCAACCCGGATGAGGATTATGTAAAAGTAACAAGCAAAGGATATACCTATTATATGGCAGCTGCTCTGGTAGACACCGTTCTCGGTGAGGGCGCTGAAATCCTGGAGCATTATCAGGGTAAAGATCTCGAGTTCAAAGAGTACGAGCCGCTGTTCCCGTACGCTGAGAAGAGAATCGGAAACAAAAAAGCATACTATGTAGTCTGCGATACCTACGTAACACTGACCGATGGTACCGGTGTTGTTCATATCGCCCCTGCATTTGGTGAGGACGACTCCAAGGTCGGTCACAGATACGATCTTCCATTCGTACAGTTAGTAAACGAAAAAGGTGAGATGACCGAGGAAACTCCGTGGGCAGGCACTTTCTGCAAGAAAGCAGATATGGCCGTTCTGCAGGCACTCGAGGATAAAGACCTTCTGTTTGATGCGCCGCTGTTCGAGCACAGCTACCCGCACTGCTGGAGATGCGATACTCCGCTGATCTACTATGCACGTGAAACCTGGTTCATCCGCATGACTGCAGTAAAAGAGGATCTGATCCGCAACAACAACACCATTAACTGGATTCCGGAAAGCATCGGAAAAGGACGCTTTGGCGACTGGCTGGAAAATGTTCAGGACTGGGGACTTTCCAGAAACCGTTACTGGGGAACTCCGCTTCCGGTATGGCAGTGTGAATGTGGCCATCAGGATTGCATCGGCAGTATCGAAGAGCTGAAAGAAAAAGCCGACAACTGCCCGGATGACATCGAGCTTCACCGCCCATACATCGACGCAGTGACCATCAAGTGCCCGAAATGCGGTAAAGAGATGCACCGTGTACCGGAGGTTATCGACTGCTGGTTCGATTCCGGCTCCATGCCGTTCGCACAGCATCACTATCCATTCGAGAACAAAGAAACCTTCGAGAAACAGTTCCCGGCACAGTTTATTTCCGAGGCTGTAGACCAGACACGTGATGGTTCTACTCCCTGCTTGCAATTTCCACTCTGCTGTTCAACAAAGCACCGTACGAGAACGTTATCGTTCTTGGTCTGGTACAGGATGAGAACGGACAGAAGATGAGTAAATCCAAAGGAAATGCCGTAGATCCGTTCGACGCACTGCAGACTTATGGCGCAGATGCAATCCGCTGGTACTTCTACACCAGCAGTGCTCCGTGGCTGCCGAGCCGTTTCGCAGGAAAGACCGTAGTCGAAGGACAGAGAAAATTCATGGGAACCCTGTGGAACACCTACGCATTCTTTGTACTGTATGCAAACATCGACAACTTCGATGCAACAAAATACAGTCTGGAGTATGACAAGCTGGCTGTTATGGATAAATGGCTGCTGTCCCGTCTGGAATCCACTGTAAAAGCTGTAGACGACAACCTGGCAAATTACCGTATCCCGGAGGCCGCAAAAGCACTGCAGTCCTTCGTGATGATATGAGTAACTGGTATGTACGCCGCTCCCGTGAGCGTTTCTGGGCAAAAGGCATGGAGCAGGATAAGATCAATGCTTACATGACTCTGTACACCGCACTGGTGACCGTTGCAAAAGCAGCAGCTCCGATGATTCCGTTCATGACAGAGGATATTTATCAGAACCTCGTAAAGAGCATCGATGCAAGTGCACCGGAAAGTATCCATCTGTGCGACTTCCCGGAGGTACATGAGAACTGGATCGATCCGAAGATGGAAGAGGATATGGCAGACCTGCTAGAGATCGTCGTTATGGGACGTGCCGCAAGAAATACTGCCAATATCAAAAACCGTCAGCCGATCGGAACCATGTACGTGAAGAGCGAGTTCCAGCTTTCCGAATTCTACAAAGAGATCATCGAGGACGAGCTGAATGTCAAAGAAGTTGTATTTAAAGATGACATCGCAGATTTCATCAGCTACAGCTTCAAACCGCAGATGCGTACCGTAGGACCAAAATACGGAAAACTCCTGAACAAGATCAAAACAACCCTGTCTGAGCTGGATGGAAACAAGGCTATGGCAGAGCTCAAGAGCACCGGCGAACTTAAACTTGACATCGATGGACAGGAAATTGTATTATTAGAGGAGGATTTGTTAATTGACATGGCACAGATGGAAGGCTATGTATCCGAATCCGACCATACAATCACCGTTGTTCTGGATACCAATCTGACTCCGGAACTGATCGAGGAAGGTTTTGTTCGTGAGCTGGTAAGTAAAATCCAGACCATGCGTAAAGAGGCCGGCTTTGAGGTTATGGACAAGATCAGAGTATATGCAAAAGACAACGACAAGATTGTAAGCATCATGAAAAACCATGGTGATGAAATTAAATCTGAAGTTCTGGCAGAAGAAATCGTGACTGGAGAGACAAAGGGCTATGAGAAGGAGTGGAATATCAACTCCGAAAAGGTTACCATGGCAGTAGAGCGTATCTAAGAATACTTCTGGATGCGTTTCCACGACGATCGTTAATATAAAAATCAGCCTGCGAGCGGGGATGCAGACAAGCTCTCCGCTCGCAGACTGCTATTGAGGAGGACGCAGATGTTAAACGCCGAGTTCAACAAAGAAACTTTTAAGAACAGTGTCAAAGAAAACGTAAAAATGCTGTACAGAAAAAATCTGGAAGAGGCTTCCCAGCAGGAAATTTACCAGGCAGTCTGCTACGCAGTAAAAGACGTTATTATTGACAACTGGCTGAAAACCCAGAAAGCAATGGATGAGCAGGATCCGAAGATTCTGTACTATATGTCCATGGAGTTCCTGATGGGACGTGCGCTGGGAAATAACCTGATTAACCTGACTGCATACAAACAGGTACAGGAAGCTCTTGATGAGATGGGACTGAACCTGAACCTTCTGGAGGACCAGGAGAGAGATCCTGCGCTTGGAAACGGCGGTCTTGGCCGTCTGGCAGCATGCTTCCTGGATTCCCTGGCTACACTGGGATATCCGGCATACGGCTGCGGTATCCGTTATAAATACGGTATGTTCAAACAGCAGATCCGCGACGGTTATCAGATAGAAGTACCGGACAACTGGCTGAAACACGGCTATCCATTCGAGCTGAAACGCCCGGAATACGCAAAAGAAGTAAAATTTGGCGGATACGTAGCACAGGAGTATGATGAGGCTACCGGACGCGTAAACTTCGTACAGAAAGATTACCAGTCTGTAAACGCAATTCCTTACGATATGCCAATCGTAGGATACGACAACGATGTTGTAAACACGCTGACCATCTGGGATGCAGAGGCTATTCAGGACTTCTCCCTGGATTCCTTCGACAAAGGTGATTACCACAAAGCGGTTGAGCAGGAAAACCTTGCAAAAACCATCGTAGAGGTTCTGTATCCGAACGACAACCATTACGAAGGAAAAGAGCTGCGTCTGAAACAGCAGTATTTCTTTATTTCTGCAAGCGTACAGAGAGCAGTTGCAAAATATAAAAAACATCACGATGATATCACAAAGCTGTATGAGAAGGTTACCTTCCAGCTGAACGATACTCACCCGACCGTAGCCGTTCCGGAGCTGATGCGAATCCTCATGGACGTGGAAGGCCTTGGCTGGATGAGGCATGGGAGATCACCACAAAGACCTGCGCATACACCAACCACACCATCATGGCAGAGGCACTCGAGAAATGGCCGGTTGACCTGTTCTCCAGACTTCTTCCGCGTATCTATCAGATCGTAGAGGAGATCAACCGCCGCTTCCTGATCCAGGTAAGAGAGCAGTACCCGGGTGATGAAGAGAAAGTCCGCCAGATGGCAGTGATCTACGACGGACAGGTTCATATGGCCCGTCTGGCTATCGTAGGCGGCTATTCTGTCAACGGTGTTGCACAGCTTCATACCGAGATTCTGAAAAAACAGACCTTAAAAGACTTCTACGAGATGACTCCGGAGAAGTTCAACAATAAGACGAATGGTATCACACAGCGTCGTTTCCTGCTTCACGGAAACCCGCTCCTGGCTGACTGGGTAACCGAGTACGCCGGAGACGGCTGGATCACCGATCTGCCGAAGATCGAAAAGATCGCTAAGCTGGCAGATGACACCCAGGCACAGAAGGAATTTATGGAAATCAAATATAAAAATAAAGTTCGCCTGGCAAAATACATCAAAGAGCATAACGGCATTGATGTAGATCCGAACTCTATTTTTGACGTTCAGGTAAAGCGTCTGCATGAGTACAAACGCCAGTTTATGAACATTCTTCATATTATGTACCTGTATGACCGTCTGAAAAAGAACCCGGATATGCCGTTCTACCCAAGAACCTTCATCTTTGGAGCGAAAGCTTCCGCAGGCTATGAGCGTGCAAAAGCAATCATCAAACTGATCAATTCCGTTGGGGATGTCGTAAATAACGATCCGACCATCAAAGGAAAGATCAAAGTTGTATTTATCGAGGATTATCGTGTCAGCAACGCAGAGCTGATCTTTGCCGCTGCTGATGTTTCCGAGCAGATTTCCACCGCAAGTAAAGAGGCTTCCGGTACCGGTAACATGAAGTTCATGCTGAACGGTGCCCTGACTCTTGGAACCATGGACGGTGCAAACGTAGAGATCGTTGAGGAAGTTGGAAAGGAGAACGCCTTTATCTTCGGACTTTCCGCAGATCAGGTTATCGAATATGAGAACAACTACACCTACGATCCGATGAGCTACTTCATCCACGATCAGGACATCCACAACGTAGTGATGGATCTGATCAGCGGAAGATACTCAAACGGCGACACCATGATGTTCCGTGATCTGTATGACTCTCTGCTCACACCGAAGAATGCTCCGCGCCCGGATATGTACTTTACCCTGGCAGACTTCAAGTCCTATGCGGCAGCACAGGAGCGTGTTGAGGATAAATACAGAAATACTTCTGCATGGGCAAGAAGCGCGATCCTGAATACCGCACACAGCGGCAAATTCACATCCGACCGTACCATCCAGCAGTATGTAGATGATATCTGGCATCTGGACAAGATTACTGTCAGAAAGTAATCAGAATCAAATATAAGTAGTTAGGGGACACCTGCTTTTCCGGGGGAAAAACCGGAGGGGCGGGTGTTCTTTTTTTGATGCCCGCTGGAAGGATCTGCATCCCGAAAAATGCCTGCAAAACAGGCATTCTTTTGACATTCTACGGGGAGTGTGGTACACTGTTCGTGTCTATGAACTAAAACAATCTGAAATGTATTGAGGTGAAAAGATTGGATAAAGCTGAATATCAAAGCCGGCTGGAAGAGCTGAACAGTCTGGTAAAAAAAGAGGACTATGAGGGGGCACTTGCAGTTGTAGAAGCCGTTGATTGGCAGCGTGTCAAGAGTCTGCGCACGCTCGGCATGGTAGCGGATGTCTATGAGGCGAACAAACGATATCCGGAGGCGAAGAAGATTCTGCTGATGGCGTATGACCGTTCCTCCATCGGAAAGGGCATTCTGTACCGCCTGGTAGAGGTCTCCGTAAAAATGAAAGACTTTGATGAGGCGATTGACTTTTACAACGAGTTTGAAGCAGTCGCACGTCACGATAATTCCCGGTATCTGCTGAAATACAAGATTTTAAGAGGACAGAAAGCGCCGCTTGAGGAGCAGATTTCCCTTCTGGAGGAATACAAAGAGCGGGAATTTACCGAGAGATGGGCATATGAACTGGCAAACCTTTACAGCAAAGCCGGAGAGACGCAGAAATGCATCGATGCCTGTGATGAGCTGATCCTGTGGTTCAGCGAGGGCAAATATGTGACAAAGGCAATGGATCTGAAAATGAAGTACGAGCCGCTGTCACCGTCCCAGCAGATCAAATACGAGCATCGTTTTGACTACAAAAAGAATGAAGAGCCGTCCGAGGATCCGGAAGCACTTGAAGTGCGGTTAGCCGGAGAGAGCGGAGCCGGTGAAATGGCTGCGACGAAAGAGCCGGCAGAGACGCCGGAAGTAAAACCGGTAAACGGCGGTGTGATGAGCCAGTATGTGGCCGGTGAAGAAGAAAAAGAAGCCGGTTCGCCGTACGAAGCATATGAGAAAACACAGCAGGCCGAGGCAGATGCAGAGCAGGTGCAGGAGTACGAAGCACTGCAGCAGACAGAGGAGCCGATCGAGGAGATTCCGGAAGAGCAGGCGTATGCAGACAGCACGCCGACGTACCTTGGAAATACGATCGATCTTCACGCAGAGCTTGCAAAGAGCATCCGCGATGTCTTCTCCTTCCGCGGAAAGAAACAGGAAGAGACGGCAGTCGAGGAAGAGACAAGCGAAGAGCCGGTACAGTACGAAGTAAAAGATCTGGAGCCGGAGCAGCTTGATGTAAACGTAGAGGTATCCCCGGATGCCAACACGACAATCAAGACAAGACCGCAGCCAAAACCGAAGGAAAAAGCCGAGCCGGTAATGCCGAAAGCACCGAAGCCGGAGAAGAAATACGAAGAGCCGGACCTCGAAGCACTGTTCCAGGAGACCGCAGCAAACCTGTCGGAGGAAGTTGCGGAGGAAGAAGCAGAAGAGCCAGTGGAACCGGCAGCAGAAGCCGAAACCGCAGAGCAGCCGATGGATCCGGAGTCCGAGACAGAGCACGGGAAACGGCAGAGGAGCCGCAGGCGGAAGCTGAGCCGGAAGAAGATGCAGAACCGGCAGATGAAGCGGAAACCGAAGAGATCACAGAACCGGCGGATGAGGCTGAAACCGAAGAAGTTACAGAGCCGATGGATGAAGCTGAGATCGAAGAGATTATAGAACCGGCAGCGAGGCTGAAATTGAAGAAGCAGAAGTTACAGAACCAGCAGTGGAAGCTGAAACAGAAGCAGCCGAGAAGGCTCAGGCGGAAGCCGAAATTGAGGAAACCGTAGAACCGGCGGAGACGCCGTCCATGGATGCAACGGTTGTCATCCCGGATCTGAAACCGGCAGAGGAGACACGGCCGACCATCGATTTTAGTGAGCTTCAGGCAGCGCTGAACGCAGAAGTGCAGGAAGCTGAAAAAGCATCGGAAATTGAACTGCCGGACGAGCCGGAAACTGCGGAAGCAGAACCTGCTGACGAGCCGGAAAGCGAAACAGAGCCGGAAACCCCGGCCGAGACTGAGCCAGCCGATCCGTTTGAGCCGGCAGGAACCCAGCCGATCGAGATTACCCCGGAGGAAATCGAAATCGAAGTTCCGACCGAGCCAAAGCGTGAGCGCGTATCCGATGCGACGATCAACATGAGCATCGAAAAAACAACGGATGCCACCGTTCAGCTGATCCGCGACAACATTCCGGAAGGAACTGTTGCGAAATCGATTGAAGAGGTGCTCCGCGAGGAGACGCCGGAGGAGGCAAGACTCCGCATCCTGAACGACACCCAGCCGGATAAGCTGAGTGATGAGCAGAAAGCGCTGTTTACTTACTTTGCGAAAGTTCCAGGCATGGATATCCAGATTCTGGATGCAATGCATGGTGTTTATCATTACGCAGGCGACCGTACTTCCCGTCATGGAAACATTGCCATTATGGGCGGATACGGTACTGGAAAAACGAAGCTGTCGGAGGATCTCGTCCGTGCAATCTGTGCTGACTTAAAACTTCCGGCAACGAAGATGGCCCGTCTGGATGCATCTGTTCTGAACAAAAAGGACTGTGCGCAGATTGTTTCAAAGCTGGCGGGAGGTTTCCTCCTGATCGAGCGTGCCGGTCTGATGTACCCGGAGACGATCGAGAAGCTGTCGCAGGCAATGGATTTCCGTACCGACAGTCTGGTTCTGATCATCGAGGATGAGAAGGTCAGCATGAGAGGTCTTCTGCGGAATAACCCTGATTTTGCGAAGAAGTTTGAGACGGTCATTTCGATTCCTGTTTTCACAAACGATGAGCTGGTTACGTTTGCCCGCACGTATGCGCGTGAGAATGGATACAAGATGGACGAGATGGGTGTGCTTGCTCTGTATACACAGATTGGCAACAATCAGAAGGAGGGCGAGCCGATGACGATTTCACAGGTCAAAGATATGGTGGATCGTGCCATCGCCCATGCAGAAAAGGGAACCCGTAAATTCGGAAGACGCATGTCCAGAAAGCATACCGATGCGGACGACCGCGTGATTCTTTACGAGAAAGACTTTGAGTTCTAAATACATGGAGAATTTATGGAGAAAGTAAAACCGTGGCTCGGGGAGCCGCAGAATACAATAGCCGTACTGCAGAAGTACGGCTTTGTATTTCAGAAAAAGTATGGTCAGAATTTTCTGATCGATCCACATGTGCTGGATAAGATTGTAGCCGCTGCAGGTATCGGACCGGACGATTTTGTTGTGGAAATCGGACCTGGTATCGGTACGCTGACGCAGTATCTTGCGTATGCTGCGCGGAGTGTGTGTGCGGTGGAAATTGACAAGAATCTGATCCCGATTCTGGAGGATACGCTGTCGGATTATGATAATGTTGAGGTTATCAACAATGATGTTTTGAAGGTGGATCTGGCGGCGCTGGCGAAGGAGAAGAACAACGGACGGCCGATCAAGGTTGTGGCGAATCTTCCGTATTATATTACGACGCCGATTATTATGGGATTATTTGAGAATCATGTGCCGGTGGATTCGATTACGGTTATGGTTCAGAAGGAGGTTGCGGACCGGATGCAGACGGGGCCGGGATCGAAGGATTACGGGGCGCTGTCGCTGGCGGTGCAGTATTATGCGGAGCCGTATATTGTGGCGAATGTGCCGCCGAACTGTTTTATGCCGCGGCCGAAGGTTGGAAGTGCGGTGATCCGGCTGACGCGTCATGAGGTGATGCCGGTGGAGACGAAGGATGAGAAGTTGATGTTCTCCATTATTCGGGCGTCGTTTAATCAGAGACGGAAGACGCTGGCGAACGGACTGAAAAATTCGGAGCTGCTGCATTTTTCGAAAGAGGAGATTGAGCCTGCAATCACAGCCTGCGGCTGCCGCTTACGATTCGTGGGGAGGCATTGAATTACAGGAGTTTGCGCGGTTGACGGATGAATTGTGTAAATAGAGGGGACGCCTCGCCGTCGCCCGTCCGCCCTTGCGTGATACGCATGGCAGCGGTGGAAAAGCGGGGGAAAAACGTAGAAAAAATGGAGGTCTTTCGACAGACACCGGCATTATTCGCCAGGAAAGCCTGATGCTTTCCCAGCTCAGAATGCCTTGAAATCTGGTGTTGAGCACCAGATTTCAGTCTCTCGAAAGGCCTCCATTTTTTCTGGTTTTTCCTGCCCGCTTTCCAATGCTGCCATGCCGCATCACGCAAGGACGGACGGGCGGCGGCGAGGCTGGTAGTGGGGGCGGGAGGGGAGGTCTGGATCCGCCCGGATGGGCGGATCGGCGTGAGATTGTTGTGAGGAAGATGGGAGAAAATGAGAAAAAGGCATGAAAAAAAGCACCGTTGGCGAAACAGTGCTTTCTTTCATTTTTATTTTTAAAGGAAGGAGAGCCGATTTTCTAATCGGCAATATGAAAAAGAAAATTGTGTAAATAATGTTGGCATTCATTATTTATGCTTTTAGTATACGGGTAAATTATGTTGAAAGCGTGTTCATGTTGTAAAAAAATCATGAACAAATTGTGACTATTCAGAGCCATGCGAATTCAGAACAAATTGCGAATCATGCTTGCATGAATGAGCACTTTTTTTCTGAAATTTCATATGGCGAGAAGCCACATCAAGATGCAGCGCAGCGGAATCGAGATGGGGCTCTGAACAGGGACTTATTTCTGAGTTACAGGTCCAGCAGCTTAAAGGTGGAAATTCCGAGGAAGTTCCGGGAGCAGAGGCTGATTCCGCCCATGAGGACGGAGACATCCTGCAGGTGAGCCGGGAGGACGTGGAGGTACCAGCGGAGGCGGTTCTGGATTCCGGAGGTGATTTCGTCGATCAGACCTGGGATGTAGTTGGTGAAGGAGCTGTTGATGACGATGACGTCCGGGTTGAAGGTGTGGAGAACCGTGTTCAGGCTGATTCCGATGTAGTGGGTGAAATCCTGCATTACTTTGCGGGCGTTGGGGCTGCCTTCCTGGTAATACTGGATGAAGCGTTCGACGGAGACGTTTTCTAAGCCTTCGGCGGCGGCAAAATCGTTCAGGACGGCGGCTTCGGAGATGTACTGTTCGAGGCAGCCGTGGTTGCCGCAGGGGCAGGGCCGGCCATCGGGGAAGAGGATGGTGTGGCCGAATTCGCCGGCGTAGCGTTCTGGCCGGTGTAGAGTTCGCCGTCAATGAGGATTCCCATGCCGACGCTTCGTGGATGTTCAGGAAGATCATATTTTTAAAGTGCTCTGCGCAGGCGGCTTCGCCGATGACGGAGAGGTTGGCTTCATTTTCTACGATGACAGGGACCTGAAATTCTTCTTCGAGGTAGTTTTTCAGGTTGGAGTGTTTCAGATCGTAGTAGGGTGTGAATAAAACGAGGTCGTCGCAGACGACGCCGTAGATTCCGATGGAGATTCCGACGAGGCCGCACGGGGTCTTGGGGAGGTCGGATTTGGTTTTGTGGAGGAGGGAAATCAGGTATTCCTCCAGGGAGAGGGATGGATCAATCGGGTATTCTTTTACAGTACATGATTTTCCCTTCAGATCTCCGGTGAGAATGGTGATCTTTTTTACGCCGAGATCGACGGCGATGATGGAACCGCAGCGATTATTAAAAGTAAGCAGAATCGGTTTTCGACCCATGGAAGTTTTTTCGGCGCTGCCGAGTTCTATGACGAGCTGGCGGTCGAGCAGTTCCTGGACGATGGTGGATACGGTTGCTTTTGTCAGATGCAGCATTTTCGCCAGATCTGCGCGGGAAAGCGGCGGATGGTTGGCGATTGCTCGAGAACCAGGGCGCGGTTCATGTCTCGTATATATTCCTGATTTCCGGTACTCATAAAAAATCCTCCATTCTGCCGCATTGGCTGTACATCAATCTTAACATAAATGAGAGAGAAATGACAGGGAAAATCGGGGATGGGCAATACGAATAGAAAAATTAACGGAGAAAAACGATTTCTAGACAGAGTAGAGAGTAAGGGACAGAATTAGAAATAAAATATGTGATAAATACACAAAGAAAGTATAAAATAATTCTAAAAAATGTACAGATTCACAGAAGATTCACTGCACGTTCATAATCTGTTCATAATTAATTGGTATAGTTATCTCAGTTCCAAAGGAACAGCGTGTATGCAATCACTACACAATTAAGATTTTTTCATAATAATAGCCCAGGCGCCGAGAGGTTCCTGGGCACTCCTCGTTTTTGAGGAATTTTTGATCTTGGGACAGACGGAAATCTGTGTAGACAGGGTAGTGATCTTTTTCTTGACTTTTGCGAGAAGCAGCCTTATAGTATAAATATAATAACAATTACTGTTATCGAAAGACACGAAAGGAAAAGAACTATGTCAACACTCAAGTATAGCAGACAAAGAGAAAGCATCAAAGTCTGCCTTCAGGGGCGAAAGGATCACCCGACCGCAGATATGCTCTATACCGATGTACGGAAAGAATTTCCCAATATCAGTCTTGGCACAGTATACCGGAACCTGTCTCTTCTTTCTGAATTAGGAGAGATCAAGCGTCTTACAACAGGAGATGGCCCGGACCGGTTCGATGGAGATACTTCCACGCATCACCATTTCATTTGCAGAAAATGTCACTGCGTGACAGACCTTACAATGCGTGACATCAGCGAAATCAAGAACGTAGCAGCGGAAAATTTCAGAGGTACGATCGAAGATTACTCTGTGAATTTTTACGGCATCTGCGAGAACTGCAAAAATCACCCGGGGAACGTATAGCATCCCTAGGAAGAAAGAAAAAATTAAAATAGGTATTGACAAAAAGGGAAGCTTATGCTAAAGTAATATCAGTAACAGTTACTAATATCAAAAATAAAAAACTGTTATAAACCACAAAATTGGAAATGATAAAATTAAATACACAACAAATGAAAGAAAGAAAGACTATGAAAAAATTTGTATGCAGCGTATGTGGATATGTTTATGAAGGAGCAGAAGCACCGGAAGTCTGTCCGATCTGTAAAGCACCGAAAGAGAAATTTATCGAGCAGGGCGGGGATCTGACCTGGGCAGCAGAGCACGTAGTTGGCGTAGCATCCGACGTTCCGGAAGATATCAAAAAAGACCTGAGAGCCAATTTCGAGGGTGAGTGCTCCGAGGTTGGTATGTACCTGGCAATGTCCAGAGTAGCATTCCGCGAGGGATATCCGGAAGTAGGTCTGTACTATGAAAAAGCAGCTTACGAAGAAGCAGAGCACGCAGCAAAATTCGCAGAGCTTCTCGCGAAGTCGTAACCGACAGCACCAAGAAAAATCTGCAGATGCGTGTAGAGGCAGAGAACGGAGCAACCGCTGGCAAAACAGATCTTGCAAAACGTGCCAAAGCCCTGAATCTCGATGCAATCCATGACACCGTGCATGAGATGGCAAGAGACGAAGCTAGACACGGAAAAGCATTTGCCGGACTGCTGGCCAGATATTTTGGTAAATAATCAGGAAACCTTTTTGGGGGGCGGAATAAAATCTGCCCTCCTTTTTCCGTTGTTTACAATTTTTACTTGGGATTGCGAACTTGTTTCGAATTACCTGTTGTTTACAAATGAACATAGAAAGAAAAAGCGAGGTTTTCACCATGGAAAAACAGACAGGCTGTGTCCACATCTACTGTGGGGATGGAAAAGGAAAGACGACTTGTGGTATGGGACTCTGCACGCGTGCGGCAGGGTATGGATACCGTGTTTTGATTTATCAGTTTATGAAAGATAACAGCACGAGCGAGCGGAAGGTGCTCTTACTGTCGCCGAATGTGACGTTTGTGCCGGGGCAGGACAAGATAAAGTTTTCGTTTCTGATGACACCGGAGGAGAAGGCAGAGCAGAAACGGTATTATGAAGAGCAGTTTCAGAAAGTGACAGAAAAAGCAGTTCGGGAAGAATACGATGTACTGTTTCTGGACGAGCTGGTTTATACGATTGGAAGCAAACTGTTTGATGAGCAGCTCCTTCTGGATTTTCTGGATCACAAGCCGGAGAAGCTGGAAGTGATTCTGACAGGGCAGGGACCATCGGAGGCGCTGATTGAGCGGGCGGACTATGTTTCGGAGCTGAAAAAAATCAAGCATCCGTTTGACAAGGGTCTTGCGGCAAGAGATGGAATCGAGCGGTAACGCTGAAAAAACAAGAAAAAAGATACTGTTTTGCGGGGAAGATGATTCCATGCAGAACAGTATCTTTTTCTTGATTTTGCGGGCAATGAACCAAAATCTGTGATGGAACAAGTTTCTGGTGATTGCCGCGATAACCTGAGAAGTATCTGGAAGCCGCTGTAAGACAGAAAATAACGTTATTATTTCGCACCGCGATCCGCAATCATTTTCGTGGATTTCTTCACGCAGTACAGACATGTCGGTGCGATATAGCAGCAGGCGGCGAGCCACGCAGCCTGATCCGCAAAGCAGATTGCGGTGAAGCCAAACGCACCGACAAATCCCAGGCAGACAATCGTTCGTGCCAGCATCTCCATTACGCCGGAGAAAACGGCTCTTCCCGAGTAGCCAAGTCCCTGCGTTACCATACGGCAGACATTCAAAATACCAAGCATCCAGTAGAAAAATCCGAGGCAGCGCAGATATTTTGCCGAAGCGTTGATTGCTTCAAAAGCAGAGCTGACAATAAAGAGCTTTGTCAGCGGCCGTCCGAACAGAATCATGATGACACCCGCAAACGCACCATAGCCGACACCGACAAGCACACCCTGGCGGAGTCCCTGATGGATTCGCTTTGACTGGCCGGCTCCGAGATTCTGACTGCAGAAGACGGAAGCCGCGGTACTGATCGCATCAAACGGGCACATCATAAACTGTTTGATTTTCATAGCAGCTGTGAACGCCGAAACATAAACACTGCCAAGTCCATTATTCGCTGACTGCATTACCATACTGCCGATTGCCGTGATCGAAAACTGCAGTCCCGTCGGAATGCCCATTGCGAGGAGTTCCTGCGCGGCATCCTTTCGCAGAGTGCGGTTTTCCTTTGTCGGAAGCAGGAGCTTTACCTTACGGGAAATAAAAAACAGACATAAAAGTCCGCTGATCGCCTGGGCGGAAATCGTCGCAATCGCCGCGCCTGCGCACCCCAGATGCAGAATGATAATACAGAACAGGTCGAGGAAAATATTCAGAATTGCCGAAAATGCCAGAAACAGAAACGGTGTGCGGCTGTCCCCGACGGCGCGCAGGATGCTGGAAAGATAATTGTACAGAATCGAAAACGGAATTCCGAGGAAAATCACAAGCTGATATGCGTAAGCATCCGCGAAAATATCGGACGGAACCGACAGCAGGTGCAGAATCGGTGCACAGAGTAAACTGCAGAGTGTGGTCAGAATGGCCGCAATCAGGACAGCAAGTGCAGCACCATTAAAAATATAATCGCGCATTTTATCAAGCTTTCCGGCGCCGAAATACTTGGCAACCGGGACACTGAATCCCGTGCAGCTTCCCATACAGAAGCCGAGCACCAGAAACTGTACACTGCTGCTTGCACCGACGCTGGCGAGTGCCTCCGGGCCAAGTGCCTGGCCGACAATCGCCGCATCAATGATGTTATACGTCTGCTGCAGCAGATTTCCGATGAGAAGCGGAAAGGCAAACGAGAGCATCAGCTTTACCGGATTTCCCTTTACCATAGATGTTGCCATAAAAAACGCCTCCCCTGCTTAATATGCACGTGAATTATAAACGAGCGCCGTCTTATTCAGGTTCTGGATCATGAAATAGTCGGCAACGAGCTGGCCGATGCCGCCGGTCAGGTAGCCAAGCAGCGTCCACAGAAGAATGGCAGAACCGTTTTCCTCAATCATCACACCGTAGCGGTCGTAGGATTCGCGGTACATGCGGTTTGCCTGTTTGTAACGCCAGTAAACGCCGTAAATTCCACAGGTAACCCAGGACAGAAGCAGCACAATAATGTAGTTCGGGCTGTCTTCGCCGTCACCGTAAAAGACGGTGTTCAGGTCTTCCACATAAACATACCAGAAGTAGATCGAGTAAAGTCCGCACGTCAGAAATGTGAGCAGAAGATAGAACCAGAAACTGCGGTTGTCTTTTACATTCATTTGTAAATACCCCCTTTAATTAAGATAGAACCATTGTAGCACGCGCCCGAGAGAGGGGTCAATAGAAAGGAGCGGGTCGTGGTAATAAATGCGCCAGGCATAAACGGCGAGAAGCAGTACGACAAGCACCGTAATGATCCCCTTTTTAAAACGCCGAAGTCCCGCCGTCTGTTCCGGCCCGAAGAAGAGCCAGACACCTGCGGGCAGCACGGCATAGACAAGCGGATGCATCCGAAACGCCGCCTGAAAATGACCGGAGAGCATTAACAGTACCGCGCGGCTCATTCCGCAGCCCGGGCAGGAAATGCCTGTGAAAAACGGATCGGACAGCCGATGCCTGTGAGGGTGATGAAGGCGACGTAAACGCCGAGGAGCAGGCAGAAGAAAAAGAAATCGCGGCAGCGTTTCCTCAGAAAAGAAAGATACGCGCTGCCGCGGCCGGGATCACGTTTCATGGAGTTTGGTGACGGCGTATTCATATAAAGCCTCCTTGCGCTCGCTGTCGGTCGTGAGAAAATGCGAGTACAGAACGTCGATCATAACGAGAATCGGGAACTGCGGAGAGATTGCGCCGCCGTTTTTCAGATGCTCTTTGACCGCAAGCAGCAGGACTTCATCGCAGAAGGCATCGTAATCGCTGGAGCTGCGGGAAGTAAAGAGAATGGTAGAGGCTCCCTTTTCCTTTGCGGCTCCGAGCGCACGCAGCACCTCCGGTGTCTGTCCACTGACGGTAATGCCGATTGCAGCGCAGCTCTCATTGAGCAGAACGGCATTCATTTTCATGATGTGAATGTCGGTAATTGCTTCAATATCCACGCCTGCAAGCATAAAACGCAGCTTCATTTCCTGGGCGGAAAGTCCGGAGCTTCCAAGACCGTAGACATACACCCGACGCTTCGAAGTGAGAATATGGCAGATGCGGTCAATCTGCGCGCGGTCGGCGAGCGAGTAGCTTTATTCAGCAGCTCCTGATACGTATTCAGCACCTGTTTGATGTGATCGTCCGTGCCAGGCAGTGCGGCGTTTAGACCTTCCTGGTAACGGTAGACAAATTCGCGGTAGCCCGTGTAGCCGCATTTTTTCGCAAAGCGGGAGAGCGAAGCCTCCGAAACATAGAGCAGTTCCGAAACGTGGCGCGCGGACAGATCCGACTCGTCGGTATTATGAATAAAAAAATCTGCTACCGTCCGTTCCAGGGGAGTGAACGAGGGATAGACAGACTCAATGACAGGAATAATCGATTTTTCAAAGTGTTCCATGGAACGTAAGTCCTCCTGGTATCTGTAAATATCTGAAAAAAATTCAGATCAGTTCTTGCTTTATTGTATCACAGGCAGAGTGGTGAATCAACTTTCAATTGTGTGTGAATTGCACGGGAAAGCGGGCGGAAAAATGGAAAGAACTTTAATGACGTGAAAGTAATTTCTAAAATATAAAAATAGTTGAAAATAAAATCAACATAAATTATAATCAGAACAGATCAAAGAAAGAAGGCAAGACAATGATTATCAAAAACGGACGCGTATTTCAGGAAGACGGAACGTTTGCGGAAAAAGATCTTTATATAGAAGGAAAACGTTTCGTTTCCACAAAAGAAGAAGTGATCGATCAGGAAGTGATCGATGCGAAAGGCATGATGGTTCTGCCGGGACTGGTTGACGTACACAGCCACGGCGCTGCCGGACATGATTTTTCAGACGGAGACGTGGAAGGTTTAAAAGAGATCCTGCGCTACGAGAAAGCGCACGGCATTACCTCTTACTGCCCGACATCCATGACACTGCCAAAAGACGATCTGCTGAAAATCTTCGGAACCATCGAAGCAATCAAAGATGAGCCGGAAGCAGAAGTGATCGCCGGCGTCAACATGGAAGGACCGTTCATCGATCCGATCAAAAAGGCGCACAGGCAGAGGAGAACATCGTGGCTCCGAACGCTGAGTTCTTCCGCGCATGCAATGCGGCGAGCGGCGGAAAAATCCGTCTCGTAACCCTGGCCCCGAATATGCCTGGCTCACTGGAATTTATCAAAGAGGTTTCCGATGAAGTCATGGTTTCCATCGGCCATACAACAGCAGATTATGACACCGCGCTGGCTGCCATGAAAGCAGGAGCACACCATGTCACCCATCTGTACAACGCCATGCCGCCGTTCGCACACCGTAACCCTGGTGTCATCGGCGCCGCATTCGACGATCCGGAGTGCCGCATGGAGCTGATCTGTGACGGCTATCACATTCACGGTGCGGTTGTCCGCGCGACCTTCTCCATGATGGGAAGTGAGCGCATGGTTCTCATCAGCGATTCCATGATGGCAACGGGAATGCCGAACGGAACGTATTCCCTCGGGGGACAGGCTGTCTGGATGAAAGACGGAAAAGCAACCCTGACCGACGGTGAGACCATCGCGGGTTCCGCTACGAACCTGTACGACTGCATGAGAAAAGCAGTTTCGTTTGATATTCCGCTGGCAGATGCCATTTTTGCGGCAACAAGAAATCCGGCACAGAGCATCGGTATCTACGATGAAGTAGGATCCATTGCACCGGGCAAAAAAGCGCATGTACTTCTGGTGGACGACGAACTGAACCTGAAACAGGTTATTATGTAATTTATTATATAGAAGAAATTTGGAGGAAAAACAAATGGTATTAATTGAAGCAAAAGATTACAATGATATGAGCAGAAAAGCAGCAAACATCATCTCCGCGCAGGTGATCATGAAACCACACGCAGTGCTCGGCCTTGCAACCGGATCTACCCCGGTCGGCGCTTACAAACAGCTCGTTGAGTGGTACAACAAAGGCGACCTTGATTTCGCAAATGTCACCAGCGTAAACCTGGACGAGTACAAAGGACTCTCTCCGGAGAATGATCAGAGCTATCGTTACTTCATGAACACCAACCTGTTCAATCATGTCAACATCAACAAAGAGCGCACCTTCGTTCCGAACGGACTGGAGCCGGACAGCGAAAAAGCATGTGCAGCATACAACGAAATCATCCGCAGCGTCGGCGGCATTGACCTGCAGCTTCTTGGACTTGGAAACAACGGCCACATCGGATTCAACGAGCCGGGCGCAGCATTCGAGAAAGAGACACACTGCGTTGACCTGACCGAGAGCACCATTCAGGCAAATAAACGTTTCTTTGAAAAAGTAGAGGATGTTCCGACCCAGGCATACACCATGGGAATCAAGAACATCATGCAGGCAAGAAAAGTTCTGCTGATCGTCAGCGGCGAAGGAAAAGCAGAGATCCTCGACAAGGTTCTGTACGGACCGGTTACTCCGCAGGTTCCGGCTTCCATCCTGCAGCTTCACAACGATCTGACAGTTGTAGCAGATGAAGCAGCAATGTCTGTGATCAAAGCAAACCACAGATAATTGTTACGATGAATGAAAGGTCCGCCGAATGGGGAGAATATGAAAAAATCCCCGTACGGCGGGCTTTTTTGCGGTTTACAAATTGATGTAAATGTGTTAGCATAAAACCAGTGCATAAAAACAAAACACAGTGACGAAGAGAGTACATCTGCATGTGCGAATTTACAGAGAACACCCCCGAAAACTATTCCGGTTTTGCAGGCTGAGAGGGGAGGAGGAGCGGCAGATCGAACATGGCTTCCGAGAGGCGCACCGAACCGTGAGAACAACAATCTGAAACGGTAAGGCTGCGACAGGTTCCGCCTGTTACAGCGGAGAGGTATAGCACATGTACCTGCAGAGGTTTCTGCCGTGAGGCAGGGACGAAAAGAAGTGGTATCACGGGTAAACAAACCTGTCTTCTTCCGACTACAAGAGAGCGGAATAAGGCAGTTTTTTATTTGAAAGGAGAAATGAAAGCAATGGAAAAAATCAGACCAAAATATTATATCACCACGGCGATTGCTACACATCCGGCAAGCCGCACATCGGAAACACCTACGAGATCGTACTCGCGGACAGCATCGCCCGCTTCAAACGTCAGCAGGGCTACGATGTATTCTTCCAGACCGGAACCGATGAGCATGGCCAGAAGATCGAGCTGAAAGCAGAAGAGGCAGGTATCACGCCAAAAGAATTCGTAGACAACGTATCCACCGAGATCAAGAGAATCTGGGATCTGATGAATACGTCCTACGACAAATTCATCCGTACCACCGACGCCGATCACGAGGCACAGGTACAGAAAATCTTCAAAAAACTGTACGATCAGGGAGATATCTACAAAGGATATTACGAAGGTCTTTACTGTACACCGTGTGAATCCTTCTTCACCGAGTCCCAGCTCGTAGACGGAAAATGCCCGGATTGCGGACGCCCGGTTACGCCGGCAAAAGAAGAAGCATATTTCTTCAAGATGAGCAAATATGCACCGAGACTGATCGATTATATCAACACTCATCCGGAATTCATCCAGCCGGTTTCCAGAAAGAACGAGATGATGAACAACTTCCTTCTTCCGGGACTGCAGGATCTCTGTGTATCCAGAACCTCCTTCACCTGGGGAATCCCGGTATCCTTCGACCCGAAGCACGTTACCTATGTATGGCTGGATGCACTGACCAACTACATCACTGGAATCGGTTATGACTGTGACGGAAACAGTTCCGAGCAGTTCAACAAGCTGTGGCCGGCAGACCTGCATCTGATCGGAAAAGACATCATCCGTTTCCATACCATTTACTGGCCGATCTTCCTGATGGCACTTGATCTGCCGCTGCCGAAACAGGTATTTGGTCATCCGTGGCTGCTGCAGGGCGACGGCAAGATGAGTAAATCCAAAGGAAACGTGATTTACGCAGACGATCTGGTAGACCTGTTCGGCGTAGACGCTGTCCGCTACTTCGTTCTGCACGAGATGCCGTTTGAGAACGACGGTGTCATTACCTGGGAGCTGCTGGTTGAGCGTATGAATTCCGACCTTGCCAATACTCTTGGAAACCTGGTAAACCGTACCATCTCCATGAGCAACAAATACTTCGGCGGCGTTGTGACAAAGACCGGCGCAGCAGAAGAGGTGGATGATGATCTGAAAGCAGTCGTTACCGCAACAAAAGCAAAAGTTGCTGCAAAGATGGAAGAGCTGCGTGTGGCAGATGCAATGACTGAGATCTTTGGTCTGTTCAAACGCTGCAACAAATACATCGACGAGACGATGCCGTGGGCACTGGCAAAGGATGAGGCAAAGAAAGACCGTCTGGAAGAAGTTCTGTACAACCTGGTAGAGAGCATCACCATCGGCGCATGCCTGCTCGAGTCCTTCATGCCGGAGACTACTGAGAAGATCCTGGCTCAGCTGAACGCAGAGAAACGCAGCTACGAAGAGCTCGATCAGTTCGGACTGTACGTATCGGGCAATAAAGTAACCGATCAGCCGCAGATCCTGTTCCAGAGACTCGATGTCAAAGAGGTAATGGAAAAAGTAGAAGTGATCCAGGCAAAACAGAAAGCTGCTATGGCTGCTGCATCCCAGGAAGAGGAAAAAGAAGAGGAAGCAGTGATTGACCTTGAGCCGAAGGAAGAAATCACTTTCGAAGACTTCGGAAAAATGCAGTTCCAGGTAGGTGAAATCATCTCCTGCGAGCCAGTCAAGAAATCCAAAAAACTCCTCTGCTTCCAGGTCAAAGTAGGAAGCCAGGTAAGACAGATCGTCTCCGGAATCAAAGCATATTACAAACCGGAAGATACCATCGGAATGAAGGTTATGGTCCTGACCAACCTGAAACCGGCCAAACTGGCAGGCATGATGTCTGAAGGAATGCTCCTCTGCGCAGAAGACGCCGAAGGCAACGTATGCCTCATGACCCCGGAAAAAGCAATGCCGGCGGGTGCAGAGATCTGCTAGAGCGGAAAATAGAATAGAATGAAAGTTGAAATCCCTTTCCATGCGTGATGTGTGGGGAGGGATTTTTGCGTTTTAAAAAGTTAAGGAAAACGTCATATAAAGATTCTGAATCTTATGATAATATAATGATAAAGAGAGAATATTTGAACGGGTTTATCGAATATGACAACAGGAAGGAGGAGCGTTGTATGAGAAAAATGCGGACGTTATTTCTGGTTTTACTTTGCTGCGGACTGTCATTGTATGCGGGGGTATCTTATGTGAAGGCAGAGGAAAAGGTTCCTTCTGATTACGATGCTTATTTGCAGGAAACAGGGATGCCAGAGAATGAGATACAAAAGCTGGATGAGCATGTGAAGCAGTTTATCGTCGATGATTTAAAAAATGGGGATGGAAAATTTGAGTATATGAAAATCGATGTAGGAAAACAGGCGATGAATGGAAGAGAGGAAGATTTCGAAGGGATTGAGTTCTATGCATCAGCCTTTCAAATTGGTTCGACGATTTATATTTATCCGACCTATGAATTGCAGAGAACAAAAAACCCTGTGGAAACGACAGCTTTTCGTTTTTGTTGGGAGAGGCGATAAGACCGTATGAATTTGGCGGAACCTTATGGTATAAGGACAGAACAATGAGCGACTGGGAAGTCAGTGGGAATCTTATTGCAAACAATCAACAGCTAAATGGCGCCAGCTATTCCGGGAGCAGCTGGGAACACCGAGATCTGCGATGAAATTCATGGGAACCACATACTGCCATGCGTCGGTGGGGACGGGGGATGATAACAGAATTTTGATGGGGTATTCGTATCAGCGAAGGAAGTAAGAGTTGAGTTATTCGGATGGAGGCTTTCGAGAAAACAAATAATTTTTGTGCTGGCGGGAGGAGTTGTTGTAGGAAGCGTATGGTGGAGAAAAAATAAGGGTAAGACGCAAAAATAGCCACCCCTGTCTGCAAACTAGGCGACCATTTTTGACATAATTAGTAAACAGGCTGACCGTCTGTCGGCAGAGCTCTTTTTCGACATCATAGCATCACGCTTTTGTAAAAATGTCAAAAGTTCTTTCAAACGTATTTTCTGAATCCGAATTTTTCTATTTGTTGTTTTTATACGCCTTTAGGAGTATAATTTGAAGCAGAGGTGGTAAAATGAAAAAAACAGTTTATCATGGTTCGGATCATATTATTGAACGGCCGAAATATGGTTATGGAAAAATTTATAATGATTATGGTGTTGGATTTTACTGTACAGAAAACCAAAATATGGCCAAAGAATGGGGTGTCAGTGCGGATAAAAATGGTTACGCAAATAGATATGAGATTGAATGTGATGGATTGAAAGTTCTCAATTTGAATATGCGCGACTATACAATGCTCCATTGGCTTACGATTTTGTTGGAAAATCGAGAATTTGATGCATCCACACCGTTGGCGGCAGAAGCAAAAGAATATTTGCTACAAAATTTCATCTTGATTATGAAAAGGCAGATATTATCATTGGATATCGTGCTGACGACAGCTATTTTTCTTTTGCAGCGGATTTTATTAATGGTGCAATTTCTTACCGTCAGTTGAGTAATGCAATGCGTCTGGGAAAACTGGGCCAGCAGTTTGTTTTAAAAAGCAGAAGAGCATTTGAACGTTTGGAATTTACAGGGTATGAGATTGCAAGTGTGCAGGAATGGTATAAGAGGAAAGCATCCCGTGATCATATGGCGCGTCGGCAATATTTTGATCTGGAACGAAACCGCCGTCAGCGGGGTGATTTATATATCACCACAATTTTAGATGAGGAGATGAAACCAGATGATCCACGCTTACGATAAATTATATCTTTCTGTTGCACAAAAAAATCTTGCCTGCATGCTGGATTATATGGTCAATGATTTAAAACGGCCGTTGGAAACTGTATGGCAGTGGTTTTGTATGAGTAATACAGCGTCACGGTTTGAACGAGGTGACTGTTCTGTGGTAGCGGGAATGTCGGGAGTTGAAATTGCATATGAAGTATTACAGGAAGCAGGGGAACCAAAGCCGGAACAAGCCCCCTCTTATTCTTACGATCGCAGCCCTGAATATTGGACAGGCTGGGCGTTGGCCTATTATCAGTGGAGTACCAGTTTGTCTTTTGCGGAAATAAACCAGGCTATTCCTGTAACTGAAGTGCGAATGCTCTACACGCCATATCATGAAATGGATGTTCGTCAGTTTGTAGATAAAATGAATGAATTATATCGTGAAGCAAAACCGGAGACAAACTTGAAAGAATTGCGTACTTTTGCAAATCTAAGTCAGAGTGAACTGGCACAGCAGGCAGGTGTTTCGGTTCGGACCATTCAGCAGTATGAACAGCGAAGAAAGGATATTAACAAGGCGCAGACAGAGACCTTGTTGAAGATTGCGCGGGCATTAGTATGTACGGTAGAAGATCTGGTGGAGAAAGTTCCAACTTGATAAAATGAATAAAAAGTTTTTTGTTCAAAGTTTCAGAAAACGTCATAAACTATTTCAGGCGTTTACGCTATCATGAAAATATAAAAATGGTATCATGGAACATTCATACGAGACGGGGGTGAACAAAAAAATGGTCTTTTTTCGAATGCTGCATTCCGATTTCAGCAGAATGATAAAATCGTGGAAATTTTATCTCGCAATTGCCTTTATTGCCGTACTTACCTTCCTGAGCATTTACCCTGAAGCAGCAGGATCAGGAGGAAACTGCTCGGTTTATTATCTGGTGAATGCGCGCGGCGGTGTAAGTGCATTTCTGGTGACGAATACAATTCTTGTCGTATTGCCGTTCGCGCTCAGTTACTGGGAGGATGTGCAGAAAAATTATATCAACTGTATTTTACCGCGGGTACATAGCAGCGTTTATAGTTTTTCCCATGTGTTAATGACGGCTTTCTGGCTGTGTTTTTGGGATATTCGCTCTGCTTTGGGCTGATGGCGCTGCGGCTTCCGCTCATAACATCCGATGAGTCAAAGCATTGACAGAAACGATGGCGTTGATGGGATATGACAGCCTGCTGCTGCATGCACCGATGCTTTACTTTGCTATGGGTAAAGAATGGGAGGGTTCCATACTAAAGATAAATTATAATGCATGGAATTGCCTTGATTTAGGGCAATTCCATATTTTATTTTAAAAGAAAGTATATGGTAAATAACTCGTCCTCCCGAAAAAGATATGCCAGCCCGAAGGCTGGCACTGAGCTTTACCTTGATTTAGTTTTTCGACAGTGATCCGGCAGTTCTTCAGACCATGGCATTAAAGTTTTTAACACCTCTGTTGGAACATCGTTTCGTGGATACTTCACAAGTTCTGTCAACAGGTAGCAGAAGTACTCGTATGGTTTCAGGCTGTTTGCCTTGGCACTTTCTGCAATACTGTATAAGAGAGCACTCGCTTTGGCTCCTTTTGTAGAATCAATGATATGCCAGGAATGTTTTCCAACGCAGAAAGACTTGATACTACGCTCTGCATCGTTGTTATCCAGCGGAAGAAGCGGATCTTCCAGGAATCTTCGAAGGTATATTTCCTGATTGATCGAATAATTGATTGCTTCTTTTAACTTGGAGCTTGCGTTTGATTTTCCCTGTAATGTTTTCAGCCACGCAAAATAGGCATCGACAAGAGGCTTTACAGAGCGCTGTCTGTTATCTAATCTCTCTTTTGCCGATGATTCTTTATACATGTTGTCCAAATGATACATCGCGTCGATCCGTTTGACTGCTTCAGCAGCAACTGCCTGTCCTGGCGTGAGCGGCGTATTCTTCTTCACAGCTTTTATGATCTCTGTGAATTTCCGTCTTGCATGAGCATAACATCCGGCCACCTGGATCCTATCACTTTTTTTCATAAGCGTATGATACGGCTGGTAACCATCGGTTACGAGTGTCCCTTGATATCCAGATAGATATTTTTCCAGGACTTCGCCGCTTCTGCCACCCAGATATTCATATAGGAAGAGTGGATGGGTATCGCTTCCACCAGGAGAATGGAACACCCACATATATTCCTTGCTGTGCTGAGGCATGATAAATGGTGTTTCATCACAATGGATATGGTGGGATTCCATAATCTCTGCTTTCATCAGATCATGAACCGGCTGCAGATAATACTCACTGAGACGGATCATCCATCCTGCCATATCCTGCCGCGGAATGTTGACATCATTTCGAAGGAATTCTTCAGAAAGACGGTTCAAAGGTACCGCATTTACATACTTTGCATTAAACACGGCAGCTGCCAGTTCCGGGGTAAGAATACTATGTGCCAGCAGACGTTCCGGTGCTTTTGCACGCAGAAAACTGCCGCAATCAGAATTCCCGGCATATACTTTGATATGATGTTCCAATACTTTAAATCTGGCTGGAATATACTGAAGTTCTTTATATACTTCATCTTCCATAGGATGCCATCCTTTTGGAAAGTGTTCCCGTAATTCTTCTTCGGAACAATCGTGGTTGATCACTTCAACTTCGATGTTCTGAAGATTCAGGTCACGTTTTCCTTTGGTTCTCTTTCTGCGGACAACGACTTTTTCAATGTCAGGTTCATCAGGAATACCGTTTTCTACAAGTGCCTCTGCTTCATTCAGGACACACATGTTTTCAAGAGAAAACGACAGTTGTCCCATAACCTGTTTGTCAGTTTCCGTTCTTTTTCCAAAACGCTGTTGTGTCAGGATTGCAATCTGTTCCTGAAGATCTTCAATCTGATGGATCAGCCTTTCATTCTGATCCTGGATCTTCTGGCTCTGTGCAGATAAAATCGTAAAGCTTTCGCTCATCTGTATGTACAGCAATGCTATGGCATTCTTCGGCATCTTATTCAGTTCGTCCAGGGTTAAAGTAATGTTTTCCATGAATCCATTATACCACAGATGGCACTGAAAAACCCTTTATTTCAGGCATTTCAGGGAAATTTAGATAACTTATAAAACTGTCAATGTACATATATAAAACAGAACTAATAAAGCTCTGGTTTCACCTTGTGTATTACTTTTTTCTGTTCAATGGAAAGTCCTTCCATCAGCCATCGGTACTGTTGAGGGGTAAGGTCTCTGGCTTCTTTTTCACTTCTTGGCCATTGAAGTTTTCCATCGGTAAATCTTTTATAGCATAGAAGCCAGCCATCGCCTTCGTAGAGTAAGACTTTCATCCGGTCATTTCTGCGTCCACAGAACAGAAAGATGGATCCCGCTTCGGTTGGATCCAGGCCAAATGTTCCGGTAACAATAGAGATCAATCCATCAATTCCTTTTCGGAGATCCGTATATCCGGTACATAAGTAAACGTGTTGGAAGCCGGAAGCATCATTAAGCATGACGTATGATTTCCAGCATTCTGGATATCAGTTCTGATGACGAGTTTTCGTTCATATAGAACTCAATCTCATTTATTTTAATAATCATCTGAGTTTCAAATGCAGAGGTTCCTTTTTCAATTGTTTTGGCTGGTATCTGTTCTGATGTCAGAGCAGGAAGTTCTACAAAACCAGCCTGTGTTAAAGCTGCTTCTTTTACTTTACGCAGCCAATAATAATAGGCATCTCTGGATAACCCGTGCTGTTCACAATAAATATCAACTTTCTGGCCACTGGCTTTGCAGTCTTTTATAATTGCAGCCCATTCGTTCAATCGGATTTGTCTGGTGGCTAACTTGGTGTTCATGATCAATACCTCCTGTGGTGTTTTTCGTAAAAAGTGTGAAACACACTTTTTACACTCTACACACCATTATCCCAGATTTTGGAGATGTCAGGAAGTTGACGGGTTATTCACCATTTACAAAAGAAAAATATGAAAATAAATTCAAAGTATATTATACGTATGAAAAAGGGAAAAATTACACTTTTTTTACTTATAAAAATAGAAAACGTGGATTTGTATAAAAATCAAATTAAAATATGGTGATAATTTCTCTTGCTGTAAATACAATTTTAAAATCATAATAAAAGTCACAAAAAATAACATAGAAAAAGGAATCAGTAAAGGGAAACAGATGCAAGGAATTGGTCAATTACTATGGAAATTACGAGAGAAAGAAGGAATACGACAAAAACAATTATGCCTGGGTATTTCTTCTGTGTCAAAATATGCAAGAATTGAAGCAGATCAGCAGGAAATTGATTTTTTTCTGATTGATCGAATTATGGGACGGTTGGGAAAATCGGTGGAGAGGCTCACTTATATATTGCCAAGGGACATTTACAATATCTATGAATTGCGTCAGGAGATACAACAGAAAATTTGTCAAAAAAAAATGGGAAGAAGCAAAACAATGTCTGCTTGAATATGAGAAGAATAAAAGAGCAAAGGAGCC
>ENA-OQMZ01000071-OQMZ01000071.1-human-gut-metagenome-genome-assembly--contig:-NODE-71-length-38250-cov-2.711355_pt1 | contig 38250 bp, 48 predicted proteins | sample MGYA00242621_ERZ504862 | MGnify/ENA primary metagenome ERZ504862 (study PRJEB26092, sample SAMD00036393) | human gut metagenome | host: Homo sapiens | study: EMG produced TPA metagenomics assembly of...
ATTACATAGGCTGATTGTATTTCTGCTTTCACAATAAATAGGAATAATTATCGCGTGACTCATTGCGTTGTATCTTTTCGTTTTATTATTTTTAGTATACAATCAATTTTTCTTTTGTGACAATATTCAATTTTTTTCTATTGTAAACATCGTAACGATTTTTTGCCCAAAAACTTAGTTTGTGTCATTATTGGCGTTTTAATAAAAAAATATGGCAAAAATGCCAAAAACTATTTAAAAATCATATCATTTATGTTATACTGTATCTCAAGTAAGTAAAAACAGAAAGACGGTGAATTATGTTTAAAAAAATATCAGCAGGAATTCTTTCGGCTTTTATGATTACTGCCGTTGCAGTATCGGGTACGGGCTGCTCACAAACTCAGTCGGCATCAATTGATTACAAAACAGCCGACAAGGTGGCTGACGGTGCGATTCTTCAAGCATTTTGCTGGGACTTCAACACAATAAAGGAGTCAATGGGGGATATTGCCGCAGCAGGTTTTTCGGCTGTGCAGACATCTCCGATTAACGAGTGTCTTGAGGGCGAAGACGGCGGTATGGATCTTTACGGCAACGGAAAGTGGTACTATCACTATCAGCCGACTGATTTCAAAATCGGTAATTATCAGCTCGGTACTCGTGATGAATTTAAGGCAATGTGCGATGAGGCTCATAAGTATGGTATAAAGGTTATTGTCGATGTAATTGCAAACCACACTACTCCCGAAACCGATGAGGTAAGCGAAGATCTTATTGAGGCCGGCGGCGGAAGTCTTGAAACCCTTTATCACAAGGAGGGCAGAACGCCCCTTAATGATTTCGGCGACAGACTTGCCTGCACCACGCATGAGATGGGAGGACTTCCCGACATCAACACGGAAAGACCTTCGTTTCAAAAGTATTTCTTTAATTACATTAACGATTGTATTGCCTGCGGTGCCGACGGCTTCAGATATGACACGGCAAAGCATATCGGACTTTCCGATGATCCAAAAGAAGATGACGGCTTTAAAAATAACTTCTGGGAAAAAGCAACAAAAGAAGTTGATAACGCAGAAAATCTTTTTATCTACGGCGAAGTGCTTCAGGGCGACAATGACAGACTTGCCGACTATATAAAAGAAATCGGCAGAACAACATCAAGCACATACGGAAGTAAAATTCGTTCGGGAATTGCAAGCGGCAATATCGACACGGCAGTTGTGTCTGATTATTGGATTGGCAATGCAGACCCGAATATCGTAACATGGGTTGAATCCCACGATAACTACATCAACGACTGCACATACAACAATATCGACAGCGAACAGGTTGTCCTCGGCTGGGCAATAATCACGGCAAGAAAAGACGGAACACCGCTCTTCTTTGACCGTCCGTATAACAGTTCAATCGACAATTCATGGGGCATGAACCGAATCGGCACACAGGGTGACGATATGTACAAGGATAACCGTGTTTCCGCAGTGAATTTCTTCAGAACAGCAATGAAAGGTGAAGACGAAAATCTCGTTAATCCTAACCTTGACTCAACTGCTCTTATGATTGAAAGAGGTACAAAGGGAGCTGTAATTGTCAATACAAATGATGCTCTCAAGGTTGATTTTGAAACAAATCTTGCTGACGGAACATATGTTGACCGTGTTGACCGCAAAACCGAATATACTGTTAAAAACGGTAAGATTACCTGTGATACGGATATCCCTGAAAATTCAGTTGTAGTTCTTTATAATGAAGGATACACTGAATATGCAAGACCTGCAAGCGTTGGTGTTGACTCAAAAACAGAGTTTACATACAGCGATGATACATACGAGGTAACTCTCACCTGTTCAAACACAGATAATGCCACATATTCCCTTGACGGCGGAAAGGCTGTTTCGTACAAAGACGGTGACAAAGTAACAATCAAGCACGGTGACAGCGATGTTTCAAAGCTTGAGCTTCGTGCGGAAAATGCCGAAGGCGTCAAAACTTACGAAAGACTTGAATTCACTTATATGTAAAAGATGAATTTTATGCTATGCTTGCACCGATGTCTGTAATGCAAAATCACACATCGGTGCAGAAACAAAAAGAAAAAGACGGAACTTACGACTGCATAATCAAAAGAGATTTGAATTCACCGAATATTATTTTCTTTGACGGTGAAGTATCCGACGATTTGCAGTATTTCCCGACAAAAATCATACAGCAGAATAACGGAGGTAACAAAGCATGAGCGAACTTAAAGGCGCAAAAATGGAAGGAAGCAAAGTGCCGGCAGAGGAAATCAAGAATCCAAACCTCGTAGCCGCTATTGAAAAAATGCAGGATGACAACACAACCGAAAACATCAACAAGATGATTGATGAGGTTATGAAGGCGAAATTCATTCTCCCTGCAAAGGTAACACCAAAGACAGAGGCTAAGACAACCAACGGTCAGACTGTTATGCAGCAGTCAACTCAGGTTCAGTTCAGACTTCTTGAAAACGGCAACAAAGAAAAGTTTTTCGGTGTATTTACGGACACAGACGAACTTTTCAAGTGGAAAGACACTCAAAATGCACAGAAGGTTGTTACAGACTTTGACAGTATTGCCAGATGGTAATGGATCCTCAGGCTGATGTAAAGGCTTTGTAATCAATCCTTTCGGAAAGAGCGTAACATTCCCGAAACAGATGGTTCATTCTTTCAAACAGCAGAAGGACTATATGAAACTCAAAAATCAGACAATCGAACCGGGTTCACCAATCAGTCTCGGCGAGCCTAAAGAATATCCGATTGATCTTATGGCTGCTCTTATTAATCATTTCAGCACAGAGCCGACAGTAAATGCCGCATATCTTCGCTTGATTGAGCAGAACGGTCAAAAGAGCTACTTCATCGTGGTTGATTTCTTCGGTGATATGGAAAGCACATTCGATGCAATCAGCAAGGTTGCAAATCCGTTCCTTGACGATGAAATCCAGCTTTCAATGATGCCGTATTCAATGGAATTTTGCAAAAAATGCAGTAAAGGGTGTTGAACCTTTCTACAGAAAAGAAAACTGATTATTTAAATATTGTTTTTGCAAAACATTAAATCCGCTGACAGTTTATGTCAGCGGATTTTTATGGTTAAAATATGTTGCGGTATAGTCAAAAATAAGCTTTATTTAATTAAGTCTACAAAACTCTGCACAACAACTTGTACAAAGAAACAAAAATGTGATAATGAATTGAAAAAACAAGTGCAAAATGCTATAATAAAAGCAATCACATTGCCCATAATTATGAAATGGAGGAATCAAAATGAAAAGAACAAGAAAAATCACGAGCATTGTTCTTGCCGCACTCATGGTGCTTTCAGCACTTGTCGTGTCGGCAGGTGGTGTTTCGGCAGCAACATCGTCAGGTTCAGAGGTGTACTTTGACAACTCAAAGTACGGATGGAAGGATGTTTATGTTTACGCATACGGCACAAAGGAAAATGCCGAATGGCCGGGAGAGCTTATGACAAAAGAGGACAGCGGTCTTTATAAGGCAAGCTTTGCGTCTTCTTTTAAATCGGAAAAAATCATCTTCAACAACGGTCTTGAAAAAGGCAATGGCAAGGAGCAGTATCCTGAGGCAGCAGGTCTTTCACTCAAAGCCGGCGAATGTAAAATGCTCACAGCCGAAAAGCAGTGGATTGATTACGGCAAGCCTGATGATCACGCTTACGGTTACACACTTACAGCAAACAATACGTCTTTTTCAACAGAATCACTTGATGTAAAGCTTGCGTTAAAGAATGCCGACAAGGGCTATTACTCAGTTGACGGTTCAGCTAAGAAAGAGTTTGCAAACGGTGATTCGGTAAAAGTCGGTGAGGGCAAAATCGGCAATTCAAAAGTTACGCTTACACTTTATGCAACAGGTGCAGACGGGGTTGAAACGGAGCAGACATATACCTTCAAAAAGACTTTTACAGCGTCAAAGACAACTTTCTCCGCTAAATCAGACGGCCACACAACAGCGCCTGAGAGTGGCTATTACGGCACAAACCCTGAAATGCAGCTCGGCAAGCATAAGACAATCTCTGTTGACGGTGATTTAAGCGACTGGGACAGCTCAATGATTATTGCTCAGGGTGTTGCAAACGATGATCCCCGAGTTTATATGCCTTCTTCAATGCATGAACAGCCGTGGGATGCTTATGCTCTCTACAGTGCATGGGACGACGATAATCTTTATTTCCTGCTTGAAATGGCTAACACAACATACATAACTTCTCCCGAGGACAACTTTGCCGCATCAAATGAGGCTCGTCCTTGGAGAAACAGTATTCCTATGTATCTTGCTCTGTCAATTGACCCTGCAAAGCAGGCAACAGGCAAGGCAGTAGGTACAAACAAGGACGGTTCTGTGTATACCAATCCGTTCGTATGGGGTTGCACAAACGGCACTGCAAAAGACGGAGGCACAGGCTTTACAACTCATATAGACACACTTGTTGCCTTTGACTCCAACAACTCAAACGGCGGTGCTTCAATCTTTAAGGCGGATACTCAGGACACAGACGGAACATATATGTTCAACTATGACACAAGAATTCCAATCGGTGTAACAAGCTTTCAGGCTCAGGATAATAAAAACGGATTTAAAATCAAATACGCTAATGGAACAAAGAGTACATCAATCTTCGGTATCAACGCTCCAAAGGTTCAAGAGTATTAGGAGATAACCTCAATATGAACTCAAACTGGGTTGACTTCTTCGATGAAGGTTACAAGACTCATACGGCTATGTTTACGAAATTGCAGTTCCGCTCAATACTTTAGGTATTGACCGCAGCTACATTGAAACACAGGGTATCGGTGCAATGCAGATTCTCACATACGGCACATCGGGTATGGATACACTTCCGCATGATCCCTCAATGCTTGATCAGGCAAATCTTGAGTACAGCTACGATCCTTCAACCTCACACGAGAAAGAAGATATTGACAATATCACAGTTCCGCTTGCAAGAATCGGTGCGCTTCTTCCCGACACAGAAGTAAACGAAGCTCCGTTTGAGGTTAACTTCGGTGCAAACCTTAATTCGGGACAGAATGCAGGCACACCTGTCACCCTTTTGGCAGAAAGCTATCACGCTACAGGTGATGTAACTTATTCATTCACAGTTAACGGTGAAACAGTTCAGAACTCAAACACAGATTCATGTGTATGGACTCCGTCGGCTGACGGCACATATTCAATCGGTGTGGTTGCAGTTGATGCAAACGGCAACAAGGCAGAGTCAACAAAGACATTCGTTGTAGGTTCTTCTTCATCGGATGAAACTCTCAAAGGCGATGTTAACCGTGACGGCAGTGTAACTGTTGTTGATGCAACACTTGTTCAGAAATACATCGTAAAGCTTGAAGATTTTGATGCAGAAACAATGAAGATTGCCGATGTAAACGGTAACGGCATTATTGAGATTACAGATGCAACATTGATTCAGAAAATCATAGCTAACCTTGCTTAAACGATAAAATTTAATCTTAAAAACTTTTAAGGCGGTTGTGCATATTCTGCATAACCGCCTTTTGTATAAACCTTGTATGTAAATTAAAGCCTTACGGGAATTCCTTTTTCGTTGAGATATTTTTTAAGCTCGGGAATCGGAATTTCACCAAAGTGAAAAAGTGATGCCGCAAGAACTGCGTCAGCCTTGCCTTCTGTAAAAGCATCATAAAAATGCTCAAGTGCGCCCGCACCGCCGCTTGCAATTACGGGAATGTTCACCTTTTCGGAAACTGCCCTTGTAAGCGCAATGTCATAGCCTTTTTTCTGACCGTCCTCGTCCATGCTTGTAAGGAGAATTTCTCCCGCACCGAGTTTTTCGCATTTTACAGCCCATTCAATTGCATCCATACCGACAGGAGTTCTTCCGCCGTTCACATAAACCTCCCAGCTGTCGCCGTTTCTTTTGGCATCTATAGCGGCGACAACGCACTGACTGCCGAATTTATATGCCGCCTCGCTGATGAGTTCGGGACGATGAACAGCGGCTGAATTTACGGACACCTTGTCTGCACCGGCTCTGAGCAGAACATTGAAATCTTCAACGCTTCTGATACCGCCGCCGACCGTGAACGGAATGAAAATTGAATTTGCAACCTTTTCAACCATGTCAATGGTGATGTTTCTTGAATCGCTTGATGCGGTAATGTCGAGAAATACAAGCTCGTCAGCACCCTGTTTGTCATACTGCATTGCAGATTCAACGGGATCGCCTGCGTCAACAAGATTTATAAAACTCATACCTTTTACAACTCTGCCGTTTTTTACATCAAGACATGGAATTATTCTTTTTGCGTACATATTTATTCCTCCCTGCCTTTTACAATGTCAGCAATTTCTGAGAATTTTAAGTCCCGTTTTGCCGCTTTTTTCGGGGTGAAACTGAGTTGCAAAAACATTGCCTTTTTCAACAGCGGCGTCAATCGTAACACCGTATTCCGTCTGAGCCGAAACAATGCTCCTGTCGCTTGCGTTCAAAAAATATGAGTGAACAAAATAAACGTATGCATTCTGTTCTATGCCTTTGAAAAGTCTGCTCTTTTCATTGATTTTAAGGCTGTTCCAACCGATGTGCGGAATCTTTAAGCCTTCGCCTGACGGAATCTTTGTGATTGTACCGTCAAAAACCGAAAGACCTTTTACATTCGGACTTTCTTCACTTTCGGGAAAGAGGAGCTGAAGTCCAAGACAAATGCCTAAAAACGGTTTTTCACTGTTTATGTACTCAATAACCGTGTCTTTAATGCCGTATGAATTCATTGTGTTCATTGTATCGCCAAACGAACCGACACCCGGCAAAACAGCACCGTCTGCATTCATAATTTCGTCTTTATCTCTTGTAATCACACATTCACAGTCGATATGCTTTAACGCTTTGTAAACACTGCGGATATTGCCTGCGCCGTAATCAATAACTGCTATCATTTTTATCAACTCCGTCATTTGCTTTCTGTTAAACAATTTTACCATACAACATTTATTATTGCAACATAAACCGACGCATATTTCATAATTTCGTAAAATTTACAATAATTTAATTTATATCTTATTGTAAATTGCAAGTTCTTGTGTTAAAATGAATTGGTTAAGACAGTGTGTCTGTTTTTACTATTTGTAATGGGAGATATTAAAAAAAATGATTACTCATTTGCTCACAAGAATAGATTTAATGATGAATTCCCTCTCAAAGGGACAAAAAAGAATTGCTCTTTTTATTGAAGAGCATTACGATAAGGCGGCATTTATGACCGCATCAAAGCTTGGTGAAACTGTCGGAGTCAGCGAGAGTACGGTTGTTCGTTTTGCAACCGAGCTCGGCTATGACGGCTACCCTAAGCTTCAAAAAGCAATGCAGGAGATGATTCGCAACAAGCTCACATCTGTTCAGCGAATTGAAGTTACCTCAAACCGTATCGGCAATGACAATGTGCTTGACAGTGTTCTTAATCAGGATATCGATAAAATCCGCAGAACAATTGAAGAAACATCTCATGAGGATTTTGCCCGTGCAGTTGATGAAATTTGCAAGGCAGAGCGTATTTACATATTCGGTGTGCGTTCAACAGCCGCAATCGCAAACTTCCTTGCGTACTATTTTGAAATGATTTTTGACAATGTGCGTGTTATCACAAGCGGCAGTCAAACCGAAACCTTTGAACAGATTTTCAGAATCACCGACAAAGATGTTATGATCGGTATTTCATTTCCCCGTTATAGTTCAATGTCGGTTGAGGCAATGGACTTTGCCCGTTCAAGAGGCGCTCACGCAATTGCAATCACGGACAGTATGGTTTCTCCTCTTGTTCAGAGTGCCGATTCCGTGCTTATTGCAAGAAGCGATATGGCGTCAATTGTAGACTCACTTGTTGCACCGTTAAGTCTTATCAATGCTCTTATTGTTGCAACCGTGCTTAAAAAGAAAGATGAGGTTTCCGACACATTCCGCAGACTTGAGCTTGTGTGGAACCGTGACGGAGTTTACACCAACCGTGACAGAGAAATAATGGGTAATATAGAAGATGATGATAAGTAAAAAAGTTGTGGTAATCGGAGCAGGTGCGGCAGGACTTATGGCGGGTGCAACTGCGGCGCTCTATGGTGCATCAGTTACGATAATCGAAAAGAACAAGCGTGTCGGCAGGAAAATTATGATAACGGGCAAAGGAAGGTGTAACCTTGCCAATAACTGCGATGTGCAGACTTTTATCAATAATGTTCCCGTGAACGGAAGATTTCTCTATTCTGCAATTAATGCATTTACTCCCGAGGATACAATCGAATTTTTTGAATCCAAAGGACTTAAAACAAAGACCGAAAGGGGAAATCGTGTGTTCCCTGCATCCGACAAATCGGTAGATGTTGTTGATACAATGCATGATTATGCCGTTGAATCGGGTTGCAAAATCGTGTGTGATACGGCAAACGCTCTTATTCTTGAGGACGGTGCGTTATAGGTGTTAAGTGTGAAGAAAATACCTACTATGCCGACAGCGTAATTATCTGTTGCGGCGGTAAAAGCTATCCGCTTACGGGTTCAACAGGTGACGGCTATACACTTGCAAAACAGGCAGGACACACAATCATTCCGCTCAAACCGTCGCTCGTGCCGTTTACTTCCGGTGATAAACAATGCAAGGATATGCAGGGACTTGCCCTCAAAAATGTTGCGCTCAGAATAGTTGATAAGAACAGTAAAAAGACTGTTTACAGCGACTTCGGCGAAATGCTTTTTACACATTTCGGAATGAGCGGCCCGATGATTTTATCGGCAAGCTCGCACATCCGTGATATTCAGACCGACCGGTATATTGCGGAAATTGACCTCAAGCCGGCACTTGATTTTGAACACCTCGACAGGCGTATTCAGAACGATTTCAAAGAAAATTCAAACCGTGATGTTTCAAACGCATTTTCAAAGCTTTTGCCGAGAAAAATCATAGTTCCCGTTCTCAAACGCTGGGGAGTTCCCTTTGACAAAAAGTGTAATTCAATTACAAAAGAGGAGCGACACGCTCTTTGTGAAATTCTCAAATGCTTTACGGTTGAAATCAGCGGGTTCAGACCGATTGAGGAGGCAATCATAACCTCAGGCGGTGTAAAAACTTCCGAAATCAACCCGAAAACCATGGAAAGCAAGCTTGTAAGCGGCCTGTATTTTGCAGGTGAAGTAATCGACTGCGACGCCTACACAGGCGGTTTTAATCTCCAGATTGCATGGAGTACAGGACGGCTTGCCGGAGAAAACAGTGCATATATCTGATTTAATTATACATAATATATTTGATTGAAAGGATGTAATTTATGTCAATAGCAATCGCTTTGGACGGTCCTGCAGGAGCAGGCAAATCCTCAATTGCAAAAAGAGTTGCAAAGGCACTTGACTGTATTTATGTTGATACAGGAGCGCTTTATCGCACAATCGGTCTGTCGGCAACAAGAAACTCCGTAGCTCCCGAAGATGAAAATGCGGTAAAGAATTTGCTTTCAAAAATCACAGTTGACCTAACATTCAATGAAAAGGGCGAGCAGATTGTTCTGCTTGACAACGAAGATGTGTCCGGACTCATCAGAACTCCGGAGGCATCAATGATGGCGTCAAAAAATTTCTGCCGTACCGATTGTAAGAGCTTATCTTCTTGATTTGCAGAGAAATATGGCAAAGACGCATGATGTAATTATGGACGGCAGGGATATCGGCACTGTTGTTCTGCCCGATGCACAGGTTAAAATTTTTCTTACAGCGTCCCCTGAGGCAAGAGCCGAAAGAAGATATAAGGAGCTTGTTGAAAAGGGTATGGATGTAAAATACGACGACATTTTAAACGATGTAATAACTCGTGACTACAACGATACTCACCGTAAAACAGCTCCGCTCAAGCCTGCCGAGGGTTGCGTTACCGTTGACACAACAGAGCTTGATTTTGAGCAGTCGGTTGAAAAAATAATTTCCGTTATAAAGGAGAATATCTGATGGGTCAGTCAAAGGTACTTTATGCAGTCGGCAAAGCTGTCTGCAAGCCTGTTTTCAAACTTTTGTACAGATATAAAACTATAATTGAAGAGCCGCTTCCGCTTGTTGGAGGCATGATTATTGCAAGTAACCATATATCAAATTCAGATCCGGTTCTTCTCGGTTTGTCGCAGAAAAAGCGCAGACTGTTCTTTATGGCAAAAATTGAACTTTTTAAAAATAAATTCTTCGGTGCGTTAATCCGTGCGCTCGGTGCATTCCCCGTTGAAAGGGGTGCAGGTGACGGCAAGGCTATCAAGACAGGCGAAGACCTTATCCGTGACGGCGAGATTATGACAATCTTTATTGAGGCGGTCGTTCCAAAACAGGCGAACTTATGCGTCCCCGTAGCGGATGCGCTCTTGTTGCACAGCAGATGCAGGTGCCTGTTGTGCCTGCCTGCATCACAATTGTAGGCAACAAAAAGCATATATTTGCAAAGAGAGTTATCCACTTCGGCAAACCTCTCACACCCGAAAAGCTCGGACTTACTCCGGACAGCGGAAGACGGGAACTTAAAGGTGCAACAACCATGATTATGGATGAAATCAAAAAAATGAGGGAGCAGGATTTAATTGAGTATAAAAAAGGCTGATTCGGCAGGATTCTGCTTTGGCGTCAACCGTGCAATCAATATCGTAAATGGACTGCTTGAAAAAGGAATAAAGGTTGCAACCCTCGGACCTATTATCCACAATATGGAAATGGTTCACGAGCTTGAAGAAAGAGGATGCACTCCCGTTAAAGCAGTTGACGAGCTTACTGACGATACAACGCTTGTAATCCGTTCACACGGAGTTGAAAAAAGCGTTATTGATTCTCTTGTAAAAAGAGGAATTAACTTTGAGGACGCAACGTGTCCTTTTGTTAAAAAAATTCACAAGATTGTATCAAACACAAACCCTGAAAATGATGTTGTTTTGATTGCAGGAAATAAAAATCATCCCGAGGTTTGCGGTATAATAGGTCATTGTGCAAGTGATTGTTACACATTTAATAACGAGGCAGAGCTTGATGATTTATTGCCGAATATTCTAAAAGAGAATAATAAACAGGTGCAAATTGTCGCACAGACAACATTTGACACACAAGAATGGAAAAAATGTGTAAAAAAGATAAAAAAGCTATGTACAAATGCAAAAATATTTGATACAATATGTAATGCTACGCAAGTTAGGCAAACCGAAGCTTCTCAGATTGCCGCCGAATCCGACTTTATGGTTGTAATCGGCGACAGGCACAGCTCCAATACGGGAAAGCTTTTTGATATATGCAAAAGACAGTGTGAGAACACGGTTCTCATTGAAACCGCTGCCGAGCTTGATTTAAACAAGGTTTCGGTTGCCGAATCAATCGGCGTAACTGCGGGTGCTTCAACGCCTGCAAGGATAATAAAGGAGGTACTGGATACAATGAGTGAAGTAAAATCCGGTGAAACAAATTTGGAACCATCTTTTGAGGAGATGCTTGAGGAGTCCCTCAAAAACTTTAATACAAACGAGAGGGTAATGGGCACAGTTCTGAGCATAGCTCCCAACGAAGTTCAGGTAGATGTCGGCAGAAAGCAGACAGGCTTTATTCCTGCTTCAGAGCTTTCAAACGATCCTAACGCAAGACCCGAAGATGTAGTTAAAGTAGGCGATGTTATTGAGCTTCTTATTATGAAGACCAATGATCAGGAAGGCACTATCATGCTTTCAAAGCGCAGAGTAGATGCACAGAAGGGTTGGGAAGAGCTCAAAGAAAAGGCAGAGTCACAGGAGGTTCTCTCCGGCAAGGTTACTGAGGCAGTTAAGGGCGGCGTAATCGTTCTTTACAACGGCTCAAGAATCTTTATCCCTGCATCACAGGCAACAGCAACTCGTGAAGAGAGCCTTGAAGACCTCGTAGGTCAGGATGTTGATTTCAGACTTATCGAAGTTTCACAGAACGGCAGACGCAGAAGAGCTATCGGTTCAATCCGCAGCGTACTCAAGGAGCAGAGAGCTGCTCAGCGTGAAGAATTCTGGAAAACCTGCGAAGTTGGCAAGCGTTACAAGGGCGTTGTTAAGTCACTTACAAGCTACGGCGCATTTGTTGACCTCGGTGGCGTGTTCGGCATGATTCACATTTCAGAGCTTTCATGGACACACATTAAGCATCCGAGCGAGGTTGTTAATGTAGGCGATACAGTTGATGTTTACATAAAGGATATCAATGAGGAAACAAAGAAGATTTCTCTCGGCTTCAAGAATGCTGAAGACAATCCGTGGGAAATCCTCAAGAACAACTATCCCGAGGGAACAGTTGTTAAGGCTACAATCGTTGGTCTTACAACATTCGGTGCATTCGCAAACATCATCCCCGGCATTGACGGTCTTATCCATATTTCTCAGATTGCAAACAAGAGAATTGAAAAGCCCGCTGATGTACTCAAGGTTGGCGATGTTGTTGAAGCTAAGATTACTGCAATCGACTTCGACAAGAAGCGTGTAAGCCTTTCAATGCGTGCACTTCTTCCTGAAGACGAGCAGGCACCTGCTAAGTCTGAAGAAGCTGCTGAATAATCAGAACTTTTGTGGGCATCCGAAAGGATGCCCTTTTGTTTTAAATTAATTTAATCGGGTACAGGCTATGAAACGACTGATTTCCCTTACTGTGGCTGTTATGCTTATTACACTTCTCGGTGTGTGCAGAAGCCGTGCGTATGATGAATACAATCTGACTGACCTTGCCGCTTGTTCGTCTGTAAAAAGTGACAGCAACGGCAAGGGCGGATTTGTGTGCGCATTTTTGGGAAATACAGTGTTTTCAGCAAGGCTTGTGCCCGATTTTTCTGCATACAATTTTTCTGTCGGCGGTCGGATAAGAAGTGTGTCACAGAGCGGAAACTACACTAATGCACTTGTTTTTGACGATGCTTTCACTAACAAATATTCAGTGTATTCTCTTAATCTTGATAACGGAAATGTTTCACAGAACACTTTTGTTGACGAAAATTTTATGACAAATTCCTTTTCGGTAACCGATAATCGTATTTACTATATCAAGACCGACAGCTGAAATCTTATGTTGCGTGTAGGGATTTTCATCTGATAAAAAATCGAAAATAACTTTTTCAGACAATGTAAACGAGGTTTTTAATAATAACGGAAAGTCATACGCAAGACTTTGTGACGGTTCAATTTACAAGCTCTCGCAATCGTCATCAACCTATGTTGCCGATACAGGTGAACTTAAAAATATTTATAACGCAGGAATAAACAGAGTTATAAACGAAGACGGGTTTATTGTTTCGCTGCCAGATAATTCAAGGGATTATGTTTCAAATGCCACAGCCGAGAATGTTTCGGTATCTGACGGAAAAATATATTCTGCCGTGAATTATCGACTTAATCTGAAAACATCCGAAAAAACAAAAAGCGTGTCAATTCCCGACAGAGCAACTGCTGTTGTATCTTACAAAAATCAATGTGCTGTTTTGCTTGATAACGGAACGGTTCAGGTATTTGGCTCGGGTGATTTTGAAGAAAAGAAAACAAGTGGCAATGACGGCAGTAATGACAATCACAATTCTTCTAAATCAGATATTCAACCGAATAATTCCGAATACCTGTTTTCTGACGGGATAGTTTACGGGATTTACAGCGGAGAAACCGTTGCCGATTTCAAAAACAAAACTTCTGCCGAAAATGTATATAAGGCGATGGTACGATTGCAAAGAGCGGAAAGCTGAAAACAGGCTTTACTGCCGTTATAGATTCAAAGACTTATGTCATTGCAGTTTGCGGAGATGTGACGGGCGAGGGCAATGTAAATTCAAAGGATGTCACGCTTTTGCAAAAATACCTCTGTGATAATGCAGAATTAGACGGTGCATATCTCAAAGCCGCCGATTTTAACCTTGACGGCGAAGCAGATAACCGTGACCTTGTCTTAATTCAAGACAAAAAAATTGACAAAACAAAAACCGCCCCAATCGGAGCGGTTTGATTTTTTTTGTCAGAAATAAACTTTATCAGTCCATTTCCCAGTTGTGCCATACATTCTGGATATCATCGTTATCCTCGAACATATCAAGCATCTTCTGCATCTTTGTTGCAGTTTCTTCGTCCTCAAGCTTTGTATATGTGCTTGGAACCATTTCAATTTCAGCAGAAACGAATGTGTAGCCGAGCTTTTCAAGCTCATCTCTTACAGCGCCGAAATCATCTGTTTCTGTGTAAATTGTAAATACATCATCGTCAGCCTCAAAGTCTGATGCACCGCACTCAAGAGCATCGCTCATTACGGTATCCTCATCCTTTTCAAGATCCTCACGCTCAATAACGAGAACGCCCTTCTTTGAGAACATAAAGCTTACACAGCCCTGTGTACCCATATTGCCGCCGAATTTATCAAAGTAATGTCTTACTTCGCCTGCTGTTCTGTTTCTGTTGTCTGTAAGTGCCTCAACAATTACGGCAACGCCGTTTGGACCGTAGCCCTCATATGTAACAGCCTCGTAGTTTGTTGAATCTGCATCGCTTGACGCTTTCTTGATGATTCTTTCAATGTTGTCGTTAGGTACATTTGCAGCCTTTGCTTTTGCAATACAATCCTTGAGTTTTGAGTTAACGGAAGGATCGGCACTTCCGCCTTCCTTGATTGCAACAATAAGTTCTCTGCCGATTTTTGTAAATACTTTAGCTCTTGCGGCATCGTTCTTACCTTTTTTCTGCTTGATTGTACTCCATTTGTTATGTCCTGACATTAATATCATTCCTTTGTCAATAAAGTATAATTATCTTATTAAGTATATCACACACACCTTTGTGATGTAAATAAAAAAAGTTATTACAGTTTTGTAATAACTCCATTGTCAAATATCGCCTGTGGTGCTATAATCTATGTTGTAGAAAACAAATGCCGATAAATTTGATGTAAATATAAAAAATAAAGCTTAAATGCCGAAAATATAATTTTACGAAGGGAGTTTTTGAAATGATCAGATCTATGACGGGTTTCGGAAGATGTGAAACCGTTATCAACGGTCGGGAGATTACCGTTGAAATCAAAAGCGTGAATCACCGCTATTTTGAATTTTCCTGCAGAACCCCAAGAAGTTACGGATTTCTTGACGACAAACTTAAAAACTATGTAAATTCAAGGGTTTCACGAGGCAAGATTGATATGTTCGTATCAATCGGTGCGTCCGATGAAGAACCCTGTGATGTAACTGTTAATCATCAGCTTGTTTCGGGATATATCAACGCTTTTAAGGAAATCAGCGAAAAGTACGATATCCCGAATGATGTTTCAACAGTTTCACTTTCACGCTTTCCCGATGTTTTCACGGTTCACAAAGCGCCTGAGGACGAGGATCAAATTACTGCCGATGTTCTTTCAGCCGCAAAGATTGCTGTTGACGCTTTTGTTGCAATGCGTGAAACTGAGGGTGAGAAGATGAAAGAGGACATTCTTTCAAGAGCCAACACAATTCTTTCTGTTGTAGGTGAAATTGAGGAGCGTTCTCCGCAGACTGTTGCCGAGTATGAACAAAGACTTATGGAACGCATCAAGCAGACTCTTGCTGAAAATGATGTCAAGGTTGACGAGCAGAGGGTTCTCACAGAGGTTGCCGTGTTTGCGGATAAGGTAGCCGTTGCGGAGGAAACCGTAAGACTTCGCAGTCACTTTGATCAGCTTTCAAAGTTCCTTGAATATGACGAGCCTGTCGGCAGAAAAATTGACTTTATCATTCAGGAAATGAACCGTGAGTCAAATACAATCGGTTCAAAGGTTCAGGATGCAATTCTTGCACATAAGGTTGTTGACATCAAGAGTGAGATTGAAAAAATCCGTGAACAGGTTCAGAATATCGAATAAGGTGAACAGATGAAGCTTATTAATATCGGTTTTGGTAATCTTGTCAGCTCCGACAAGATTGTTGCAGTAGTTGCTCCGGACTCTGCTCCCGTAAAGCGAATTGTTCAGGATGCAAAACAGAACAATCTGCTTATTGATGCAACCTGCGGACGAAAATGCAAATCGGTGATTGTTGCCGAGAATAATCATGTTATTCTCTCGGCAATTTCATGTGAGGCAATTCAGAACAGAACGGACGAAAGTGAGGAAAACAAGGATGAGCATTAACAGAAAAGGAAATCTTATTTTGTTTACCGGTTCATCGGGTGTAGGCAAGGGTACAATAATCAAGGAACTTCTTGACCGTGACAAAAATATCCGTCTTTCGGTTTCAAACACAACAAGAGAACCGAGAGAGGGAGAGATTGACGGGGTTCATTATAACTTTTTGACAAGAGAACAGTTCAACGATGTTCTGAAAAAAGACGGCTATCTTGAACACGCAGAGTTTTGCGGTAATCTCTACGGCACACCTAAAAAGCAGGTTGAAGATATGCTCAATCAGGGTTATGATGTTCTGCTTGAGATTGAGGTCAAGGGCGGGCTTCAGATTCTTGACAAATATCCCGACATTCTCAGTATCTTCATTCTTCCGCCTTCAATGGAATCTCTTGAAAGACGGCTTCGCAGAAGAGGCACAGAGGATGAAGAAACTATTCGGAAAAGGCTTGCACAGGCTGCCGAGGAAATCAGCTACAAGGACAGATATAAGTACAATGTGGTAAACGGCGACCTTGAAACAGCAATAAATGAGGTTCTCGATATTCTTCATAAAGAGGATGAAAACCTCATTAAATAATATAAAAAGAAAATTAACATAAAATATTTTAAGAGGAGAATTATTATGCATAAAGTTGATGTGGATTCATTATTACAGGGTAAGCAGAGTAAGTACGCACTTGTTGTAGGCGTTGCAAAAAGAGCAAGAGAAATTACTCAGACTTTTGAAGAGGAACAGATTGTAACAGAGGATAAGCCTGTTCTTATCGCAATCAAGGAAATCGAAGGTCATGAAATCAACATTCTTGAGCCTGACGAAGATGAACTCTGATTTAACAGTCAAAGTTGCCGTTGAAAACACAACATATGTTTTTGACAAATTATTTGACTACCTTGTACCGTCTGCCTTTACCGATTTGGTTCAGGTCGGCAAAAGGGTTCTCATTCCGTTCGGCAGAGGGAACAAAAAGAAACAGGGAATAATTTTTGAGCTTTCTCCCGTGAGTGATGACATTCCGGTTGAAAAGCTCAAAAGCATTTGTTCCGTTCTTGATGACGAACCTGTCCTGTCAAAAGAACTTTTGAAACTTGCCGAGTTTATGAAAGAGCATTATTTCTGCACCTATTATGATGCGGTAAAAACAATGCTCCCAGCGGGTATAAATTACAAAGTCACAACGCTTTACGGTGTTCGTGAGGGTGTAGATGAAGAAGAGCTTTCCGAGGAACAGCAAAGAATTTTTGCTTACCTTCATTCAAAAAGAAAAGCCGTAAAGTCCGATAAAATTCTTGACGATTTCGGATTAGATAACACGGTTATTCTTGAAGATATGGTAAAGTCGGGCTATCTTTACAAATCAGATGAGGCTTTCAGAAAGGTTTCGGATGCGGTTATGAAAATGGCTGCTCCGACCGAACTTGCCGACAGCGACAATATCAAGCTTACCGAAAAGCAGAAAGCCGTTCTCGACCTTATCAAAATGACAGGTGGAACTTCCATTAAAGAGGTTTGTTACTTCACGGGTGTCACAACAGGTGTTACGGATGCACTTTATAAAAAAGGTCTTATCTACTACTATGACGAAGAAGTGTTCCGTATTGAGGACAGAACAAAGGACGAAAGTCTTGCCCCTGTTGCGTTGTCAAAACAACAGCAGACAGCCTGCGATAACCTCTATGCCGAATATGCCGATTCAAAACCGCATACAAGCCTTTTGTTCGGTGTTACAGGTTCGGGAAAAACAAGCGTTTTTATGAAACTGATTGAGCGTGTAATAAATGATAACAAGGGAATCATCGTTATGGTGCCTGAAATTTCGCTTACACCGCAGTTTGTTTCAACCTTTTCAAAGCATTTCGGCGAGCAGATTGCCGTATTTCACAGCGCACTTTCACTCGGTGAAAGGCTTGATGAATACAAGCGTGTAAAAAAAAGGTCTTGCAAAAATCGTTATAGGAACACGAAGTGCCGTGTTTGCTCCGTTTGAAAAAGTCGGTCTTATCATAATGGACGAGGAACAGGAGTACAGCTATAAGTCTGAAAGCTCCCCCAGATATCATGCAAGAGAAATCGCAAAATTCAGATGCAGCTACGATAATGCCTTGCTTGTTTTAAGTTCGGCAACTCCGTCGGTTGAATCCTACTACTACGCAAAAACGGAAGAATATTCGCTTTAACACGCTCACTGAGAGATACGGCGATGCGGTTTTGCCGAAGGTTGTTGTCGCAGACATGAATGTTGAACAGCAAAACGGCAATGTAACGGGATTTTCCGAAACCTTGCTTGAAAATCTGCGCTATAATCTTGAAAATAACAAGCAGTCAATTCTGCTTTTAAACAGACGGGGATATAACACCTTTGTAACCTGCCGAATGTGCGGTGAACCTGTTGTGTGTCCCAACTGTTCAATATCGCTCACATATCACAGCGCCAACCGCAGAATGATGTGTCACTACTGCGGATATTCCGTGCCTTATACGGAAGAATGTCCGTCCTGCCACAGCAAATCTTTAAGATTTGGCGGAACCGGCACTCAAAAGGCTGAAAGTGAAATTTCAGAGCTTTTTCCCGATGCAAGAATATTGCGTATGGATACCGACGCAACATCTTCAAAATCATCCTATGAAAAGATGATAACGGCATTTGCAGACGGTAAGTACGATATTCTTGTGGGAACACAAATGGTTGCAAAGGGACTCAATTTTCCCAATGTGACGCTTGTGGGAGTTCTCAACACTGACTATATGCTGTATGCCGATGATTACAGAAGTTACGAAAGAACATTTTCCCTTTTAACTCAGGTAGTCGGCAGAAGCGGCAGAGGTGCGTCAAAGGGTATGGCTGTTATTCAGTCCTACACTCCCGACAACCTCATAATCTCTATGGCGGCAAGGCAGGATTATCTTGCCTTTTACAGCACCGAAATTCAGGTCAGAAAAGCAATGCTTTATCCGCCTTTTGCGGATATCTGTCTTATCGGCTTTTCGGGTGAAAAACAGCAGCTTACAATGAAAGCGGCTAACAGCTTTTTGCAGTGCTTTGTCAGTCACGCAAGAAGCGAATACCCTGCCATGCCTTTGAGAATACTCGGTCCGTCACCTGCAAATGTTGTGAAAGTGAGCAACAAATTCAGATATAAACTTATAATAAAATGTAAAAATAACCGTGATTTCAGAGGACTGCTATCAGCGGTTATGATAGAATTCGGAAAGAATAAGGAATTTGGAAAGGTCAGTATATATGCGGATATGAACGCTCTGACCTGTTAGTGAAAGGATATATTTATGGCTTTAAGACAAATTGTAAAAGAGGGCGACAGCGTTCTCACAAAAAAATGCAGACCTGTCGTAAAGTTTGATGACCGCCTTGCAGATCTTATTGACGATATGATTGAAACTTTGCACAAGGCTGAGGGAGTGGGACTTGCCGCTCCTCAGGTCGGAATTTTAAGAAGAGTTGTGGTTATTGATGTCGGCGAAGGTCCGATTGAGCTTGTAAACCCGAAAATCATCGCTTACAGCGGCAAGCAGGAAACTCTTGAGGGTTGTCTTTCAATCCCCGGCAAGTGGGGTTACACAGTAAGACCTGATTATGTAAAGGTTAAGGCTCAGGACAGACACGGTGACGAATTTGTTATTGACGGCAAGGATTTGCTTGCAAAGGCTTTTTGTCACGAACTCGACCATCTTGAGGGAATTCTCTTTACTCAGGTTGCAACAAGAATGTTGACTCCTGCCGAAATTGAAGAAATGAATAGCTGATAAACAGGTGAAGATATGAAAATAATTTATATGGGTACTCCGGATTTTGCCGTACCTGCACTCAAGGCTCTTGCGAATTCGGAACATGAGGTTTGTGCCGTGTTTACACAACCCGACAAGCCGAGGGGAAGAAAGATGATAATGACTCCTCCCGATGTCAAGGTGTGCGCAGAAAAGCTGAACATTCCCGTGTATCAGCCCGAAACCTTTAAGGACGGCAAACCTCTTGAAATTATCAATAAATATAATCCCGATGTCATTGTTGTTGCGGCTTACGGAAAAATTCTTCCCAAGTCGGTTCTTGACTCTGCAAAGTACGGCTGCATCAATCTTCACGGCTCGCTTTTGCCTAAATACAGAGGTGCATCTCCTATTCAGCAGAGCGTATTAAACGGTGACAGGGAAACCGGTGTAACGGCTATGCAAATGGATGTCGGACTTGACACAGGTGACATTCTGAAAGTTGTCAAAACGGAAATCGGTGTAAACGAAACCTCGGGAGAGCTTTTTGACCGTCTTTCTCTTATGGGCGGAGAGCTTATTCTTGACACACTTTCTGCTCTTGAAAAGGGCGAAATCACTCCGATTAAGCAGGACGAAAGCCTTGCAACTCACACTTCAAAAATTGACAAATCACTTTGTCCGATTGATTTTACAAAACCGGCCTTTGAGGTGCATAATAAAATCAGAGGACTTAATCCGTGGCCGATTGCCACAACCGAAATTAACGGTAAAAAGATAAAGGTTCATTCTTCTTTGCTCTGTGAAAAGAGCGGAAAAGCGGGAACTGTAATCAGCACAAAACCGCTGATTGTTGCCTGCGGTGAAAAGTCGGTTGAGCTTTGTGAAATTCAGCCTGAGGGCAAAAAGAAAATGACCGCCGAGGCATTCCTTGCCGGCCACAGGCTTTCTGTCGGCGATGTAATCGGTTAAAAATTCCCGTCTGCAATATGCAGACAGAAAGGTGTTTGATTTATGGGCTTCTTTTACGGATTTGATATGACCTATCTTGTGTTTATTGTTCCTTGTATCATAATAACATTGATTTGTCAGGTCAAAAGTTAAAACAACTTTTTCAAAATATTCACAGATAAGAAATTCAAGAAATATGACAGGCGCTCAGGCGGCTGAATATGTTCTTCGTCAGCACGGTGTAACAGGCGTCAGAATTGAACATGTTGCAGGCAGTATGACAGACCATTTTGACCCGAGAACAAATGTAATCAGACTTTCCGACACGGTTTTTAACAGCACCTCCGTTGCGGCTGTAGGCGTTGCCTGTCATGAGGCAGGTCATGCAGTTCAGCACGCAGAAAATTATCTGCCTAACAGAATCCGTTCGTTTATTCTTCCTGTTGCAAGACTTGGTTCAAGCCTCAGTTGGATTTTTATTATAGTCGGTTTTTGTTTTACACAGAGAGTAGGTTTTGTATTTCTTTATATAGGTATAATCCTGTTTGCGCTTTCCGTACTCTTTACAATCGCAACACTTCCCGTAGAGTTTAATGCATCAAAAAGAGCGCTTGAAACAATCAGAAACGGCGATCTTCTTTACGGTGAAGAATACACAGGCGCAAAGAGAGTGCTTCAGGCAGCCGCAATGACATATGTTGCAGCGGCTCTTACTGCAATTATGCAGCTTTTAAGATTAATTATAATTGCGAACAATCGCAGAAGATAATTTATTTTGGAGATTAAAATGGCAAACACACGCAATATTGCACTGAATGTGCTGCTTAAAATTGAAAATGAGGGAGCATATTCAAATATTGCTTTGAATAATGCCATAAAGGAAAACCGTCTTTCGGGTGTTGACAGCTCTTTTGTGTCAGCACTCGTTTACGGCGTTCTGGAAAGAAGAATCACGCTTGATTATATTATCAGGTCTTATTCTAAAATTCCGTTAAGAAAAATTGAAATAAAAACAAAAAATATTCTGCGCCTTGGAATACTCCAGCTTTTGTTTATGGACAAAGTTCCCGACAGTGCGGCAGTCAACGAAAGCGTTAATCTTGCCAAAAAGCACAAACTTCAGAAATCATCGGGTTTCATAAACGGAATTCTTCGTAATATCACAAGGGCAGAGGTTAAATATACATTACCCGATGAAAAGGACAGGGCTCGATATCTTTCGGTAAAATATTCTGTTCCTGAAAATATTGTGAAATTGTGGGTTAATTCTTACGGAGAAAATAATGCCGAACAGCTTTTGGCATCTCTTAACGGCAGAGCAAAATCTGTTGTCGTGTTAATACCCTCAGAACAGATGCAGACACATTAATTAAGAAATTATCCGATGAGGGCGTTGTTGCGGAAAAAATACCCTTTATTGACAACGCACTCTATCTTGAAAATACAGGCTCGGTTGAAAGACTCAGAGCGTACAAGTCCGGACTTTTTCATATTCAGGACGCGTCAAGCCAGCTTTGTGTGAATTTTCTTGACGCAAAGCCTCGCAATATTATGCTTGATGTATGTTCCGCACCGGGCGGAAAGTCGTTTTCGGCAGCTCAGTATATGAACAACCGTGGCAGAATTTTTTCCTGCGATATGTTCGACCATAAGCTGAAACTGATTTCGGCAGGTGCTAAAAGGCTTGGCATCACTTGTATTTCAACGCTTCTGCGTGATGCGTCAACCAATGACACGGCACTTCCTGTGGCGGACAGAATCCTCTGCGATGTTCCGTGCAGCGGTCTTGGAATCATGTCAAGAAAACCCGAAATCAGATACAAGGACGACCTTATTTCCAACGATTTGCCGGATTTGCAGTACAGGATTCTCTGTGCAAGTGCGGATAATCTGGCAGTAGGCGGTAAGCTTGTCTATTCTACCTGTACATTGAATCCTGATGAAAACAATAAAAACACAAAGCGTTTTCTTAAGGAACATCCCGATTTTTACGGAATACCGTTAAAACTTCCAAACGGAATTACCCGTGCATTTGATGAAGAACCATACGAAATAACACTTATGCCGCACACCTGCGGAACAGACGGATTTTACATCAGCTTATTCGGAAAGAAGGCGTCAAATTGAATAATTTAACGGATATCAAGTCAATGACGCTTGATGAGCTGACTGAATTTGTCACAGAAAACGGTTTTCCAAAATTCAGAGCAAAGCAGATTTATGATTGGTTGTACAAAAATGTGACCGATTTTGACAATATGCGTAACATTCCTACTGATTTAAAGGCTTTTTTGAAATCAAGTAGTTACATTTCTGTTGCAAATATTGAAAAAAAAAAACTTGTTTCAAGGTATGATAAAACAGTCAAGTACCTTTTTTCGTTTAATGACGGCGAATGTGTAGAGTCTGTTGTAATGAGTTACAAGCACGGATATTCAATCTGTATCTCAACACAGGTTGGCTGTAAAATGGGTTGTACATTTTGTGCAACAGGCAAAAGCGGTTTTTCACGGAGTCTTGTACCGTCGGAAATGCTTGGACAGATTGAGGCCGCACAGCGTGACTTAACATAAGAATTTCTAACATTGTCTTATGGGAATGGTGAACCGCTTGATAATTTTGATAATGTTGTAAAATTTCTCCGACTTGTTTCGTCCGACAACGGTCTTAACATTGGAATGCGACATATTACCCTCTCAACCTGTGGTATAGTTCCGAAAATTTATGAGCTTGCAAAACTTCATCTCGGAATAACGCTTTCCGTTTCATTACACGCACCGAACGATGAGATAAGACAGCGAACAATGCCCATTGCAAGAAAATATTCTATTGAAGAATTATTAAAGGCTTGCTCAGATTATTTCAAAACAACAGGTCGCAGAGTTACATTTGAATACTCTATGATAAGCGGAGTTAATGATAGCGATGAAAACGCAAGAGAGCTTGCAAAACGACTTGAGGGTACACATAGCCATGTTAATCTGATCCCCGTCAATACTGTTGAGGGAACAGGCTACTTAAAAAGCAATATTAAAAGACAGCAGGCATTCATAAATATTCTTGCTGCTAAAAATATCGGAGCAACCGTGCGAAGAACACTCGGAAGTGACATAAACGCATCGTGCGGTCAGCTCAAAAGAAAGCATATTGAAGAAGGAGGTAAATAACTTGGAAGTATTCAGCAAAAGTGATATCGGACTTGTTCGTAATCAGAATCAGGATGACTGTCGCTTCGGAGTTATTTCTCCCAGCTGTGTCTGGCAGTTGTGTGTGACGGAATGGGCGGTGCAAACGGCGGTAATATTGCCAGCGCAACGGCCGTTGATTATATCAGCACCAAAATTACCGATTTGTACAAAGATGATATGACCAAGGAGCAGATTGGCGAGCTTATGGCAGAAATTGTTGTCAATGCCAATATGAAAGTCTTTGAAATGTCCATGAAAGATCCCGAGCTCACGGGTATGGGAACTACATGTGAATTTGTCTTTGTAAAAGATACAACCGTTCATGTTGTTCATGTCGGTGACAGTCGCACATACGCTATCAGAGGCGGTAAAATCAAGCAGCTTACAGAGGATCATTCCGTTGTTCAGGAAATGGTTCGAAGAGGCGAGCTTACATATGAGCAGGCGCAAAATCATCCGAACAAGAACTTTATAACAAGGGCGCTCGGCATAAAACCGTCCGTTCGCCTTGACTATATTGAAGCCAACTTTATTTACGGTGATGTTCTTCTCATCTGTACCGACGGACTTTCAAATTGCGTCACAACAGGAGATATGTCAAAATCTGCCATGAAAACCGTGGCGAAGGTCTTATCACAAAGCTTGTTGACAAGGCGAAAGACGGCGGAGGTTCTGATAATATCACAGCTACCGTAATTTACTAAGGATAGGAGTTGACCGTTTTGGATAAATATTTGGGCAAAAGACTTGACGGAAGATATGAAATCCACGAGCTTATCGGTGTCGGCGGTATGGCAAATGTTTACCGTTGTACCGACACAGTCGATGACCGTGAAGTTGCCGTAAAAATTCTTAAAGACGAGTATCTCAACAATGAGGAGTTTATCCGCCGTTTCAAAAATGAATCAAAAGCCATCGCAATGCTTTCACATCCGAATATCGTAAAGGTGTATGATGTAAGCTTTGGCGATATGATTCAGTATATCGTAATGGAATATATTGACGGCATTACCCTCAAAGAATATATTGATCAGCAGGGCATTATTGAGTGGAAAGACGCAATCCACCTGACCGCACAGATTCTAAAGGCTTTACAGCACGCTCACGAGTGCGGAATTGTACACCGTGATATAAAGCCGCAAAATATTATGCTGTTGCAGGACGGTACAATCAAAGTTACCGATTTCGGTATTGCAAGATTTTCCGATAAATCAACACGCACAATGACGGAACAGGCGATCGGCTCTGTTCACTACATTGCCCCTGAACAGGCAAGAGGTGACGCAACTGACGGAAAAACGGACATTTATTCTGTCGGTGTAATGCTCTATGAAATGCTTACGGGAAAGCTTCCGTTTGACGGTGACAGTGCCGTTACGATTGCGCTTATGCAGTTGCAGTCAACACCGAAGCATCCTCGTGAAATCAATCCGGGAATCCCGATAGGTCTTGAGCAGATTACTATGAAGGCAATGGAAAAGCTTCCGTCCGACAGATACACTTCTGCCGCAGAAATGCTTTCTGATATCGAAAGATTCAGACTTAATCCGTCAATCGTTTTTGATTACGGCAACAAGTCTTTTGTTGATGATCAGCCACAAAGTTTGTTCACTCTCTGCGTGACAGCAGAGTAAGAAATAAAATTGACAACGAGGCAACTAAAGTAGTTGATATGCCGCAGGACGATGTTGTTGTTAAAGAAGAACAGTTTGCCGATGAGGATTTTGTAAAGGAACATAAGCCGTCATACTATGCAGTCAAGGGTATTGTAATTGCGGCTGTTGCAGTGTGTGCAATTTTCTTTGCACTTGCAATGTTCAGAGGCTGCTCAACCTCACAGGCTAAGGATGTTGAAGTTCCCGATTATGTCGGCAAATCCTTTGTTTCAATAAAAGAAAATAACCCGAATGATTTCAAGTTTGAGGTTAAGAGTGAATATGATGAGTCAAAGGAAATGGGCGTAATTCTTGATCAAGAGCCTAAGGGCGGTTCGATGAAGGTTAAGTCAGGCTCAACAATCACGGTAACCGTAAACGGAACGGACACAGAGGTTTCTGTTCCTTATGTAACCAATTACAGCGAAAAAGAGGCTTCTCAGGCTCTCAAGGAAAAGAATCTTATTCCTGAAATTGTCTATGTAGAAAACACTAAAACACCAAAGGGCTACACAATTGAGTGCTTCCCAAAAGCAGGTGTAAAAACTACAATCGGTTCAACGGTATATGTATATATTGCAAGCGGTGAGAGAACCAAACAGGTTACACTCCCGTCGGTTGACGGACTTATGCTTTCCGAAGCAAAGCAGACTCTTGTTGATCTCGGACTTACCGTTGAAACAGTACAGGATGATGAAAGCAAAGAACCAAAGGATACAGTCCTCGGTATGTCGCCTCTCCAGTACGGCAAGGTTGACGCAGGCTCTGTTGTAACCCTGACTGTAAGCTCGGGACTCGGTGACGAAAACACGGTTAATATCTTCGTTGACCTTCCGTCGGATGTTGAAGATTCAGTCGATATGACTGTAATTGTTGACGGTGCGGTTGATTCCCGTAATTCAAAGACGCTTGTTCCGAAATATAACAAGACCTATACTCTTGAGCTCAAGGGTTCAGGCACTTCAACTGTAGTAATTCAGCTTGATGGTCAGGCTTACAGAGAGTATTCGGTTGACTTTGCATCGGCAGCGGTAACCACTACGGCGTCACATGATTATGTCCGTGCGACAACCGCTCCTCCCGCAACCGAACCGCCGACGCAGTATTACACAGATCCGTATGTAGCGCCTGACACGACCGTTCAGCCGGTTACGGATGATCCTGAACTTTAATCGGTGAAGTATGGATACTAAAAGCGGAATTTTAATGAAATCAATCGGCGGATTTTACTATGTCCGTGCCGATGGCGAGGATTACGAATGTAAGGCAAGGGGGAGCTTTCGCAAAAGCGGAAACTCTCCCGTAGCGGGGGACAGGGTAAATATATCTGTTCCGAATGACGGTTTTTGTGCGATAGAAGAAATTCTTCCACGCAAAAACAAGCTCCGCAGACCTGCTCTTGCAAATCTTGATATTCTTCTTCTCGTGTGTTCAACTGTTGAACCGTTGCCGAATTTTACGATTATTGACAAAATGACTGCGGCGGCGGTAAACAATAATATGGAACCCGTAATTGTCGTTACAAAAAATGATTTGGAAAACGGGGATAAGATTGCCGATATCTACAGACACGCAGGTTTTGAGGTTTTTCTCTGTTCGGAAGATGATTCTTCACAAACCGAAGAACTCAAAAGCTATCTGTCCGGCAAGGTTTCAGCCTTTATCGGTAACAGCGGTGTCGGCAAGTCCACATTGCTCAATAAGCTTTTTCCATCGCTTTCTCTTGAAACTGGGCAGACAAGTAAAAAACTCGGCAGAGGAAGACATACAACAAGAGTTGTTGAATTGTTTGAACTTGACGGTTGTTTTGTTGCAGACACACCCGGATTTTCAACCGTTGATCTTCAGCGTTACGAAATGATTGACAAAAGCCGGTTGCAATATTGCTTTCCTGAATTTGAAAAATATTTAGGGGACTGTATGTTTACTTCATGTTCGCATACCTGTGAAAAAGGCTGCAGGATTCTTGAGGCGCTCTCTGACGGTGAAATTGAAGAAACCCGTCACCGCAGTTATGTTCAGATGTATAACGAGGTCAAGGACATTAAATCATGGCAGATAAAGGAGTAATTATGCGTTGTGTGATTATTGCAGGCTCGCCTGACACAAATTCGGATTTTTTGTCCGAGGTTATAAAACCTGATGACTATGTGATATGTGCCGACAGAGGCTGCAAATTTGCAAAACAGGCAGGCATTACTCCGAACCTTGTTGTAGGAGATTTTGATTCCGAGCCTGATGTACTGTTTCCAAACTGCGAAACGGTCCGACTTATTCCCGAAAAGGATGATACCGACACAATGCACTCTGTTGACCTTGCACTTGAAAAAAGGTTTGACGAAATAGCAATTCTTGGTGCATTGGGCGGTCGCTTTGACCACAGCTTTGCAAATGTGGCAGTTCTCTCTTATATTCACGAACACGGAAGTAAGGGCGTTCTCCTTTCTGAAAAAGAGAAAATAGAATTTCTCCCCGTAGGTCATTATGAATATAAAAACTTTAAAGGCAAAACATTTTCGCTTTTCCCTTTCGGATGTCCGAGTGTCTGCGTAAGCTATTCGGGAACAAAGTATCCTCTTGAAAAATACTGTGTTTCGAGTAGCGTTACTCTGGGTGTTTCAAATGTATTCACTTCCGATATGACAACAATTGACATATATGACGGAAATGCAATACTTATAATTAATTTGATAGACTGTTAAAATTACAGCTTGACATTGTTTGCAAATGTATCTTGTATATGTCAAAAGCAATGTCAACATTATATGGGGGTATAGCTCAGCTGGGAGAGTGTCTGACTGGCAGTCAGAAGGTCACGGGTTCGAGCCCCGTTATCTCCACCACATTTTTTATACAACAATATTTGCAAAGAATTTGCTTTATAAGGCTTTGCAATAACAAAATTGTAACTATATTAACACCTTTAAGTCTTGAAAAGAAATATGTTTTTATGGTATAATTCTTTTCAGACAAAATTTGAAATTGATACTTATTTGGAGTTGAGTAATAATATGTCATTGTGTATGGGATGCATGCAGGAAATAGGTGACAACAAGATTTGTCCGTCCTGCGGATTTGATACAACTGAAAAACAGCAAGCTCCTTTTTTACCGTACGGAACAATTCTTCAGAACCGCTATATCGTAGGTGCGGGAATTGATACCAACGGCGAAAGCACACGCTATATAAGCCACGACAAGCAGACAGGTGACATTGTAATCATCTGCGAATTTCTTCCTATCGGACTTTTTTCTCGTGAAGAAGGAACTACCGAGGTCAGAATAAATTATGAAAACCGCCTTGTATATAATAAACTCAAGGACGATTTTCTTAACTATTACAGGATTCTTTCAGAACTCCGTGAGCTTTCCGCTCTTATGAATGTTCACAATATTTTTGAAGAAAATAACACAGTTTATGTTGTTGAGGAAAACGAGGATCTTATTCCTTTTGAGGAGTATGTTGAACGCAGTAACGGTCATCTTGAATGGGATATTGCCCGTCCGCTTTTTATGCCTGTAATTTCTGCGCTTGAGGCTCTTCACAAGAGAGGTGTCGGTCACTATGCTATCGCACCTAAGAATATGTATATCACAGCATCGGGTAAAATTAAGATTTCAGGCTTTGCATCGGAAAATGAGCGTAAAAGAGGCACGCCTCTCAAATCTCAGCTTTTTTCAGGCGCTGCGGCTCCCGAACAGTATGACGACAATTTTCCTCTTGACGATATTACGGATATCTACGGATTTTGTGCAACCCTTTTCTATGCCCTCACGGGTCATATGCCAAAGAGTGCGGTAGAACGCCGTAAGGACAGCCGACTTCTTATGAGTACAACAACTGTAAAGAGACTTCCTCCGCATGTTGTTTCGGCTCTTGCTAACGGTTTGCAGGTTGAGCGTGAAAACCGTATTACGGATTTTGACGAGCTTCGTTCACAGCTTTCCGTTGCTCATACAGCAAAGGCAATTCAGGACGAAATTTCAAGAACAGCAAGCATGACCTCACAAAGTCAGAGCGTACACGCAAGACTTCAAACGGTATGTCACACGCTTCAATTATTATTATTGCGGCTGCTATCACGGTTCTTGTTCTCGGTATTGCCGGTGTGTTCTGGCTTATGCAGAATCCGCTTGCCGGAATGTTCTCAAATAATACTGATGCGAGTGTAAGCTCAACTCAAAGCACAGAGTGGACAGGTGCTACTGTTCCTAACTATATCGGAATGACATATGAAGAGGCTGTTAAGAGTGTTGACAGCAACAGCAGTATCACAATCTACAGAACCTTTAACGATGAGTACAGCGATGATTATGCAGAAGGTAAGATTATGTCACAGACTCCTGCCGCAGGTTCAAAAATTACTCAGGAAGATTCCGTAGTAGTGAGTGTTTGCGTAAGCAGGGATCACAGATGAGGACTCTGCCGAAGGTTGAGGGTGAAAAACTTGATACCGTTGCATCTGACATTGCCGCTCAGGGACTTCTTGCAACAGCAGAATATGAGTACAGTGACAAGGTTGCTGAGGGAAGGGTAATCCGCTACAAAGAACATGTTGAGGGTGATACTCTCGAATACGGTTCAACGGTAGTTCTTATTGTCAGCAAGGGCAAGAAACAGACAAGTTCTCAATCATCAAACTGATAAAATTAATAACAATGTTTAAGACGGACTTTTTGCAGTCCGTCTTTTTTATTGATATAAAACAGTTATAGTTACTGATTATCTTAAAATACTCGATAAAATTGAGATTGGAAAAAATTTCAGAAAACTGTCACAAAATAAAGGTCAAAAATAGTCAAATTTCTCTTGACTTTTCTTGAAAATGGTATAAAATATAATTAGCACTCAGGGAACAAGAGTGCTAATCAATTAAAAGTAATTTAAAATTTTTACAGGAGGCTGTATTTATGACAATCAAACCATTACTTGACAGAGTCGTTTTAAAAGTTGAAGAGGCTGAAGAGAAAACAAAGAGCGGTATCATTCTTTCATCTGCTGCTCAGGAAAAGCCACAGTTCGCATCAGTTGTTGCTGTTGGCCCCGGCGGTGTTGTTGACGGCAAGGAAGTAAAGATGTATGTCAGCGTAGGCGATAAGGTAATCGCAAGTAAATATGCAGGCACACAGGTAAAGATTGACGGCGAAGAATACACAATTGTAAACCAGTCGGATATACTCGCAACTCTTGAATAATTAACTAAATATACGGAGGTAATTTACAATGGCTAAACAAATCGCATACGGCGAAGAAGCAAGAAAAGCTTTAATGAAAGGTATCGACCAGCTCGCTGATACCGTTAAAATCACACTCGGACCTAAGGGCAGAAATGTTGTTCTTGATAAGAAGTTCGGTGCTCCGCTCATCACAAATGACGGTGTAACAATTGCAAAGGAAATTGAACTTGAAGATCCTTTTGAAAATATGGGCGCTCAGCTTGTAAAGGAAGTTTCTATCAAGACTAACGATATCGCAGGCGATGGTACAACAACTGCCACACTTCTTGCTCAGGCTCTCATCAGAGAGGGTATGAAGAATGTAACTGCAGGCGCTAACCCAATGGTACTTAAAAAGGGTATTGCAGACGCTGTAAATGTTGCAGTTGAGGCTGTAAAGAAGAACAGCAAGCAGGTATCAGGTACAGACGATATCGCAAGAGTTGCAACAGTTTCATCACAGGATGAATTCATCGGCAAGCTTATTGCCGAGGCTATGGAAAAGGTTACAACAGACGGTGTTATCACAGTTGAGGAATCAAAGACAGCCGAAACATACAGCGAGGTTGTTGAAGGTATGATGTTTGACAGAGGTTACATCGCTCCTTATATGGTAACAGATACAGATAAGATGGTTGCAGAGCTTGACAATCCGCTTATCCTTATCACAGATAAGAAGATTTCTACTACACAGGAAATTCTCCCACTTCTTGAGCAGATTGTTCAGATGGGTAAGAAGCTCCTTATCATTGCCGAAGATGTTGAGGGCGAGGCTCTTACAACTCTCGTACTTAACAAACTCAGAGGTACATTCACTTGTGTTGCCGTAAAGGCTCCGGGCTTTGGCGACAGAAGAAAAGAAATGCTTCAGGATATTGCAACACTCACAGGCGGTACGGTTATCACATCTGATCTCGGTCTTGAACTCAAGGATACAACAGTTGATCAGCTCGGTACTGCCCGTCAGGTTAAGATTGAAAAGGAAAACACAATCATCGTTGACGGCTCAGGTGACAAGGAAGCTATCAAGGCAGAGTTGCTCAGATCAGACAGCAGATTGAAACAACAACATCTGACTTTGACCGTGAAAAACTTCAGGAGCGTCTTGCAAAGCTTGCAGGCGGCGTAGCAGTTATCAAGGTTGGTGCCGCAACAGAAGTTGAAATGAAAGAAAAGAAGCTCCGTATTGAGGATGCTCTTGCCGCTACAAAGGCTGCTGTTGAAGAGGGTATCGTAGCAGGCGGCGGTATCGCTTGCATGAACGCTATTCCGGCTGTTGCAGAGTTCGTTGACACTCTCGAGGGTGACGCTAAGACAGGTGCTAAGATTGTTCTTAAAGCACTTGAAGAACCGCTCCGTCAGATTGTTGCTAACGCAGGTCTTGAGGGCAGCGTAATCTGCGATAATGTTAAGAAGGCTAACAAGGTTGGCTATGGCTTCAACGCTCTTACAGAGGAATACACAGATATGGTTTCGGCAGGTATCGTTGACCCAACAAAGGTTACTCGTTCAGCTCTCCAGAACGCAAGCTCTGTTGCAGCAATGGTTCTTACAACAGAATCACTTGTTACAGACATCAAAGAGCCTGCAGCTCCGGCAGCTCCCGCAGCACCTGATATGGGCGGAATGTACTAATCCCGTAAGCTGTAATATTATAGATAAATTTTACCGCAGACTCAAAAGGTCTGCGGTAATTTTATGCTCAAATCCTTTTTCTTGCTTTTTGTCGAAAGGTATATTATAATTTAAATATATATGAAAAATTCACACGGAAAACAGGTGATTTTATGAAGATAAAAGAAGATTTTGTTCTGCGAAAGGTCGCAGATTCGTATGTTGTAGTTCCCGTAAATAAGCTGACGCTTGATTTTAACGGAATTATCAACCTTAATGAAACGGGTGCATTCCTTTTTGAAAAGCTCCAAAACGATTGCGAAAAGGCTGATTTGCTCAAAGCAATGCTTGATGAGTATGAAGTGAGCGAAGAAAAGGCGAGTGCCGATATTGATACATTTATTCAAAAGCTAAGAGAGGCTGATGTCCTTGAATAAAGAAGTAGGTCTTGATGATGTAATGCAGATTATAGCCGAAAAGCTTGAGCGGAGGATCGGTTACTTTCAATCCGAAGGGAACAAGTATGCTCCCAATGCTCCGGGACGGTGACGATACGGTTGTTTTATCAAAACCGAAGGGCAGACTTCATCTTTTTGACTTGCCTTTATACAGACGAAAAGACGGCTTGTATGTATTGCACCGTGTCGTCAATTTCGGAAGTGACGGCAGTTATACTATGTGCGGTGACAATCAGTTTGCCGTTGAAAAAGGTATTACCGATGATGATGTAATCGGAGTGGTAACAGCTTTTTACAGAAAGGGCAAGCCCTACACGGTTGACTCAATGAAGTACAGAGCATACCTTGAATTTATGTTCTATTCAAAACCGCTAAGAAAGGTTATTGCATCAACTGTGTCAAGAAGTAAAAATGCATTCTCAAAGCTTAAAACGAAAAAAGGGAAAAAATGAGGAAACATCTTAACGATAATGAAAAAATTGAATTTAAGTATCTGCTTGAGCTTGTTTCATCGTCTGTAAACGGAACAGCACCTCCGATTCCTTACGAGGGGATAAAATGGCAGTCGATAAAGATGCTTGCAAAGTATTGCAGTGTGGAAGCTCTTGTTGCCAATGCGGTTTTGTCGCTCGACAAAAAGTATGTTTCGCCCGAGGTATATGAAAAATTCAAGCAGAATTTGTCGGTTGAAATGCTGATTGACGGAAATCTCTCATATGAAACCGAGAAAATTCTCAAGGTTTTTGATGAAAACAAAATCAAGAATATTCCCTTAAAGGGCTATTTTATGAAAAAGGAATATCCTCGTCCCGACTTTCGTTCCGTGTCCGATGTAGATATCCTTTTTGACAGAAAACAGGCTGATTCGGTCAAAAAAGTATTTTCCGAACTCGGATACACTTTTCTGAATGAAGATGACAACCAGTATCATTTTGAAAAAAAGCCGATGATGAACATTGAAATGCATGCAACTCTTGTCCACGAAATGAGGAATCCTATCCGTTGCTTGTTAATCAGCTTGACCGTTCAACAAAGCGTGACGGCTACAGCTATTCATATGAAATGAGCCATGAGGACTTTTATATCTATATGCTTGTTCATAACTCGAATCATTTCAGAATCGGCGGAATGGGGGCAAGAATGGTGCTTGACAGCTATGTTTTCTTGAAAAATCATCAATCTGAGCTTGATTATGACTATCTTAATGTGATGCTTGAAAAAATCGGTATTGCAAAGTATGAAAAGCGTGTTCGTGAGATTGCGTTCAACTGGTTTGCAAAGCCACAGGCTGAACTTAAATTTGATGATATCGAAGAATATATTCTGCTCAGCGGTACACTCGGCAGGGTAGATGTCGGCACGATGATAAATTCTCACAAGACAATTACCGAGAATAACAAATCTAAATTCTCATATCTTGTGTCCTCAATATTTCCACCAAAATCCGAAATGCAGTATAAGTATCCATATGTAAAAAAACACCGTTCCTTTTACCGATTTCATGGTGTCATATGTGGGGAAAAAGGCTTTTTGTAGACAGAAATATCAATTTTAAATCGGGTATCAAAAACCGTATGTCATACACGGATGAAGATGTAAATTTGTACAAGTCCCTTTTGGATGAAATGGGTTTTGACGGTATTGGAATAAATAATTTCGGAAATTGAATATGCAAATCAACCTCCCGACAGTTTTTGCTGTCGGTTTTTTGCATAATAAAGGTAAATTTGAAAATAATATTTCAAGATATTATTTTTGAGGTGATACCTAAATGGTCAGAATTATTACCGATTCAGCCGCCGATTTTGAACATTCAGAAAGTGAAAAATTCGGAATTTCTACAGTTCCGTTAGCTGTATATATTGACGGAAAAGAATATAAGGATGATTTTTTACATTCAAAGGAACGCTTTTACAGGCTTGCAAAGTTGTCGAAGACTTTGCCGAAAACATCTCAACCCTCGCCGTATGTCTACGAATGTGCTTTGAAAAAGGCGAGAGATAACGGCGAATCGGTTGTGGTGATAACTGTTTCTTCGGCACTGAGCGGTTCATATCAGAGTGCAGTTCTTGCAAGAGATTTGCTCGGATATGAGGGGTGTTATGTGATAGACAGCAAATCTGCTTCGGCAGGTCAGAGGCTTCTTGTAAACGAGGCACTTCGCCTGCGTGACAACGGGTTTACAGCAAAAGAAATTGCCGAACATCTTCTGAGGTTCAGAAGCAGAATTAAGGTATATGCCTGTATTGACGATATGAAGTACCTCTATGGGGGTGGCAGACATACAAATGCCGCCGCATTACTCGGCTCAACAGGAAGAATAAAACCCGTAATCAGCATTACGGGTTCGGGCAGTGTAGCCTTTGAGGCGAAAACAATCGGAATGCGCCACGGTATGAATCATATGCTGATGTCGCTGAAAAAGCTTGGCATAGACCAAAATTATCCGCTGTATATAATGCACACAAACGCAAAAAATCAGGCATTGTATTTATCAAAGCTCATAATATCAAAAGGAATTCCTTTTGTTGAGGGCAGTATTGTCAGCGTAGGTTCTGTTGTCGGCAGTCATATAGGAGAGGGCAGTACGGGTATTGCGTTTGTCAAAAAAGAGCAAAGAAAAAGCGGACATGATTAACTGTCCGCTTCAATCATTTTATCAGGCTTTTTCGCTTTCTTTACTGTCGGGAATTTCTTTCAGTTTTCCGACAAATTCTTTGATTTTTGTATATTTGCCGTTAAGAATACACTCAAATGCAAAAGACGCAGTAGGAATCATAAGAATTATGTAAGTCAGCACATACTGCGACTTGCCTTCAAATAAGAGGTGATATCCGAACGCTCCCAGAATAACAAGAGGGAGAAGTACGGTTTCAATATTGTCTTTCATGTTAATGAACAAGAAGTAAATTCCTGCCGCAAACGCAATGAAAAGAATCTGCATATAGAAGTTGAAGTACAGTTCAAAGAACTGTCCGATACTGCCGTCATACATTCCGTTGCCGATCCAATTAAGCTCGTTTGTATGAGACTTGACCTTGCTAACCCATATGCTTTCGTATGTCGGTTCATTCCATTGGCTGATAATTTTCTTCGAGAAGAAGTCAATCATATAGTTTGTGTTTTTACCGAAGTAATTCATTCTTGATTTTATATTGATCCAAGCCTGTGCATTTGCTACTTTTGCGTCAAGACCTGCGTTTTTATAATCGTTGAGGGCAATTCCGTTGTACCAACCGGGAGCCATATATGAATCGTTAATGCCCATATCAAGGTACATAGCCTGTGAAACACCGCTTGAAAGCTTCACTCCCGAACGGTTCTCATAACTCATGATAACAAGGTTGCTTGTTCCGACAACAGCAATGCAAATTGCAAGTGCAAACGCAATGCTCTGCCACTTCTTAGCCTTAATTGTGTGAATAATCAGCATAACAACAAACGCAACAAGATAAATCAGGTTGTTGTATTTTGCAAGTGTTGAAATAACGAGAAGTACGGCACACGGAATGAGGAGCAGGTACTTGTTTGTCTGAAAATACTTGATGAGGAAGTATGATGCCCAGATTGCAAAGCACATTCCGATGATGTTGCCGTAAACGAATGTGCAGAAAAGTACGGGCTGAAAACAGCCGGCAAGCAGAAGAATTGTAATAAATTCAATCGAACGCTTTTTGAAAAGAAGTCTTGTGATGTTTACAATACCTATATAAGCGGCGGCTGTACACATTACATTGAATACCTGAATCGGCATCGTACTGTCCGTACCGAAAATTCTGTAAAAAATTTCGCTGATGAAAACAAAGCCGAGCTGGAACGGATAGAAGTTGTAGTAAGAATATCCGCTGTAAAAATCGCTGTTGTAAAAACCGCTGTTATTGTGGAATGACGAATAGTTGCCCTTAGCCGCCTGCGACGCTGTTTCATAGATGTTGTAGCTGTCAGCCGCAGGAACAGAGGTTACCGAGAATATCCAGACAAGTCCCACAATCATAACGAATGCCGCAAGACCTATATGCATATATTTCAGATTGACCTTTGCAAAAAAGTCACAATGCTTTTTCATTTTGAATATAAAAACGGTAAACAGGGAAGTGAACAGGATGTTCAGCGCAATGTTATCCGTCTGATACAAAATTATTTCACTGCCGTAATTTGCCGAATCAAACACGCTTGTCTGCACAAAGCTCATAATTGCTATGTATGCAAATGCTATGAATACGAACAGACAAAGAATGTTTACAATAACATACTCGACTGTATTCTGCTTTTTGACTGAAGTAACCGTTTTTGCAGTCTGTTTAGGTTTATTTGAATTGTTCTTAGCTTTAGTATTACCCATATTATGTACCTGCCCGATTAAAATTCTTTCTTGACAGAACGCATAAACAGAGTTCCGAGTGCCTCTTTGATATCTGTTCCGTCGAATAAAACCTTGTATACAGACTCGACAATCGGAAGGTCAACACCGTATTCCTGACCGAGTTTGTATAACGCTTTTGATGTCATAACACCCTCGGCAAGCTTTGTGAATCTGTCTCCCTTTGCAAAGCTTTCACCGTACATTCTGTTGTGACTCCATTTTGAAAACAAGGTAGCCTCATAGTCGCCGAGATGACAAAGACCGTAAGCACTCATCTCATTGCCTCCGAGTGCCTTAATGAGTCTTGCAATCTCTCGTGTGCCTCTTGCCATTAACGCACCTTTTAGTGAGGTGTAGTTAAGTCCGTCAAGCATACCTGCGGCGATGCCGATAACATTCTTTGCGGCAGCACCGATTTCACTGCCGATAAGATCCGTTCCAAGGTAAAATCTGATAAGGTCGCTTGTGAATTCATTTACAAGCTTTTCCTTAATATCGTGATTATTGCTGTCAATAACCATACAGTTCGGAATACCTCTTACATAATCCTGGGGATGTCCCGGACCAACCCAAACTGCAACGGGTGTCTTGCTTTCGTCAACAAATTCACCGACGACTCACTGAGCCTTTTGCCTGTAGTTGCCTCAACACCCTTCATGCAGAGAACAATTGTCTTGCCGTCAAGATTGTACTTTGAAATATCCGCAAAATACGAACGCAGATACTGCGATGAAATCGAAATTATAATAACCTCGGCTCTTTCAATCGCATATTCAAGATCCGAAGAAACCTCAATTGACTTTGGAAAGGTGAGATAGTCGTTTTTGTGTGTTTCTTTAAGCTGTATAAATTCGGGTGCGTCGCAAGTCCGCAGCTTAAAACATTGTGACCGATTTTGTCGAGATACCAGGCAATGCAGCTGCCCCAGCGTCCGCAACCTAAAACGGAAA